>ERZ1673746.64-NODE-64-length-152114-cov-19.019894_pt1 | contig 152114 bp, 150 predicted proteins | sample MGYA00580205_ERZ1673746 | MGnify/ENA primary metagenome ERZ1673746 (study PRJEB41218, sample SAMN15661771) | gut metagenome | host: Homo sapiens | place: Canada: London | collected 2015-08-20/2019-03-30 | study: EMG produced TPA metagenomics assembly of...
TTGCGAACAGACCACGCCTAATCTCGGGATAACTCAATCCTCGGGATTAGATCACTTATCTGGATATCCAGATAAGCGGTCTGTGGCAGTCAGGGTATAGGCGATGTCCTGCTGGTATCCGATGCCGTTCCCGCCGTTCTGTGGCTGGCGGTCTATGGCATTTCCCGTAATGCAGATCACAGGTTCCTGCTCCACCAGCGGCACATTGTTTCCGCCCGTCCCATAGCGGGCCGACATGGTGGGCGCTACCTCCTCCATCTGCCGGTAGCGGGCATCAATGCCGTGGTTTTCATACACCAACGGCTGATGGCCGTGCTCCTGCGCCCGCAGTGTACCTGTCATACCCTCGGAAATTTCCATGACCTGACCACCCTGATCGTTGATGCACAGTACGGATGGCATACAGTTCCCACTGGCGCCTGCCTTCAGTGTTGGGGCAACACTTTCGTGGTATCCGATGCTCCCGGCACTGGCTCCGGCACCTGCAGAAAAACCGGCGACAAATGTCTGCTGTTTTATTCCCGGCTGTGCATTTAGAGCACCCGCCACATCATGTAAGTCACGAACCTCATCTCTTTGGTTGGCCGCAAAGGCTATAACGCCATTCCGACCGGTGGACATCCCACAGTTCACGCCCAAGGTCGCTGCCACATCGCCGGTCAAGTCTCCGTTGTAGCCGTCAAAGCCCTCAGTGTTTTCACTTGCCTGCGTCACGAAAGTCTGCATCTGCATATTTGAGGTGGCCATCAGCGCACCAGACACCCCTTGCAGGTCGATGCCCTCGTCCCGCTGGTTGATGTGATAGGCATCTATATCTGTGATCTGGCCGTCCGGGAGCGCAAGACCCGCCTGGATCTTCAGCGCCCGTTCCAGCTTCTTTGGCAGCGCTTTGCCCCGTTCAAACGCCCGGCGCAGTATCCCCATGCAAGCCTTCGCTGACAAATAATACTTTGTCGGCGGTGCGCCCTGCAAAATCCGCGATAAGGAAGATTCTCTTGCGCCTCTGGGGGACACCCCAGTATTGAGCGTCCAGGCACCGCCAGCATAGGGAGAAATCAGTTCCCAGTAGGATTCGCCCAGCAGGTTGCCATGCCCAGGGGTAAGGTCCAGGGACATGAACGGTACCGCACTTAATTCGGACGATCTCTTCCAGGACGATGCGGAAGTCCTCGCCTTTCCGCTCTCCGCTGGAGAAGGCTCCCGGCACATTTTCCCATACCATAAATCGGGGCCGAATATGGATACCTGTCCGGCCTCGTGATCTGTCTGCATCTCTCATCTCCTTTACGATGCGGGTCTGTTCCGTGAAGAGGCCGGAGCGCTCTCCGGCCAGCCCGGCCCTGGCTCCGGCTACGGACAGATCCTGACACGGGCTGCCGCCGCAGATGATATCCACCGGCGGCAGCATGGCCCCGTTCAGCTTCGTAATATCTCCATAATGCAGCATCCCCGGCAGCCGCTGCTGCGTGACTCGAATGGGGAAAGGCTCGATCTCGCTGGCCCATAGGGGGATGACACTGTTGTGTCTGGCCGCCAGCGGGAAACCGCCAATGCCGTCAAACAGGCTGCCCATAGTAATGCACCTCATTTGGCCGCCACCGTCCGGGCAATATTGACGGCGCTCTGAGCTGTGTAAACCGCCGAGGTAAGATTGGCCTTCGTGGTGGTGTCCAGCCCAAAGGCCCCAGCGATGCGGGGAATTTCCCCGGCAGAGAGCATGAGTCCCAAGCCCAGCAGGGCGTGGTCTTTGAACACCATCAGCCCGGCCACAAGGATGGTGGCCTGCAAAAACGCCGTGAGGCACAGGCCGATGACCTGCTTGCACCACTGGACGAATCCGTCTCCATACCCCCTAGGCACAGAGAACATATAAAGGCTCCCCACGGCGATCTGGATCAGCAAAATACCGCCCCGCTTCAGATTGCTGAAAAACACCTTGATGACCGCATAGGCCATAAGTACAAGGCAGAAGAGGACCATAAGCCCGCTGGTCTCCCGCCCAAAGCCCCGCAGGGGATAGGTGGACTCCGTTAGGCTTTCCAGGTTTTCAAGATCTGCCAGCGCCGCCTTTGCCACATCCCCGATGCTGGTGGACCCAAAGCCGGTGATGCCCGCCGTCAAGGTGCCCTGCAAAGAAATTGCCAAAGAATAGAGCCGCACCGGCACCTGGGTAAAAAGAGAGACGGCCAGAAAGCCCTTAAGGACATTCAGCGCCGTCTCTTTCACATTGCCCCGCCCAGCAGAATATTCGATGCCGCATTCAAACACAGCCACCACCAGTCCCGTGGCAAACAGGGCCCAGCCCAAATAGGAGAAAAACAGCACCACGCTCTGCACCCAGTTCATCTCGAAGAGCTCAGCGCCCATGCTGCCCATTTCCGAAAAGAAATTTCCGAGAAAACCCACCACCTGACTGTAAAACCAGTCCACGATCTGGCCCAGTATTTTGTCCGCTACAAAGTCCCATATAAACAATTCATCACCTCCTGAACATGCAAAAACCGTCCCGCCAACCAACAGCGCAATTTCCCACTCATACCCCGATAATACTCCAAATATACAGCGGCGCCGTCAGCGTGAACACAAGGCATGCAAACAGAATGGCCGGAGCCGTCCATTCAAATTGCCCTGTTTTCCGATAGTCAAAATACGCCGTCCCCAGCTTCACGAAGAAGAAAATAGCCAGAATCATGTCGATGGCGGGGAATACCACCTTGTTGACCACCGACTTGATCTGCCCGGACGCCGCCGTCCAGGTGCTCTCCACCGCACCCGCCACATCGCCGCTGCCTGCGGCAAAAGCCGCCACAGACAGCAGGCAGCACAGCAGCGCCGTGATACTCAGAATGAGCATGATACGCTTTGCAGTTTTCATTTTGCGTCCTCCTTACAGTGTCATTTCATTCATGCCGTGCCGCAGCTCGGCCAATTTTTCCGCTGCCCAGTCAGGGATACACTCGTCACGGATAATGCCCACGAACTCAGAGCGGTTCCACCTCGTGGTCTCACCGTCTCCCAAACAGGTGCAGAGTACCGAGCGTCCACGGGCGTGAGGCCGACAGCCAAAGCCGCTCAGGGCCAGCCACAGCTGATTCTCCGGCTGCCAGTAGGATTCCCGCAGCGTATCCGGCGACAGGATCAGCACCCTGCCGGTGAAGTCCTGCTCCCCGGAGTTGGGTTCACAGTGTTCTGCGCCGAACAGGTGCAGCTTTGCCAGCTCCGCCCGGTATTCGCTGACGAATCCGTCCAGCACGGCGGGATGGCTGTTTATGAGGAAGGTATGCCTGTGTCCTCCATCTTCGGGGACGAAGACGGAGCGGCTCCACTGCTTATTGGTCTCGTGGTAGCGGCCATCATAGGACTGCTCCTGCAAAGTGTTGGCCAGCACAAAGCCCACCCGTTTGTAGCCATACTGGTCGATAACGCTTTTGGCGCAGTCAGTGCTGAGATGCATCCCATCAAAGCCCTTGTGGATGGCCAGCTCTATGGCCCCGGCGCAGGCACAGTTGGTGCGGAAGTTAGCCCGCCACAGCTCCAACTCGCCCCGCTCCCGAGCCTCTTTGGCCGTGTAGGGGTACAGTGCCTCACTCGGCAGCATAGACAATGTCTCCTTCCTCCAAAAGCTGCGCCAGTGCAGACGGGCAGCATCCACTCAGCATGAGCAGGGGTCGGATGCTGTCCGGTACCTGCGGCACATCCTCCATGTCTTTTTCGCAGTCGGCTGCACAGGGCATCCTGCACGCCTCCTGCAGCACACCCAGCAGTTCTACGGAGGCCCGAGACAAGCCCTCCAGTGCGTGCAGCAGCTGCAGTGCTGTCATTTCCTGCGGCATGAGCAGGATGTGGTCCTGCCCCAGCCACGCAGACAGGGAGATGCCTGACAAGCCCAGTTCCTCCAGAGCACCGTTGGGAATGAGTAGGCCGTTCTTTTCAAATTTCATTTCATTGTTCATGCGAAAATCCTCCTATACTTTTAAGGGCTGCTGCGGTGTATGCACCAGCCTGCACGATTTACCCCGGCTGTCATAGTCGCCGAAGAAGGACATCTGCGGCGCAAAGGTACGGGGATCGTAGTTGGTCATGATGTACTCACGGTACTTGTTGTTTTTCTTCTTGGACTGGCTGTTGGGGCGCTCCACCTCGTAGATGAAGAAATCATCATACAGCTTCCGTATGTACGGGCAGTTGTTATAGGACACCATAGCGAATCCCTCATGCTTTACCAGCACATCGTGGAGCCGCTGGTGGTCGCTGCGGGGAAACTCCACCGTATAGCATTCCGCCTCATAGTAGGGTGGGTCACAGTAGACCACGGTCTGCGGGTCGTTTCGGGCGGTGATGATGCTCTCGAAATCCTTGTTTTCCAGTACCGCATCCTTCAGCCGATGAGAGCACTCCCACAGATCCCGGAAAAACCGCCGTATATCGCAGGAGCCTACGCCATAGCTGTCTCCGCTGCCATTGTAGCTGTAGCGCTGCAGCTTATAGAATGCTGCGGCACGGCGCACATTGCCTAAACTGCCACGCTCCAAAAGCAGCTGCCGCACGACCTCCGCCTGGGGTGGTTCAAAAAACACCTCCGTCAGATCCAACTGCCGTTCCATGTACTCCATGGTGAAGTCCTCGCCCTGCAGCTGACGCTGCAATACATCAAATTCATCGTGGGCGTTGATAGGGAGAAAGCCCAGCTCCCTGACCAGCTCCAGCGGACGCTCCTTGGCGCAGAAGAGCAGGTTATATAAATCGTGGTTCAGGTCGTTGTAGATCTGCAGACACCCGCTGGGGACGGAAGTATTCATGGTGATAATGCCGCTGCCGCCAAACACATCCACCAGTGTCTTGTAGTGGGTAGGCAGCAGCATTTGGATGGCCCACATGAGCTGGGCCTTGCCGCCTACCCACGGCATGAGCTTCGTCATCTGCCTACTCACCGAATTTCTCCAGCGCCCGCTCCAGTCCGGAGATGGCGGCGTCTAACCCGCTGCGCATTTTCTCAAGGCTTCGGATGGTGGCATAGACCTCTGCCGCCGTCTCCGCATAGTAATACCCCCGCTGATCTGCTGCGATCGGCACAGTGCCTCGCCGCAGGCGGTTGATGTGCCTGCGAAGCTCGTTTCCGCTGATGCCCAGCGCCCGCTCCAATTCCCGGCTGCTGACCACATTTTTATGTCCCTTGCATCCGTTCTCCAGATACCGGGAGATGGTCTCCTTCGTCATTCTTGTGTTCCTTTCCTGAAGCCGCTCACCGAAAAGGGCGCAAAAAGAGGGACCGCTGTCCCTTTTCGGAAAGCGGCCCCATTATTGATTCAGTTTACTGCATGGTCATATCCACGCCCTGCTGCGGCAGATGCATAGGCTGTCCATCCGGACGATGGACATAGCCATAGTCACTGAGGATGCCCCTATCTCTATACATCAGGTCTGCGCCGTAGGCGGTGAGATTCAAATTCCGGATGAGCAGGTCAAGCTCTGGCCCGTCTGCCATAAGGGAAAGTTCCTCCCGTGCCCGATCCTCCAACGAGTGGATATTCGGTTCGAAGGCGTATTCACTCAGGTGCTCTGTCAGCGCCATGGCATCCTCCAGCTTGTAAATATCCAGCTGACTGGCCACTGCCTTGAACGCCGCCAGTTCCCCATTTGCATCCAGCATTTCGAGACACTGCGCAAATTGATTGACCTGCTCCATGCTGGTGTGAGCCATATCTACGAAGGCCCACATCTCCGGCATGGCGGTGTCACATTCCTCCAGCTGCACCTCCTGCCAGCTATCCACCTCCAGACAATCCAGCACGGCATCCAGCTCCGCCTGCTTTGCGGGCAGGTACAACTTTACAGCACGGACATCACTGACGCAGAGGAAATGGATCATATACGGCGGCTTCCGGGGCGGCCTGCCCAAGTTGGGCGGGGCCTGCCGCAGCTCGGCTTCCCGTACTACATAGCCGTTCGGGGTCATAGCGCCGTGTTCGTCCCTGCGCATTTTTTCGCCGATCTTGGCATAGTCCAACAGCTCCAGCACACTCTCCGGCACTTGTTCCAGCTCCGGCAGGAACTCGTTCTCCACATAGAACCGGCCCAGTGCCGCATCATCCCGGACCTCCGGCACCACATGGCAGCAGTCTACGCTGTACGCCAGATCCAGCAGCCGCTGGAGGGTCAGTTCGCCGCCATTGGTTTGGCACAGCTTGTCGACCTCCATCTGCACCAGTCCCTCAAAAGCGATGTCCTCTACATGGTCGAATGTACTCAGCTGCTCCGCCAGTGCATTGAACTGATACAGGTCGCTGTCATCAAGGAGCGGGGCAAGAAATCCGTACCGTCCAATGTCCTCCACCTGCCAATAGGATTCCCGCCCATCCTCCAGCCGCAGCTTATCCAGTGCGTCTATCAGTTCCCACGGCGTGGCGGGCAGATCCAGCTCTGCGTGGCTGCTGCTATCCGGATCGCCCATATATACGGAAAAAACCTTTTTACCCAAGCTCCATGCCTCCTCTCTGCTGCACGATGTCCATGCAGTGATCCGGGTCTGCGCCGGGGACATCCCAGCCGCACATGCTGCCGATCTTCATGGCCTCCTCCTGAGCGGTCGTCACACCCAGCTTCCGGTTCTGCTCGTCTGCAATGCGGCGGTTTTCCTGAGCATCCGTCGTAGACCAGCCGCTGGGATAGTACCCGCTCTCCCCTCGCTTCACGCAGATGAGCTGCCCCGTACCCGGTAGCAGGGTAAAGCACAGCTGAGGCAGCTTGTCCCGATAAGGCTCAAACTGCTCCTGCTCCGTCCGGATGCTCCAGTCCTCATCCTGCCACAGGTGCACATACAGCTCCCGGCCGCCATCCAGTGTGATCTCTTGCTGCTCGAAGCCCTCGCCCCAGCCGTCCGAGGCTTGGCCGGAGATGTACTTCTTCAGCGCAGCCAGCTCTCCGGCCGACAGTTCGCCGCTGATCTGACACTCCGCCACGCCCCACAGCCTGCCGTGCCGCTGCTCCACATCGAAGACAACGGAATGTACCTTGTCGTTGACGCTGTCCGGTTTTCTGTACCAGTACATGATGCCTCTGACCTGTTCCTCCTGCATGCGGTTTTTGAATAAGGCGCTGCGGATCTTGTCCTCATACGATGCCAATTCGCCGCCGGTGAGCCGTTCCGCCTCCTCCGGCATATCGCCCCACTCGTCCGGCTCGTAGAGCTCAGCGGTGAGGGGCATATACAGCTTCAGCACGCTGCGTTCGGGCGGCAGGACAGTGAAGCTGTCCTCGCCGGGGATAAGGGCCAGAGTCCGCCCGTTGTCCCATTTCATCTGAAATTGCCCGGCGTCATCTACGCACACGAGCGTACCCTCTGTGCCGGGTGCTACCGGCGCATAGGGGTCCTCCATGGAAACCAGCCGAATGCGGGTGCCGGGCGGGTATTTTTCCCGCAGGAATTTCACCATTTTCTCGGATGTAAACATTTTTAGATCCCTCCTATTTTCTGTGTGTATTCAGATAGCGCATATGGATCATCCTCACTGAAGAAATCCAGCAAAATATCATCTGCCGCCTTGCAGACGGCAGGATCGTCTGTCAGGACTTCGTAGCGAAACCCGGTGGTATCCCGATAGGGCAGTTCCGCCCGGATACAGTCCAGAAACGACTCTGCATCGTAATAGAGGATGTCATCGTCCCCGACAAATGTGGCCTTGCCAATAGGCTCTATAATGCATCACTTCCTTCTTTCGCAATACACCACCAGCCGTTGCCGCCCGCCGCTGGCGTAGGGGTGGCAGGTGATGAGCGTCAGCAGGTCACGCCCCGGCTGGATCTTGATTTTGTCCACCTGGTCCGGCTGGATGATCTTCACATCAACCACGGCATAGGTGAGCGTTTCCCACAGATTGGTAATCGTTACGGTATCGCCCGCCTGCAAGCGGTCTATGTGCCGAAAATAATCCGCGCCATACCATCCTCTATGCCCGGCAATGACGCAGTTGGTATTTACGCCGCCAATGGGCGCCGAAGTGTTCCCCAACACCGCCGCCCCTGCGGCAAGGTGCGAATCCGACGCGCCCAAGTAGACCGGCATGACCAGCTCCAGCGTGGGTATCTCCAATACACCTATGATCTCGTCCTCCACGCCGCAGTCTCTCAGCAATACAGCGGGCTCCTCACAGGCCAAAGCATCGGCCAGTCCCGCCTGCCGCTCTGCATAAATGCGTTCGTTATATTCCTGCAAGTCTGTCAGCACCTCGGAGTATGGCTGTCTCGCCTCCTCCAAAAAGCCCTGTGCCGCCGCGCTCATGTCCGCTTGCAGCCTATGCCCGGAAACCACCGGCCACAGCAGAATACAAAGCCCCGCCACGGCCAGCGCCGCCGCCAACAAAACAGATTTTTTACCCACGACGTCGCCTCCTTGCAAAGAAGCAGACCCTGCCAGCCGCAGCCAACACACCAAGGCCGATGCCCAAGCCCGTGAGATAGTGCTGCGTCCACGAAGACGCAGCCTTCGGAGTTTTTCCATTTTCTACCACCAGCTCCGGCACATACGGCACCCGATGTCCCCGCACCAGCAGCCGGTGGGTGTTCACCCCAAAGGGCGTACAGGTCACCAGCGTCACCAGGTCTTGCCCGTCCTCGATTTGCAGCAGCGATGTGTCCCCAGGCAGCACCGTGGCGATCTGGTCCACCTCGTAGGCCAGCGCCTCACCCAGCACATGGATATAGAAAACATCGCCTTTCACCAACTGGTCAATGTCTGTAAACAGCTTCGCCGAAGCCATCCCGCTGTGAGCCGACAGCACCGCATGGGTGCCTGCCCCGCCTACAGGCAGAGAAGTCCCCACCACATGCCCCACGGCCCGCTCCAGCGTCTCCACTCCCGTGCCGTGCCGCACCGGGAGATACACGCCGATCTTCGGGATGTCGATAGTACACATGGCCCCGCCTATGGCGAGTTGCTCTGCATAGACCAAGGGAGAGGCCGAAGCCCCTCCCGTACTGACCGCCGCCTCACCCTGCAGCAAGGCATTATACGCCTCCGCCGTCCGCCGCTGCTCGGCCAGCTCCGCATTGTCACTGTCCGCAATAGCGGCGGTGTACACCGCCTCCACATCCGAGTGATACTTTTCACTTACCAGTTCACCCATAAGCGGGTAGAGCAGCAATCCCAGCGCCAGAAGCACACAGGCTACCGCCAGCAGCCGCCACTTCACTGGTCGTTACTATTGTGCTTCCGCCCCCGGACCACAATAAACGCCGCCACGCCCAGCAGCATACAGCCGCCCACGGTGAACATCCAGGTGCCGTAGCCGCCTGTCTTAGGCAGGTCGAAACCAGGGTTGTTGATGACCGTCAGCGGAACAATGGCATTGCCGCTCTCCATGTCCACCGCGTCGCCGTTGACGCTGCCGCTGGCCGTCAGGAGCTTTGCACCGCAGGTCTCGCAGGCGCTCTCGCTCTCCGCAGCGGTAATAATAATTTCGATGCCGTCCTTCAGCAGCACATACCCCTTGTCGGTGGCGGTCTCCGTCAGCGTATAGGTGTCGTCCTCCAGACCCATGACCCGGATGTGTCCCTCTCCGTTGGGCACGAACACCGTGGCCTTGTTCTCTTTCGCTTCGTGGCCGGTAACATAGTACACGCCGTCCACCAGCTCCGCCGTCAAATAATAGCCGTCCGTGTCGTTATGCAGCAGGAAGCTGACATTCGTCAGGTCACCCTTGCCGTCTGAAAACTGCTTCAGCACATCTACGCCGTAGGTGTAAACATGGCAGCAGTCCTGGAGCGTATCAAAGTAACCGGTATTGGTGCGCTTCCAGGTCAGGACCACCTCGTTGGGGTTGTCGGTATCACCCAGCTGTGCGTCAGCGGTAAGGGTAGCGGCATAGATGATCCGCATAGTACAGTCGCTGTATCCACGCTTCACGCTGTCCGTGTAGACACTCTCGGATTCATTGATCTCCGCCAGCCCGGTCTCTGTCATACCAATGGTCATGGCGTTGGCGGCGTCATCATAGCTGACAGAGAACTTACCTGAATCCTCGTTCCAAGCAGTGATCTGGTCGGTGCAACCGGCATCCCGGAAGAACTCGATGACCACATCATTCTTGTTGTAGCAGATCCCCTTACTCAGCGTGTCCGCAAAAGTATAAGTCGTGAGGCTGGTAGCCTTGGAGGTAATGGTGGGCAGTGTGCTGATGATCTGATAGTCCACCACATCGCCCACGGAAGCGGTGGCGGTGTGTGCATAGCCGTCCGCAATATCCCCCGTGCCGCCGTTCTTGCCTGTGCTGTTTTTATCCTCCCGGACGGTTTTTTCCAGTGTGGGATTGCCGGTCTGATTCTTCGGGTACACAGTCACATCATAGTTCCAGTCTTTGCCGTCGATGGTGGTCATGGGCAGGCTCACAAAGAAGGGATTGCAGGTGCTGGTGACATCCTCAGGCACACGGGTCTCCACCACCAGATACAGCCCCTGCTCCAGTCCGCTGACCTTGCTGTGTCCATTTTCATCCGTCTCAGGCATGGCCTTGCCGCCATTTCGGACGGCAGCCTCCAGCGCATTTTTGACGGTGGTGGCGTTGGCGGTCAGCGCATCGCTCATGGCCTTGTTCAGCTTGTCGGAGGTATAGTAGCGGATGCCGCTTTCGCTCTTGTAGGCATCTGCTGTGGTCAGGCCGATGGCCTGAAGAATGGTATCCTCGGCAAAGCCGTACAGCACGCCTACCTGACGCTGCCCGTTCACCAGTTCGTTATTCATGGCGATGTCAGCCACCCGCAGATAGGTGAACTCCACGCCCTGGATGGCGTACTGCGCCAGCTTGTCGGTAACGGCATCGTCCTGCACACCGGTGCTGACATAGGACGCCGCATCCCACGCTCCGTCTGCGCTGGCTGCCGTGATGTCGTACTTGTAAAGGGAAAGGGATGCTTTCCTGCCGGAGTCAATGGTCGGCGCTGCAAACGCCGTGCTGATAAGCCCCAAGGCCATGACCATAGCCAGGAGCAGCGCCCAAAGTCGTTTTGTTTTCTTCATCGTTCAGTTCTCCTTTTTCATCGTGGATTTTTTGCAAAAATAAACACCCATGCAGAGCATGAGTGCCGCAAACAGAATATAAATTGTTAAGCCTGTGCCTCCCGTAAAGGGCAGCGCAAAGCCCGCATTGTTGCAGGCGGTAATGGTGATGTCGTGGCTGCTTGCGTCCAGCGCCCCCACGAACAACGGCTCCACCAGCAGCGTCATTCCCTCCGCCGCCTGCACCTCCGTTACCCTGTAGTAAGTGCTGCCGTCTGCTGTCAGGTTTTCCCAGCAAACGGAGCCGTCCGCATCCGTTTCCGCCGTGCTCACCTCCTGCCAGTTCACCTGATCCGCAGAGGATTCCAGCAGAAACCGGATCCCAGACAGAGGATCACCCTCGGCATCCACCTTCTTCACCGCGATCCTGCCGGGGATGGCGGCGGTCTTGATTTTAAGGTAAGCCGTCACCGGATCCCGGACGCTGGCAGAGTAGGTGACCACATCCTGAATACCGGCAGGCGATCCCCACACGCCATCGCCCCACACCACCATACCGGCGCTGGTGGTGCCATCTTTGGTAGCGGTGATGGTGATGGCATCTGAAATGGGCTTTTCCGCTGAGACCGTCAGCACATCTCCGTTCTTGCTGAAGGTCAGGTCGGCATCCTCACAGCTGAAGCTGTACCTTCCCAGTATTCCATTGGTGTCGGTGATGCTGCCGGTAAACTTGCTGCCGTCCCAAGTCAGCTCCAGCGTCTCTGCATTGGTGGCGGTAGAAGTGCAGAAGCTGGGCCGCTTGCTGTGAGTCTGCACGGAGTCCACAATGGAATCATAGTAGCTGAGGATCTTGCTTCGCAGGGGATGGGTAGCGTCCACCCGCTCCAAGGCCTCGTCATAGCCTATAGATTTCACGTCAATATGGTGGAAACTGCTGTCCCGTTCACCTGCCACCACCTCCCAAATGAGGACCTGCGTGGCATAGGCCCAGGCCATCTTTTCCGCCGTACTCTCTACATCTGCCCACCAGCCGCCGCCAATGGTGCCGTGGTAGCCGTAGCTCATAATGCGGCCAATCAGCCGCTGCACCTCACGGGGCGTAAGGGGATGCCCGTCAGGCAGAGTCAGGTGATCCCACCATGTATCGTCATGATCGGTGAGAGAATCGTAGTTTTTCTGTGGTGCGCCGGGTTCGATGCAGTAGGCCACCTCTCCCTGCCAGGAGTCCAGACACCGGAACTGCGTGTAGCTTGTGGCCGATACCCGGTAGCCAAAGCGCAGATTCAGCACGCCGTGGCCCCAGTTGCCGCTGGATTTCAGGGTGTCATCTGACAGAGGGAAATTCCAGATGTACACCTGTTTGGATGCGGCGAAGACTGTGGTAGGCAGCAGGCATAGGCATAGCACCAGCGCCAGCAGGAAAGCCGTCCCGCACTTGATGATTCGTTTCAAAATAGACCTCCCGTTCTTAAATTTGAATATAAGAAAAGGGCTCTCGACGAGAGCCTTTCCTCTATATACAGCTTCCGTTATCCACGTCCGATGAACAGCTCATACTGCCCGTCTCCGACCTGTTCCGTCCATATCCACACAGCGGTGCAGCCTTCCTGACCCTTATAGTACGCCAGATCATCCCGGATATAGGCGGCCAGAACATCTTCCGTCTTGCTACTGCAGCGGATGGGCGTGTCCCATGTGCCGGCAGCCGCAGGATCCAGCACCAGACCGATGCTCACGGCATAGTCCTTGGCGTAGGCCAGCCAGTAGTCCATGTTAAAAGATTTCTCCTCCGGCTGGGGAGTTGCCTCATCCGTCATAGGTTTGGACGGGTCGGAGTCTATGGGTGGAGCCTCGGGCGGCACAGTCTCGGCAGGCAGCACCTGTACCGGAGGATCTTCCGACGCAGGCGTTGTTTCTCTGGCAGAGGAAGTGATTTTCTTTTCTCCCGACGGCTCCGTATCGATAAGGCCGGGGCGTTCTGCCTCATCTTGTGTTACGACCTCCGAAGGGTTTGCGTTTCCATTTTGCGCCGCTGCGGCTCTGGAAACATCGGCAGATGTTGTTTGCGGTGGATCTTCTCCTGCGGTTTTTGCGGATACTCCGGTCCCGCCGCAGCCTACAAGGAGCAGTACGCTTAGCATACCCGCTATGATTTGCAGTTTTTTCATTTTGTACCTCCAGTTTTTATTTTTCCGTCCTGTGCCGGTACACAACACAACTACCACAGGATCGCCCACAAGTCAACGGAAATCTGCGCAGCTGCCATAGAAAACTGGAAGCCCTCTGGCACGACCTCCATTCCAACTCATACCATGCCGCCCATTTCCATGTGGGATGTTTCTTCCTGCGCCATGTTCTGCCGCTGCACATCCAGATCATAGGCCGTCAGATACCCGTTATAGTCACCAGGGGACGGATTACAACGCAGGCAGTAGCGGTAATGCTCGGTTTCCACGATGTAGCCGTAGTTCTGTGTCCAGCCGCCGCTGATTTTCCCGCCGTGTTCATAGCAGAAACGCTCCATAGCGAAGCGGTTTTTCAGCATACTCTCCCTCAGCGTGTCCACGACCTCCTGCAGCTCCGCCTTGAACGCGGGGCTGTTCAGTTCCTCTGGGCCGCGGGGCCACCAAGTATGCCAGAACTCGTTGCCGCTGCGCCCGAAGTCCATGCGGATATGGCCGATGGTACCCCGCCGTTTATCTTCTTCGGGGTGCGGGGTATAAAATAAGCCCGCCTCATCAGGGCGGGCCGAACGGATATGGAATCTGCTCATATTTCCCATCATTTTCACCTCTTTCTTATGGTATAGCTACACAACATAGCACATGTCAGCTGTAATAGCTACTGAAGCATTTGCTGTCCCTGTGTCTGCCCCTCCGGAAAGGGTGGGTCTAAGCGTCGCAGCCGACCGAACTCTGTCTCCACCACACCGTCATGCTCCATGCAGTCCGAACCGTAGCGTTCAAAATCCATGTAGCCCTCCAGCTCATAGATGGCTTCATCGTCCAGTCCCAGCGTTTCCTGTAATCGCTGCTGACCGTAACCGTAGGCGCCCTCCGTAATGCGCTGGTAGTTGTCCAGATTTCGCAGCAACTCACAGGCTCCGCGCAGGGTGTCTGGCCGCTCGGCATCCAGAATGGCCGCATAGGTCAGGAGCATCCCGTCCTTCTGCCAGATGTCCTCCAAGGCTTCGGCAAAATCGTTGTAATCCTCCACGGCGGGGCAATCCGTATCACGGATCAGTTCCCCAATGTAAGGCACCTTGAAACGAATATCACAAAGCTTGGCATCCGCAAAAACATCAATATCGAGGTAAGCCTTCACAGCATCGAGGTATTCCTCGTCGGCGGGGAGGACGAGGGTGTAGTCGGGCTTTCCATCGACACGCAGCGTCATGCGGAGCATTTCATCCCGGCTCTCGTCCCGCCAAGGTTCTGCCGGCGAAAGATAGCTGCGGTCGGTTTCCATATCCTGCGTCAGCAGACTGCGGGCATTCGGAACAAAGGCGCTGTACCGGGCGTAGTTATAGCCCTGCGGGTCAACAAGGAAGCCGTCTGTTCCGTCTGCATCGAGAATGAGCAGGCAGTGCCTGGCGTCATCATCGTGTCGGATAGCATTTTTGTTCTCTGCGATGAAATCATAATCCGCCAGCAGGGCACGGCTGAACTGCTGAAACCGCTGGGCGGGCAATTCGATGACCTTATCCACGGTGCAGGTTTCGCCTTCGTACTCGGACTGCTTTCGCTTCAGTTCCGCTTGAATGATCATGTCATGCCTCCCATCTCCATGCGGCTACACTGACTGCCATCCATGATCTCCGCCAAACTGATATCGCCCTTGTAGGCGATATAGCCTCTGCCTGTAAATATTCCGTTCTCCTCATTCATGCGCTGCACGGCGTAGCCCTCGTAGTCATAGAACTCATCCAGATTCTCATCATAGTCAAAGTGACCGGACTGCTGAATCATGTACTTCCCATACTCTACCGGGGAATGTGCGCCGGGAGCGAAATCAAACAGGTCGAGATTCTCCACGAGATTCTTGACCTGTTCTGCATTTTGAGGCTTCGCCAGCGTTACCACAGCGCCCAGCTTTTTGATGGCATCCGAGGAAAGCGCATCCGCTGCCTGCGCCAGTGCATTGAGATCCGCAAGGCTTTCCTGTTCCATATCCAGCAGCACACCCACTTCATCCGGCAGCTGAGTGTCCTCCAAGCGAAGCCGGGCATCCGCAGGATCCGTGATGCCCCCACGAAGGAGGGCGCGGTCGATCTCCTCCTGCACCATGGGGAGGAACAGCCATGTGATGTGTTCTGTGTCCTCCGGTTCGGCTTTAGAGGTCACCGCAACGGTGATGACATTCGGCTTGTAGTAATAGCAGGGGAAGAACCGGCCATCGTAGATCTGCTCTAACTTCATGCCGTTGTCGTAGACCACGCCGTAGGGCGTGATCGTGCCGCCGCCGTTTTCAATGAGCTGCCGCGCGGTTTCCTTGCCGTCCAGCGCGTTCAGCTCATCCACACTTGCGCTGCCGCCGTGCAGGTTCATGTAATGGTCGCGGCCGATGGCGGCGAGGTCGGAGAAGTCGGTGATGACCGTGGCCTGCTGGCAGCAAAAGGTCAGGTTGATGAGATCCTTCAGCTCGAACAGCTCCAACTTGTGTGCCATCGCCTGAAACTGTGCGGCCTCGCCGGTGTCGAAGCTGTCCAGCCGCTTGGCAAGATAGTTCAGCTCCTCCACATTGACCATAAGCATCTCCGTTCGTTTCAGGACGGTGTAGAAGCTGTCGATCTTCGTCACCTTGCAGTCCGCCTTGACCGCGTCACCGATCTCCAGTGCCTCCAGCAGCTCCATGCAGTGGGCGTACTGGTCATGGGGGATGGGGAACGGGATGGTCGCCACGCCATATTCTGGGTGATGCGGATTGCCAAGCACCGCTTGTATCATCATGTTTCGTCAACTCCTTTTTCCAAATTCAAAACCGCATCTCCGTATTTGGCCATCAGTAGTGCGCCAGTGATCAGGTGGAACGCCTCATCTGTGACCAATTCCGGAGACGCAAGGTCTGCGAGAGTGATATTACAGCAGCCGACCGCAATGGCCTTCGCCGCCTGGTAGACGCTGTATAGCTCCGGCTCGATTCCTCCGAGCCGGACGCTTTGGAAGTCAAAGCCGTCATTCCCGCATTTCCAGACCATCCTGCGCCAAAGGCTCTCGTATGCCGTGAGCAGGAAGAGGGCCGCTTTGTTCCGGTCGGACAAACGCCAGCAGCGCTCTCGCCAATGTGTCCATCTTCGCCGGTGGGCATCGGACAGGAAGAATTGGAAGAATTGAGGTTTCCTCTCTCTGAATTGCTGATGCATCCTTTTTCGAAACTGCGGCCCCATAGAGGGGGTGAAGCAGTCCCACATGAACGCATTCAGCTCCAGCACACCTGCCTCGATCCGCTCCTCCAGGCAGGTACATTCACATAGGCGGCACGGATGCTTGCGGACATAGTTCTGGCAGTATTCGCACGCCACATCTTCGGGCGTGTAACGAAATGGGCTGCGATATATTCCACCACCTCTGGGCTTTTGACCGGGCTGAGACATCATCAACTGCTCCAACGCCTGCAGCGGCGTGTCTCGCATGAAATAGTACGGCATAAGTGAACTCCTCTCTGAAATGAAAAAAGGGTCGGAATCTTATTGCTAAGACTCCGGCCCGTTCCGTTTGATATTACATTGTCTGTTGCTGCGCGACTTGTTCCAAGGCTTCTTCCTGCTGCCGGATTCGCTCGTCCAAATCCGGCACACACTCCTCAATCTGCTGCTGAACACTGCGGATCATTTTTTCCTGCTCTCCCGTGAGTTCAAAGAAATCTCCGTCTACAGAGTCCGCACAGCAGCGATAAATCTCGGTCATCTGCTCTGGGGTGAAAAGCCGTTCCTTTTGAATCAGCCCGGAGCGGATAGCAAAGTCCTGTTTGGCTCCTGCATAGTTCTCCATGAAATAGTGCCCATGACATACTCCTGTGTGCCCATAGGCCCAATCCCATGTGACGAAGTGGACTCCGTGTTTGCTCTGAACTCCAGCCAGCACAGTGCCGTTGAAATCCGCCAGCACCTTGTAGCCGTCCTCCAGACCGTCGGCTTTCAAAAAGGGCGCCATCTCCATCTGCCGCATATACTCCGCTGTGGTCCTGACGATCTCATACACCTTGTCCTTGGCAGCGATCCGTTCTGGCTCGTCAATATCCTCATTGCGGTAGGCAACACCACCGCTCTCAGTTACTTCACAAAGCGGCGAACCGTCAAGCAGGATACACAGCCTGTCAGTGTGAACTTCGTCCAACTGGAAACCCTCCTTGGCAAGGACGATTGCTGCTTCTCTGAGGTAACGGTTCTTTTCTTCTGCGCTGATGCTCATATAGCTCCTCCCATGCATAAAAAATAAGGCCGGAGCAATCATGCTCCGACCTACAAATGCAGGCGCTGCGACCAGCGCCCTTTTTGAAATGAAAAAGGGCGCTGCTTTCTTAGTCCGTCAGGACCAACAAAACGACGCCCAAATCTTTATGATTCTTTTTTGAGAAAAATACCGCTGCCAGCCGGAAAAACGCCGCTGAAAAAGGGCGCTGGCTGAACGCATCTGCCCGAAAAGGGAAAATGCCCGGTTCGAATCGGGGCAGACGCTCTGAAACAGCGATTTGCATCTATGGTTTGAAAGAAAAAATCCGGGCCTGAAAAAGCCCGGAAACGGTTGATGCGCCTGGCTTTTCACCAGACGCATCTATACCGTTTCGTTAATATGGCGCAGTGGGAGGGATTTGAACCCTCGTGCCGCTTTTGACGGCAACACGATTTCCAGTCGTGCTCGTTATGACCACTTCGATACCACTGCATATAAAATGCTGCCGCAACAGCACGGTCTATTATACCAAAAATCTGCGCCTTGTCAAGCGAAAAGCACAAAAAACCGATAAATTTTGGAAGGGGGCCGCTTGCGGCCCCCTTCCATGCGATACCCTCAGTTCATCTTCTCGGCAACGGTCTCCAGCGCCGAATCCACTGCGTTACCCATCCGCTGCATGGCTTTGCCTACAGCGGTTTTTCTCGTCTTCGGCCGGGGAATGACCATCACCTCTACCAGTGCGCCGGCCACCATGCCGACGCATACGCCAGTGACGAACGTACTGACCTTACACATTCCTGCATCACTCCTTTTTCGGTACGGTCATAGTATATCCATTCCGGCGGGAAATAACCGTCTATGCCTTGCCAAAAGCTGCCGCAGCGCATATAATGAATAAAATATCTGATCATGCCGCCGCTCTGCGGCGAGAAGGAGCGTTTCATGTCCATTACGGCTTTGCAGGAACATATCCGCAAAAAAAAGACACCGCTGGCGCTGGGCCTTGGCCCGGAGGCGAACCGGCTTCCCGCCCCGGTGGTGAAGAGGTTTACCGATCTCTACGGCGAGAGCGTCATGGCCCGGTCGGAGGCACTGCGCTATCACGGCACCCAACTGATGGCTCAGGCGGCCCAGCGGCTGCCGGCAGTGGTGCTGCGGGCCGACCGCTACCTCCTGTGCGGAGCTATGGGGCTGGACGTGCTGTCGAATCTGGTGCATATGGCCCGCAGTCAGGGCCTTTACGCCATTGTGGACGCACGCTGCGCCGATCCCGCCGTGTGGCTGGGCGGTGAGGTGAATGCCGACGCCGTGACTGTCTCGCCCTATTATGGAGCTGCGGCGGCCGGGGAGGACAAGGCTCTGTTTGCGCTGGTCCGCACGGCGGAGCCGGGTGCGGCGGAGGTGCAGAACCTCATGGCTGGGGATCGCCGCCTGTTTTTGGCGGCGGGAGAGCAGATGGCCCGCCGGGGGGCCGGGATCATGGCCCAGACGGATTACAGTCTGGATGTGCGGGAGCTGCGGCGGCGGCTGAAGGACGCTTTCCTGCTGCTGGACGGCTGCAGCGGCGAGGCTGCCAGCTATGCCTTCGACGATTTCGGCCGGGGCGCCATGGTCATCGACGATGCCCTGCAATACGCAGAGGACGTGCCGGCGGCCATGGACGATGCCGTCCGGGAGATGAAACATTGGGTCACGGTGGTGTGACCCGGATACCCACAAAGGAGAAGCTATGACGACGATTTATCTTGTCCGCCACGCCGAGGCGGAGGGCAACCTCTATCGCATTGCCCACGGACACTATAACAGCTGCATCACCGATGATCGGGGCTGCCGCCAGATCCGGGCGCTGGCGGAGCGCTTCCGGGATGTGCCGGTGGATGCCGTGTATGCCAGCGACCTGATCCGCACCCGCACCACCGCACAGTCCATCTATCTGCCCAAGGGGCTGCAGCTGCATCCGGACCCTGCCTTCCGGGAGATCTGCATGGGGGAGTGGGAGGAGCACTGTTGGTATGAGCTGCTGCGGAAGTACCCCCAGTCCCACCATGATTTCAACCACCGGCTGGATCGCTGGCAGGTCCCCGGCAGCGAGACGGCCCGGCAGGTGCTGGATCGCTACCTCCCGGCCCTGCGGCGGGTGGCCCGGCAGCATGACGGCCAGACGGTGGCCATTTTCTCCCACGGCGCCGCCATGCGGATCGTGCTGGGAACTTTGCAGGGCCTGAGCCTGCTGGAGATCGGGGACACGCCCTTCGGAGACAACACCTCCGTGGCCCGGCTGGAGGTGGAGGGCGATGACATCCGGGTGCTGTACCGGGATGACAACAGCCATCTGCTACAGGCAGGGCTCTCCACGCTGGCCAAGCAGAAGTGGTGGCGGCAGAAGGGGGTTCAGGAGATGGGCCAACTGTATGCCCCGCTGACGGAGGAGGAGCGGCAGCAGTTGGGCGTTCCCTCCGGCGGCGAGGGTGTGGCTGTCCGCTTTGTTGACGAGCTGATCGGCGCTTATCAGCTGCTGCCCCGCCCGGAGGAGGGCGTGGGGGAGATCGGCTGGTACGGCCTGCTGCCCCAGTGGCAGGGCCGGGATCAGGGCATCCAGCCCCTGGGACAGATCATCCAGCGCTGCCGCCACATGGGCCTGCTGCGCCTGCGCCTGCGGTGCGGCGATGACCGGCAGCGGAGCTTCTGGGAGAAGCTGGGCTTTTCCCAGGTGGGGGGCGACGTTATGGAGAAGAACATCACGCCACGGGTGCTGGACGCCCATATCCCCCTGTGAGGGGCGGAAAGGAGAAGGTGACCCATGCGTGGCACGGAATTTTTGCCAGTGAGCCGGGAGGAGATGCTCCAGCGGGACTGGTATTACTATGATTTTCTGGTGGTGACGGCGGACGCCTATATCGACCATCCCAGCTTCGGCACCACGCTCATTGCACGGATGCTGGAGGGGGAGGGCTATCGGGTGGCCATTCTGGCCCAGCCGGACTGGCACGACGCTGAGGCTTTCCGGGCCATGGGCAGACCCCGCTACGGGGTACTCATCGGCGGGGGCAATCTGGACTCCATGGTGGCCCACTACACCGTGGCCAAGCGGCGGCGGGACAGAGATCTGTACTCCCCCGGCGGAAAAATGGGGTATCGGCCGGATCGGCCCACCATCGTCTATGCCAACCGGGCCAGAGAGGCCTTTCCCGATACCCCCATCGTCATCGGGGGACTGGAGGCGTCCCTGCGGCGCTTTGCCCACTATGACTACTGGGACGACAAGGTGCGCCGCAGCATCCTCTTTGATGCCCCGGCGGATCTGCTGGTCTACGGCATGGGGGAGGCGGCCACCCGTGAGATTGCCCGGAGGCTATCCAGAAAGGTGCCGCCCCGTGAGATCACCGACATCCCCGGCACCGCCTACATTGCGCCCACCGGAGAGGGCAGCGGCTTTCATCCGGTGGCCTGTCCCTCCTATGAGGAGGTGTGCGCCGACAAGACGGCCTACGCCAGAGCCACCAAGATCCAGTACGACGAGCACGATCCCATCCGGGGGTGCGCCGTGCTGCAGCCCTGTCAGGGCCGGGTGCTGGTGGTGAATCCGCCGGCCCGTCCACTGAGCCGGGAGGCACTGGATGCCCTGTACGACTTGCCCTATGTCCGGGAGGTTCACCCCATGTATCGGGAGGAGGTTCCCGCCATCGAGGAGGTACGCTTCTCCATCACCCACAACCGGGGCTGCTTCGGCGGCTGCAACTTCTGCGCACTGGCCTTTCATCAGGGGCGCATGGTCACCTCCCGCTCCATCGAGTCCGTGGTGCGGGAGGCGGAGCTGCTGACGCAGGACCCGAAGTTCAAGGGCTATATCCACGATGTGGGAGGTCCCTCCGCCAACTTCCGCCACACCTCCTGCGCCCAGCAGAAGCGGCGGGGGATGTGCAAGGGCCGCAGCTGTCTGGCCCCGGAGCCGTGTAGGAATCTGGACGCCGACCACTCGGAGTATACGGCGCTTTTGCAGCGCCTGCGGCGGGTGGATGGCGTGAAGAAGGTGTTCGTCCGCAGTGGTATTCGCTACGATTATCTTTTGCAGGACAAAAATCAGGATTTTTTCCGGGAACTGGTGGACTACCACATCAGCGGACAGCTGAAGGTGGCACCAGAGCACTGCGTGGCCTCGGTGCTGGACTATATGGGAAAGCCCCACTTCGATGTGTTTGAGCGATTCTGGCGGCAGTATCAGAAGCTCAATGAGAAGGAGGGCAAGCAGCAGTATCTGGTGCCGTACCTCATGTCCTCTCACCCTGGCTGCACGCTGGAGGATTCCGTCCGGCTGGCAGAGTTTCTGCACCGCACCGGCCACCAGCCCCAGCAGGTGCAGGACTTCTATCCCACCCCCGGCACCCTTTCCACCTGTATGTACTATACCGGCATCGATCCACGGGATATGACGCCGGTGTATGTGGCCCGTGACCCCCATGAAAAGGCCCTTCAGCGGGCGTTGCTCCAGTGGAAGCGGCCAGAGCTGCGGGGGCTTGTCATAGAGGCACTGGAGAGGGCAGGCCGCACCGATCTCATCGGCTATACGCCGGAGTGCCTCATTCGACCCCAGAAGGGGGAGAAGTACTTCGGCAAGCAGCCGGAGCAGCAGCCCTCCGGGGAAAAGCGGCGCCCCGGACAGCACGGCGGAGAGGGAAATCTCCGCCGGGAGGTGCATCACGGAGGACGTTCGGAGCATAGAGGCGGTAAGCGGCCTGATGTGTCCCGCCGCAATGGCGGATCGGTTCCCGGCCAGAAGGGGAAGATGTCCCCGGCCAAGAAAGCTGCTTTTGCCAAGAAGCGGAAGAAGTGATATAGAAAAGGACAGGGACAAGCGAAACGGCTTGTCCCTGTCCTCTTTTTCATGCCAGAGGCGTTCCTACCAGCCGACCCAGCCACATCATGCCATAGCCCAGCAGAAAGAAGCTCAGCAGCATCCCCATCACATATCCGGTGAATTTCCGCCAGCCCAGCCGGGGCAGGTCCAGAAACGGGTAGGGATACACCAGACGGGTGTGGCCGATGGGTTTGCCGCTGCGGCCCCGGAGCATGGCAAAGGCGAAGTAGGCCAGCGGCAGCGTCAACCACCATAGGGCGCTGCGCCAGCCGAGGGAGGATTTATCTGCCAGCAGCAGCCACTGGGCTACCACCAGCAGGGGCGTCAGATAGTGGACACAGAGGTTGCCGAAGCTGGCACCAAAGTCGGCAAAGCGCTTGCCATTTCGCTTGGCGTCCGGCACCAGAACGAACTGATATACCAGATGGGTCACGAGGATGCATAACGCCATGGAGAAGCTGAGGGTATCGTCCGTCAGCAGACGCAGGACGGCGCTGTGGGGGAGGCCGGCGGCAATGGCCAGCGCCAGCTCATACACCAGCACCAGAAGGTTGCTGAGATTGGTGTAAAAGCAGAACATCCCGGCACGGATGTGTCCCGTTTGCAGCAGGGTGGAGTGAATCAGCAGACCCACCGCACCCAGCAGGAAAATACCCCACGCAGACAGTCGCAGTACCATTACTCCGCCTCCTCGAAGCCTCGCAGCAGGGCGATCTCGGCGGCATAGCCCGGCAGCTCGTTGGGCGTCTCCAGCAGCATGGGGAGCCGCCGGAGGGCCGGGTGGTTCACGATGCGGCGGAAGGTCTCCGCTCCCAGTGTGCCCTCCCCGATGCGGGCATGGCGGTCCTTGTGGGCGCCCACGGGGTTCAGGCTGTCGTTCAGGTGGAGGGCCTTCAGCCGGTGCAGGCCGACGACCCGGTCAAACTCCGTCAGAACGCCGTCCAGATCCCCGGCCACGTCGTATCCGGCGTCGGAGACGTGGCAGGTATCCAGACAGACCCCCATCTGCTCCGTCAGCGTCACCCGGTCCAGAATCTCCCGCAGTTCCTCGAAGCGGCTGCCCACCTCCGTTCCCTTGCCGGACATGGTCTCCAGCAGGACGGTGGTGTGCATCGCCGGGGTGAGGATGGCGTTGAGGGTGTCTGCGATCTGGGTGATGCCGGTCTCCAGCCCCTGACCGGTGTGGCTGCCGGGGTGGAAGTTATAGAGATTCCCCGGCAGATATTCCATCCGCCGCAGGTCATCGGCCAGCGTCAGCCGGGCGAACTCTCTGGTGCGCTCATCCTTGGAGCAGGGGTTGATGGTATAGGGGGCGTGGGCCAGAATGGTCCCCAGCCCCGCCTTCGCCGCCAGCGCCAGATAGGCGGCTACGTCCGCCGGGTCCACAGGCTTGGCCCGGCTGCCCCGTGGATTGCGGGTGAAGAACTGAAAGGTGTTGGCGCCGATGGACAGCGCCGTCCGTCCCATGGCGGCAAAGCCCACCGAGGAGGAGAGATGACAGCCGATATAGCGCATGATGCTTACCTCCCCAGAGAAATATTCTGCACGGAGCAGATGACGGCCCCCTCCCGGATGGTGAGAAGACCACAGGTGGGACGGGTGTAGTCCCCGGCGGCGCCGGGATTCATCACCCACAGGGCGCCGTCGTAGTCCACCAGAGGGACGTGGGTGTGGCCGAACAGCAGCACGTCGGCCCCGTACTCTCTGGCGGCGTAGACAGCAGCCATGGGGGAGGACTTGACGTGGCGGGTGTGGCCGTGCAGCATGAGGATGCGGACGCCCTCTATCTCCAGCAGGCGCTCCGGCTCTCCGGTCTGGCCCCAGTCGCAGTTGCCGGGAACCATGGTCACCGGCAGCTGGGGGAATTGCCGCTCCAGCGCCTGAGCGTCCCGGACGCAGTCCCCCAGATGCAGCACCTGCCGGGGATGGAACTGCTCCACGGCCCGGACCATGTGATCTACCTTGCCGTGGGAATCGGAAAGAACCAGAATCTCCATGAAATGCTCCTTTGGTTACTCGATTTTCAGGCGCAGCAGCCGGAACAGCAGCGCTCCCAGACTGATGCCCAGTATGTACAGAAGGATATCCAGCGTGTCGAACATCCCCCGCATGGTGAGGTACTGCATCCCCTCGATGAAGAGCGAGATGCCCAATGCCCCCAGCAGCACCTGCCATGGCTTCCGGTTCCGGAAGAAAAAGCCCATGGGCAGGAACATCAGGAGGTTCAGCAGGCTCTGCATCAGCATCTCCCAGTCTCCCAGCTGCGAGAGCCCCACCAACGGATCCAGAATGGCGATGCGCCCCACCCGGTGGCGGCAGAACAGGATGATGAACAGCGCTATGAAGTAGGTGACGCTCAGCAGCACCAGCATCCACCTACTGACCCGTTTTTCCAGAAGCAGATAGATGATGGCGGCACAGCCAACGATGGACAGGAGCAACATAGCTATGTTAATTATCATATACAGGAAACCCTCATGAGCAATCAACAAAATCACGTCCATGAAGAAATGGTAATATAACAAATAACCCAGAACGGCTCCGGCTAACAGGGAGAGCAGCTGCTTCTGATATTTTTTCATAGACATTCCTTTCGTATCACAGCGGCGGCAAAAGCGCCGCAGCGTCGAGAGCGGCGAAAACACGCTTTCTTTCCTTATCATAGCAGAAAGCGGTTGAAAGTTCAACGGCTTTGCCGTACAATAGCAGCATACTGAAGCAGGAGGCCACGGGATGTACGCAGGGATCTGGGAGATCGATCTCCACGGGAAAAACGAATATCAGGCACGGGTGACGCTGGACGCCGCCCTGCGCCGGGTGCGGCCCGGTACCTATCGCATCCGGGTCATCCACGGACACCACGGCGGCACGGCCCTGCGGGAGTTGGTGCGCCGGGAATACGGCAGACACCCGCAGGTGCTTCGGCTGGAGGCGGCAGGCCCCGGCGTGACGGAGCTGGTGCTGCGGGAGTTTTAAGGAAGGGGGTCACATATGGACAGTATGACGCTGAAGCTGGGGCAGGTTCAGCTGATGGTGGGCCGGGACAAGGCGGAGAACCTCCGCCGGGCCTGTGCCCTGATCCGCCGGGCGGCGGAGCAGGGGGCGCAGCTGGTGATGCTGCCGGAGATGTTCTGCTGCCCCTATGAAAACGAGATGTTCCGTCCCAACAGCGAGGAGCAGGGCGGCCCGGCCCAGCAGGCCCTGTCGGCGCTGAGCCGGGAGCTGGGCATCTGGATCGTAGGCGGCACCATCCCGGAGCGGGAGGGGAAGAGGCTTTACAACACCTGCTACGTCTACGACGATCAAGGGCGGCAGGCGGCCCGGCACCGGAAGATACACCTCTTCGATGTCAACGTGGAGGGGGGACAGTACTTCATGGAGTCCGACACCTTCGCCCCCGGAAACGACATCACGCTGCTGGATACCCCGTGGGGCAGGCTGGGGCTATGCGTGTGCTTCGACCTGCGGTTCGAGGAGCTGTGCCGGGTGTTGACCCTGCGGGGCGCCCGGATGATCCTGGCCCCGGCGGCTTTCAACATGACCACCGGCCCCGCCCACTGGGAGCTGCTGCTGCGGCAGCGGGCGGTGGATAACCAGCTGTTCACCGTGGGTACCGCCCCGGCCCGTGACGAGAGCGGCAGCTATGTGGCGTGGGGCCACTCCATGGTCTGCGAACCGTGGGGCGGCATCGTTCACCAGTGCGGCACGGGGGAGGAGGTAGCCGTGACGGAGCTGGAGCTTTCCCGCATCGATGTCATCCGCCGTCAGCTGCCCATCCTGTCGGCCCGGAGGACGGATCTGTACGAGGTGCAGTAAGAGAATAGACTTTCCTGAAAGGAGCGAGAATATGAAACGATATGCGGATATGACCGCCGACCAGCGGCGGGAGGAATACGCCGCCGTGCGAAAGGCCTATGAGGCACAGAAGGCACTGGGCCTGAAGCTGAACATGGCCCGTGGTAAGCCCAGCACGGAGCAGCTGGACATGGTGACACGGGAGATGGCACAGCTGACCCGACCGGAGGACTATCTGGCGGGTGGGCTGGATACCCGGAACTATGGCGAGCTGGCGGGCATCCCGGAGGCACGGGCGCTGTTTGCCGAGATACTGGGCTGCCGGGCGGAGCAGGTGTTCGTCGGCGGCAACGCCAGCCTGCAGCTGATGTACGACGCCATCTCCAAGGCGTATACCCATGGGATGCTCCACAGCGAGAAGCCGTGGGGCAAGCTGGAGACGGTGAAGTGGCTCTGCCCTGCACCGGGCTATGACCGCCACTTCCGCATCTGCCAATCCTTCGGCATGGAGCTGATCACCGTACCCATGACGGAGGAGGGGCCGGACATGGACATGGTGGAGCGGCTGGTGCGGGATCCGGCGGTGAAGGGAATGTGGAACGTTCCCAAGTACTCCAATCCCCAGGGCATCATTTATTCGGCGGAGACGGTGCAGCGTCTGGCGGCTATGAGGCCCGCCGCCCCGGACTTCATGCTGATGTGGGACAATGCCTACTGTATCCATGAGCTGGAGGGGGAGTTCGTCCCCTTCCCGGATATTCTGAGCCTGTGCCGGCAGGCCGGAAACGGCGACATGGTCTATGAGTTCGCATCCACCAGCAAGATCACCTTCCCCGGTGCGGGGGTGGCGGTGATGGCGTGCAGCGAGGCCAATATGGCCCATATGCTGTCCCTCATCGGCGTGCAGACCATCGGCTATGATAAGATCAACCAGCTGCGACATGTGCGCTATCTGAAGGATCGCAGCCATACGCTGGCGCTGATGCAGCGCCACGCCGCCGTGCTGGCCCCCAAGTTCCGGGCGGTGCTGACGGCGCTGGAGCAGCTGGTCCCGCTGGACATCGCCCAATGGACGAGGCCCACCGGCGGCTACTTCATCTCGCTGGACGCCATGCCCGGAACCGCACGGCGGGCGCTGGAGCTGTGCCGGGAGGCGGGAGTCACCATGACCGGCGCCGGGGCTACCTACCCCTACGGCGTGGACCCGGCGGACAGCAATATCCGCATCGCCCCGTCCCTGCCGCCGGTGGCGGAGCTGGAGCAGGCGGCGCAGGTGCTGTGTACATGCCTGCGTCTGGCGGCGCTGGAGAAGCTGGGCGTGTGATGCGTTGGGCTGCGTAAGAAGGAAGGCTGTGTGCCGCAGATCTGCGGCACACAGCCTTTTTGTAGATTTTTCCTATAAAGGACGCTGCGGACGGTTGATTTTTCTGCAAAAATGCGGTAAGATAAAGTATCTTATTCCCACCGGCGGTATTCACTCCACTTCTCACTATGGTGCCGCACGGCTTAAAAAAGGAGGAACAAGGTCCGCTGTGACTGGCGGTGCGGCAGTGTGGAGACCTGTCGCAAGGCGTGCCGGCTGAGCCGGGCGTGAGGCCGCTCCATGCGGAGGCAGGGCGGTCACAGTCAGATGCATATGGCAGAGGTCGTACTGAAAAACCTCAAGAAAATCTATCCCAACACCGAGAAGAAAAAGAAAAAGGGCGAGCCGGAGAAGAAAAACGATCTTCAGATCACCGACGAGGGCGTGGTGGCGGTGCAGGACTTCAACCTGCACATTGCCGACAAGGAGTTCATCGTGCTGGTGGGTCCCTCCGGCTGCGGCAAGTCCACCACCCTGCGGATGATCGCCGGGCTGGAGGATATCTCCGGCGGCGAGCTGTACATCGACGGCAAGCTGATGAACGACGTGGAGCCCAAGGACCGGGACATCGCCATGGTGTTCCAGAGCTACGCCCTGTATCCCCATATGACGGTATACGGGAACATGGCCTTCTCCCTGAAGCTGAAGAAGGTACCCAAGGATGAGATCGACCGGCGGGTACGTCAGGCGGCGGAGATTTTGGACATCACCCAGTATCTGGACCGTAAGCCCAAGGCTTTGTCCGGCGGCCAGCGCCAGCGTGTGGCCATCGGCCGTGCCATCGTCCGTGACCCCGCCGTGTTCCTGATGGATGAGCCTCTGTCCAATCTGGACGCCAAGCTCCGCAATCAGATGCGGGCCGAACTCATCAAGCTGCGGGAGCGCATCGACACCACGTTTATCTACGTCACCCACGATCAGACCGAGGCCATGACCCTGGGCGACCGCATCGTCATCATGAAGGACGGCTTCATCCAGCAGATCGGCACGCCGCAGGAAGTGTTCGACCACCCGGCCAACCTGTTCGTGGCGGGCTTCATCGGCACGCCCCAGATGAATCTCTTTGACGCACATCTGGCCCGTAAGGACGGCAAGTACACCGTCACCGTGGGCAGCGTCACCGTGGAGCTGTCGGAGGAGAAGCAGCAGCGTCTGGCCGCCAAAGATGTGGCGGAGCAGGACGTGGTGCTGGGCGTGCGTCCGGATCACATCATGCTGTGCGCCGACGGCGTGAAGGGCAAGGTGGATGTGTCCGAGATGATGGGCTCGTCGGTCCACCTCCATGTTGCGGCGGAGGGCAAGGACGTCATCGTCATCGTCCCCACCAACGGCGCAGCGGCCCATTTCCCCGCCGGCAGCGAGGTCAATATGATCTTCGGCGGCAATGTGGCCCATGTGTTCAGCAAGGAGACGGAGAAGAATCTGGAGTGGTAACGCCGCTTTGTCTATGACGGGAGGGGGCCGCAGCGTGGCTGCGGCCCCTCTTTTTCACAGGGAGCGTGTATTTTGTGTTGACAAATGGCTCCGGGGATGATAAAATCATATCTGCTTCTGGCAGAGGTTTGCTTTTACGCACGGAGAGATGGCTGAGTGGTCGAAAGCACCGGTCTTGAAAACCGGCGATGTGAAAGCATCCGTGGGTTCGAATCCCACTCTCTCCGCCAGCTTTATCACCGGCCTGCGGAAGTACCCAAGTGGCCGAAGGGGCTCCCCTGCTAAGGGAGTAGACGCCTAAACCGCGTGCGAGGGTTCAAATCCCTCCTTCCGCGCCAAAAAAACGGCAAGCATCGCAGGATGCCTGCCGTTTTTCCTTTTGCCCCGAAGGGCGGACCTGATCCACGTCTGCCCCATATCGGCTCTTTACAAGGGCGGGACTCTTGGCATATAATCGGGACAAACAGACGATATGGCGCAGATACAGTGTCTATCACAGATTCTGACCGGAGAAATACTGCGGCATGGAACAGAAAAACGGGCAGACAGAGCAGGGAACGGTCATGCCCGACCAGAGCGATCTGGAGCGGAAGCGGCAGATGTACAACGCCCTGTGCGTGAACGATACGGCGGCCTATTGCTGCGACCTGAAAAACGCAAAAAGTGCCGTTTGCGGTGGGAAATTTACAATTTAGTCGTTTACTATTTCCGGTGGCTTGTGCTACACTATGTAACAACTATTTTTCAATACCATCGATGGTATCAAAATTTGCGGGCCGCCGGAGGCCTTCAGTGGTCCGGACGACACGGAGGAAACGCCTATGAATGAGGTCAAATCACCGAAAAAGCCCCTGCTGTACTACTACCTGCTGGTGATGCTGGTGCTGCTGCTGTTCAATCTGTTGGCCATGCCGTGGATCTCCGAGCACCAGATCAAGGAGGTGGACTACAACACCTTCGTCAGCATGGTGGAGAAGAAGGAGATCGGCAAGGTGGACATTCAGGAGCAGGACAACCGTATCCTGTTCACCGACACCGAAGAAAAGACCATCTATAAGACCGCCATGGTGCCGGACGACGATCTGGTCTCCCGGCTGCTGGAGGCCGGCATCTCCACCAGCGGCACGGAGATCCAGCAGACCTCGCTGCTGGTGAGTATTCTGGGTTGGGTGCTGCCGCTGATCATCTTCATCGGGCTGGGGCAGATGCTGTCCCGCAGCCTTATGAAGAAAATGGGCGGCGGAAACTCCATGATGTTCAACATGGGCAAGTCCAACGCCAAGGTCTACGTCAAGTCCGCCGAGGGCATCAAGTTTGACGATGTGGCCGGAGAGGACGAGGCCAAGGAGAATTTACAGGAGGTGGTCAACTACCTCCACGATCCCAGCAAGTATCAGGACATCGGTGCCTCCATGCCCAAGGGCATCCTGCTGGTGGGCCCTCCGGGCACCGGTAAGACCATGCTGGCCAAGGCCGTGGCCGGTGAGGCCAACGTGCCGTTTTTCTCCATGTCCGGCTCCGAATTTGTGGAGATGTTCGTGGGCATGGGCGCCAGCAAGGTCCGTGACCTGTTCCGTCAGGCCAAGGAGAAAGCCCCTTGCATCGTGTTCATCGACGAGATCGACGCCATCGGCAAGAAACGTGACGGCCAGCTGGGAGGCAACGACGAGCGGGAGCAGACCCTGAATCAGCTGCTAACGGAGATGGACGGCTTCGAGGGAAACACCGGTGTCATCATTCTGGCGGCCACCAACCGTCCGGAGTCGCTGGATCCGGCACTGACCCGTCCCGGCCGTTTTGACCGCCGGGTGCCGGTGGAGCTGCCGGATCTGAAGGGCCGTGAGGAAATTCTAAAGGTCCATGCCAAGAAGATCAAGATCGCCGAGGATGTGGATTTCAACAAGGTGGCCCGCATGGCCTCCGGTGCTTCCGGCGCAGAGCTGGCCAACATCGTCAACGAGGCGGCCCTGCGGGCCGTCCGGGATGGCCGCCGCTTCGCCACGCAGGCGGATCTGGAGGAGAGCATCGAGGTGGTCATCGCCGGGTATCAGAAGAAGAACGCCATCATGACCGATCACGAGAAGAAAATCGTCGCCTACCATGAGATCGGCCATGCACTGGTGGCGGCCATGCAGACCCACTCCGCCCCGGTGCAGAAGATCACCATCGTACCCCGCACCTCCGGGGCCTTGGGCTACACGATGCAGGTGGAGGAGGGCAACCACTACCTCATGACCAAGGAGGAGATGGAGAACAAGATCGCTACCCTTACCGGCGGCCGGGCTGCCGAGGAGGTGGCGTTCGGCTCCGTTACCACCGGGGCCTCCAACGACATCGAGCAGGCCACCAAACTGGCCCGTGCTATGATCACCCGCTACGGCATGAGCGACGACTTCGGTATGGTGGCGCTGGAGACCGTCACCAACCAGTATCTGGGCGGTGACGCCTCGTTGGCCTGCTCCGCCGATACCCAGACCAAGATCGACCAACAGGTGGTGGAGCTGGTGAAGCGGGAGCATGACAAGGCGGTGGACATCCTTACGGCGAACCGGGAGAAGCTGGACCGTCTGGCGGCCTTCCTCTATGAGAAGGAGACCATCACCGGCGAGGAATTCATGCACATTCTGGGGGAGTGAGCAGCTGATTTTCCGCCGAAAAACATTTAAGACTTTTGTAATAATTACCCCCGAATTTTTGTAACATCCCTTGGGTATCCTATACTTGCAAGAGACAAATAACTTTTTTCATCAATCTTCCTACCATGAAGGCGGAGAACCGAGAGGTTCTCCGCCTTGTGGTTTTAGCAGGTCTATTTCCCACCGCCGGTGCATACCATGAAGGGACAAATTCCCATGGACGGTACAGAGGAGAAGGAGGTATGTCCCATGCGTTCCTGTGCGGCGGTGACACTTGTGCTGATGCTTTTGCTGTTTGGCATCCCGTGGCTGGCGGAGGCCCCGGAGGGGGGACAGGCCCAGCCGGAGCCGCTCGCCGCTGAGGAGCAGCGGGCGGATGCGGACATTGCCCTCACCGTGTGGGACGGGCAGGAGCTGCGGCAGATGACCATGGCGGAGTATCTGCCGGGGGTGGTGCGGGGGGAGATGCCCGCCGCCTTCTCCCAGCAGGCGCTGGACGCTCAGGCTGTGGCGGAGCGCACCTTCATCTGCTACCACATGGCGGGCGGACGTAAGGATGCCCATCCGGAGGCGGATGTCTGTACCTCCCCGGCCTGCTGCAGCGCCTACGTATCGCAGGAGGACGCAGCGGCCCGGTGGGGGGACAAGGCGGAGGAGTACGAGACCAAGGTGCAGCAGGCAGTGCGGGATACCGACGGGCAGATCATCCTCTATGACGGCTCGCCCATTCTGGCGGCCTTCCACTCCTCCTCCGCCGGGGTCACAGCAGATTCCGGGGATGTGTGGTCCTCCTCGCTGCCGTATCTGCACAGCGTGGAGACCCCGGAGGGGGAGGACAGCGTCCCCAACTATTACAGCGTCAGCACCTTCTCCCCGGAGGAGTTCCGGGAGATCTTTCTGGCGGCCCATGGGGATGCCGACCTCTCCGGCGACCCGGCGGAGTGGTTCCGGGATCGGACGGTCAACGACTCCGGCCGGGTGGAGCGTGTGACCATCGGCGGTGTCAGCGTGGAGGGGACGGAGGTGCGGCGGCTGTTCTCCCTGCGCTCGGCGTGCTTCACCGTGGATACGGGTGAGGAGGGCGTTGCCTTTCGGGTCACGGGCTTCGGTCACGGCGTGGGCATGAGCCAGTACGGAGCTGAGCTGCTGGCCCGTCAGGGCAAGACGTGGCAGGAGATCATACACTGGTACTATGCCGACGTTACCATTGGGGCGTATAAGGAGTAGGGAAATTTCCGGGGCTTGACCCGTTGAAATAGCGGCGTCTGCATGGTATAATCGCCCATGACAAGACATAAAACGGAGGCGACCGCTATGGGACAGGACGTGTTCATCAGCTATAAATCCGAGGAATTTCAAGAGGCGGATTGGGTCCGGCAGCAGCTGGAGAGCGGCGGTATCAGCTGCTGGATGGCACCGAACAGCATCACCGGCGGTGCCAGCTATGCCACGGAGATCCCACAGGCCATCCGGAGCTGCCGGGCTGCACTCTGACGGAGGCACAGACGGAGAGCCTTGACCTGACAGGCTTCCCCAAGCTGCGGTCGCTGGATATCAGCGGCATCGCCGCATGGCAGCAGCTGCCGCAGCTGCCGGAGGAGCGCATCCGCCTACTGGATATCAGCCATACGGCGGTGACGGATATCCGCACCCTGACAGAGGCAAGCTATCACGATCTCATCCTGAGCTATCAGGCGACCATGGATTGGGAGACGCTGGGGGCCTGCAATACCTATCAATTCACGGTGCTGGACTGCCCGCTGGATCGGCAGGTAGCCGTGCGCACGGCACTTGAGAATCGGGTGGAGTACGCCACGGAGCTGCCGGTGCAGAGCGATGAGCTGCTGTCAAAGACTATGCGGGGAGAGATCAGCTTTAGCTGATACCTACATCAACAAAAAGGGATGCTGATACCAGAGTATCAGCATCCCTTTTTGTTATCGGAAGAAAAAGCCCCCTGCGGCCCCAAGGGGGGGGAGCAGGGGGCTTCATGATACGCTTTTTCGATGCCCTCACGCCTGGGGCTTTTCAAACTCCTTGGCCACGTCCACCAACAGCTGCCGGATGGGCAGGTGCTGGGGACAGATGCGCTCACACTGGCCGCAGCGGATGCAGTCCGATGCCTTGCGGCCCGGCCCGGTGTGGACGTCCTCATAGTAAAAGTCGGCGTTCCAGTCGTGGTAGAGTTGCTTGGTGTTCATCAGGGCGAACAGATTGGGGATGGCGATGTGCTGGGGACATCCATCCACGCAGTAGCGGCAGGAGGTGCAGGGGATCAGGTGCATCCCGTGGAAGATCGCCTGCACCCGATCCACGGCGGCCCGCTCCTGCGGATCCAGCGGCCGGAAGTCCTTCATAAAGGCGATGTTGTCCTGCATCTGCTCCGGTGTGCTCATACCGGAGAGCACCATCAGGATGCCCTCGAAGCCGGCGGCGAAGCGGATGGCATAGCTGGCGGGGCTGCCGCCGTGGAGCTCATCCAGCACAGCCTTGGCCTGGGGCGGCAGGTTGGACAGATGCCCGCCCTTCACCGGCTCCATCACCAGCACAGGCTTGTTGTGGCGGCGGCACACCTCGTAGCACAGGCGGCTCTGGACACCGGGATCGTCATAGTCGGCGTAGTTGAACTGGATCTGCACCACCTCGATTTGGGGATAGGTGGTGAGGATCTCCTCCAACACCTCCGCCCGGTCGTGGAAGGAAATGCCCACATGGCGGATCTTGCCCTCGGCCTTCAGGGCGAAGGCCGTCTCATAGGCCCGGCAATCCCGGAAGTGGCCGAAGTTCCCGGCATGCTGAGAGTGCATCAGGTAGAAATCGAAGTACTCCACGCCGCAGGCCTCCAGCTGGCGCTGAAAGAAGGGGCGGATGTCTGCCTCGGTCTTGAAGTAGCTGCCGGTGAGCTTATCCGTCAGCACATAGCGGTCTCTGGGGTAGCGGCTGGTGAGACAGTCCCGCAGGGCCGTCTCGCTCTTGCCCTGCAGATAGCCGTGGGCGGTGTCGAAGTAGTTAAAGCCCGCCTCCAGAAATGCGTCCACCATCTGACACATCTGGACCTTGTCTACCTCGTCGCCTGACATGGGCAGGCGCATACAGCCGAAACCGAAATTTTTCTTGATACGGTACATAAATATCCCTCCTCAACGGCGTTTTGCGGTATTTTTTCGCCTTTATTTTACGCAAAACCGGGGGGACTGTCAAGCGGCCGGTGGACAGGGGGATGTCAGGGCTTGGACGGACCCATGCGATATCCCTTACCCCACACGGTGCAGATGGCACCGCTGCCTACCTTCTGGCGGATGTTGCGGATGTGGACCATGACGGTGTTCTTACAGCTGTAAAAGTACGGCTCCTCCCAGATGCTCTCGTAGAGGTTCTCCGCCGAGAAGATTTTGTTGGGGTAGGAGGCCAGCAGCAGGACGATGCGATACTCCAGCTCCGTCAGAGGTACCTCCTGACCCTCCTGCCACACGGTACCGGCGGCGGTATCCACCTCCAGCCCGCCGCACCGCAGCCGCCGCTCCAGCCCGGCGGGCCGGGCCCCGTAGACGCAGTAGCGCCGCAGGAGCGCCTTCACCCGCACCGCCAGCTCATGGCAGGAGACGGGCTTTTCCAGGCAGTCATCCCCTCCCACGGAGAAGGACAGGGTCTTGGCGCTCTCGTCCGCCTTCTCCAGCAAGAACAGCACCGGCGCAGCGGACTGCCGCCGCAGAGCGGTGCAGGCGTCGAAGCCGCTCATATCCGGCAGCTGCTGGGGCAGGATGACAAGGTCTGTATTCCGCCGCAGCTGAGTCAGCAGAGTGGCTCCACCGGCGGTCTCCTCCAGCACGCAGTTCTCCCCTGCCAGCAGGAACCCCAGATTGGAGCGCAGCTCCGGATCCGGATCGGCACACAGGATACATCGCTTCTGCATGATATCTCCTCCTTGACAAATAGTGCAGAAAATTCGACAAAACCTGATAAAAACTATATATACAAAAGAATATAGTGCTGAAAATAATCTGTGACCTTATGATAGCGATTCTGCCGCCGCCGTCAATCCCCTGAGGGCTTTTTTTAGCAGAGCCTTAAGAAACCTTCATACTTTTTGCTATGAAATATTAAGGAGGCACCGGTAGAATGGGATCATCCTCCCGGAAGGGGTGACGGGGATAGACCCCTCAAATTTGGTGAGCGCAGCCGCCGGACAACATCCGGCGGCTGCGCTTTATCCGGTGAAGAACGGCACACGGCGGGAGGTGCTGACGGGAGAGAGGGTTTTCCGTCTTCAGAAAACTTAAGAAACACCCTGTCGGTTTATTAAGCTTCCGGGCCCATAATCGGTGCCGTTAGGAGCCACGGAATATCCTATAAGGAGGTCGAATCACGCAATGGAAAAGAAACGCACAAAAATCGCATACTTTACAGCCGTCGGTGTATTCCTCGTTTTGCTGGTGGTGCTGGGCCTTACATACCGGGAGACGCCCCTGCCCACGCTGGAGGTAGAGGGGGAGCCGGTGCTGGCCGACACGCCCTTTGCCGGTACCTTCTGGTCCCTGCTGCCGCCCATCGTGGCCATCGTGCTGGCCCTGATCAGCAAGGAGGTCTACTCGTCCCTGTTTCTGGGGTGTTTGGTGGGCGCTCTGCTGTACGCCCAGTTTGCCCCATGGGACACCATTGTGGCGCTGGTGGGCGCAGACTACGGCATCGTCTCCGTGCTGGCCGACAGCGGCAACATGGGCATCATCGTCTTTCTGGTGACGCTGGGCATCATGGTGGATCTGATGAACAAGGGCGGCGGATCGGAGGCCTTCGGACGCTGGGCCTCCAAGACCGTAAAGACCCGGTGCGCCGCACAGCTGCTGACCATGCTGCTGGGCGTGCTGATCTTCATCGACGACTACTTCAACTGCCTGACGGTGGGCGCTGTGATGCGGCCCGTCACCGAGAGCCACAAAATTTCCCGTGCCAAGCTGGCCTACCTCATCGACGCCACGGCGGCCCCGGTGTGCATGATCGCCCCGGTGTCCTCGTGGGCGGCGGCGGTATCCGGCTATGTGCAGTCCGACGCCGTCAACGGCATCGAGATGTTCATCAAGCAGATCCCGTGGAACTACTACTGTCTGCTGACGTTGGTGATGATCGTGGTGCTGTCAGTGATGAACATCGACTACGGCTCCATGCTGACCCATGAGTATAACGCTCAGGTGAAGGACGATCTCTTTACCACGCCGGAGCGCCCCTTTGAGGGGGCCGACGACTATGAAAAGCCCGCCCGTGGCCGCTCCTCTGTGCTGGATCTGCTGCTGCCGGTGGTGGTGCTGATCGTGGTGTGCATCGTGTCCCTGATCTGGTCCGGCGGCTACTATGACGGCGAGAGCGAGTACTTCCACGACTTCGTGGGGGCCTTCTCCAACTCCTCCTCCGGCATGGCGCTGGCCTTGGGTGGCCTTATGGGGATGCTGTTCACGGTGGTGTACTTCTGGCTGCGGGGGGCCATCTCCTTTGAAAAGTCTATGGAGTCTGTGCCGCAGGGCTTTATCCAGATGATCGCCCCTATCCTCATTCTGACCTTTGCATGGACCCTGTGCTCTTTCACCCGCTTCGGGATGTACTCCGCCGTGTTCGTCAAGAACGCCATGGCAGGGGCCGGGGATCTGAAGGTGTTCCTGCCGGCGGTGATCTTCCTCATCGGCTGCGCCATCGGCTTTGCCACCGGCACCTCCTGGGGGACCATCGGCATCATGGCCCCTATCGTGGTGTCCGTGTTCAACTACGACGTGGAGCCGGTGCTGTGTACCATCGGTCTGGCGGCAGCCTGCTCCGGCGGCGTTATGGGCGACCACTGCTCGCCCATTTCCGACACCACCATCATGGCCTCGGCGGGCGCTCACTGCTTCCACCTGAACCATGTGTTCACCCAGTTGCCCTATGCCCTCACCGCCTCCGGTGTGGCCTTCGTCAGCTTCATCATCGCAGGACTCGTCCAGTCGGTGTGGCTGTGTCTGGCCATTGCCGTGGCGCTGATGATCGGCACACTGCTGGTGATCCGGGCCATTGTGTCCCGCCGTCACGCAGGTATCTTCCAGGAGATGGCACAGGCCAGCCAGCAGCTGCTGCACCGCTGACACCGTCTCGTCCGTGGCCGACAAAAAACAGGGAAGCGCACAGCGCTTCCCTGTTTTATTATGCTATTGGGGAAAAATTACGGGCGGATGACCTTACCGGCGGAGGTCATGGTCTCCACGATGTCATACATATTGGTGACGGAGCCCACGGCCAGCTTGTCGGTGAGACCGTAGTAGTTCAGGCAGGTGCCGCAGGTGCGGATCTCCACACCCTGTGCCTCCATGTTCTTCAGGTCCTCGATGGAGACGGAACCCTCGGTGGTGATCTTGGCGCCGCCGTTATAGAACAGGATGGTGCGGGGCAGACGCTCCTGCTGGCTCAGGGCGTAGAGAAAGCCCTTCATCAGCGTGGCACCCAGCGTGTCGTCGCCGGAGCCGAGGCAGCTGGTACCGATGACCACCACGGTGTTGTCCCGGTTATCCGGGGTGCAGGCTGCCTCCTCCGGGGCGGTGCCGGACACGGCGGCGGGGTCGTCCACCGTCAGGGTCACCACGAACAGCTTCTCCTCCCGCTTCTCGGCGCTGAACTTCAGGCCCTTGCCGGTGGCCAGACGGTTCAGGTTCTGTACGGCGGTCTCGTTGTCCACATGGACCTCCACCGTACCGGCCTCGGTCATGCCGGACAGGGCGTGGATGGTTTTCGTGACGGGAATGGGGCAGGCGTCGCCCACGGCGTTGACTAAAATTTTGCTCATGTGATGTTACCTCCTATCAGGCTGCCCGCTGGGGGCAGGATCCTTTGTTCTGGGATCATTATACCGCCCCGATAGGGGCAGGTAAAACGGCAAAAAACGATGATGGCCGGCGTTTCATAGGAAAATGCGATACGACGGCCGTTACCGGCACAGATGACAGGCTACCCGGTGGCCACTGCCCATGTCGCAGAGCTCCGGCTTCTCCGCCCGGCAGCGGTCTGTGGCGTAGGGGCAGCGCCCGGCGAACCGGCAGCCGGGAGGCGGGTCCACGGGACTGGGGACCTGTCCTTGCAGCACGCTGCGGGGGCGGACCCGTTCCACCTTGGGATCGGGAATGGGGATGGCGGCGATGAGGGCCTTGGTGTAGGGGTGCAGGGGGTGGGTGTACAGCTCCTGCGCCGTACTCTCCTCCACCACCTCCCCCAGATACATTACCAGAATACGGTCCGACAGGTGCCGCACCATGGACAGATCATGGGAGATCAGCAGATAGGTCAGGGCCTTCTGTTCCCGTAGGTCCAGCAGCAGATTGACGATCTGGGCCTGAATGGACACATCCAGCGCCGAAATGGGCTCGTCGCACAGCAGCAGCCGGGGCTCCACCGCCAGCGCACGGGCGATGCCGATGCGCTGGCGCATACCGCCGGAGAACTCGTAGGGATAGCGGTCGATGCCGGAGGGGTTCAGACCCACCTGCTCCATCAGGGCCTGCACCTTCTCCCGGCGCTCTGCCGGGCCGGTGTACAGGTGGTGGATGTCCATGCCTTCGGCAATGAGGTCGATGACCTTGTTTTTGGGGTCCAGTGAGGCGTAGGGGTCCTGAAAGACCGTCTGCACCTGACAGCAGAAGGCACGGCGCTTGGCGCCCCGCATCCGGTGGATGTCCTCCCCACGGTACAGGGAGACGCCGTCGGTTTTGCTGTACAGGCCGATGGCGGTGCGGCCGCAGGTGGTCTTGCCGCAGCCGGACTCGCCTACGATACCGAGAATTTCTCCCTCCTGCACGGAGAAGCTCACGTCATCTACCGCCCGCAGCACCTTGCGGCCCCCGGCGGGAAAGTATTTTTTCAGGTGCTCCACCTGAAGGATGGGCTGACTCATGCCGTCACCTCCTGTTCTGCGTGGTGGCAGGCCACCAGATGGCCACCGCCCAGATCCCGCAGGGCGGGTATTTCCCGGCGGCACTGCTCCGTGGCGTGGGGGCAGCGGGGGGCGAAGGGACAGCCGGGACCCGGTGCGATCAGCTCCGGGGGCGTTCCCTCGATGGTGTAGAGCCGTCCGCCGCCCATTTCGTCCAGACGGGGGGAAGCCTTTTGCAGGCCCCTGGTGTAGGGATGGGCGGGCTGATAGAAAATTTCATCGGTGGTGCCGGCCTCCATGACGCACCCGGCGTAGAGGATGACGATGCGCTGGGCCAGTCCCGCCACCACGCCCATGTCGTGGGTGATGAGCAGCACCGTGGTGCCGCTGCGCTCCTTCATTTGGCGGATCAGGTCCAGGATCTGGGCCTGAATGGTCACGTCCAGCGCCGTGGTGGGCTCGTCGGCAATCAGCAGTTCCGGCTGACAGGCCAGCGCAGAGGCGATCATCACCCGCTGGCGCATACCACCGGAGAACTCGTGGGGATACCGGCGCAAGGCCGTCTCCGGGTCGGAGATGCCTACCAGTGCCAGCATCTCTGCCGCCTTCTCCAGCGCCTCCTTGCGGCCGATCTTCTGGTGAAAGCGGTAGCACTCAGCGATCTGATGGCCGATTTGCATGGTGGGATTCAGGGAGGTCATGGCGTCCTGAAAGATCATGGCGGCCTCCCGGCCCCGATAGCTTTGCCACTGCTTTTTGCTGTAATCGAGGATGTTCTCCCCGTGGCAGAGGATCTGACTGCCGGGCTGACAGCGTCCGCCGGTGACCTCCGTCAGGCCCATGAGGGAGCGGGCTGTCACGGATTTGCCGCAGCCGGATTCCCCCACCAGCGCCACGCACTCGCCCTGATCCATGTAGAAGCTGACGCCCCGCACTGCTTCCACCACGCCACGGCGGGTGGGAAAGTGGATACGGAGGTCACGGATATCATATTGATGCATGGCTTACCTCCCGGAATTGGGGCTGAAGCGGCGGCGGAAGCCGTTGCCCAGCACATTGAAGCACAGAACGGTCAGCAGGATGCACACGCCCGGATAGACCGCCAGTGAGGGGTGGGTGAGAATGTAGGTCTGGGCGCCCTCCAGCATACCGCCCCAGGAAGGGTTGGGGATGGAGATGCCGAAGCCCAGATAGCTCAGGGACGACTCCGTCAAAATGGCGGAGGCGATGCTGTTGGTGGAGGCCACCAGCACCGGGGAAAAGACGTTGCGGGCGAAGTGCCGGGTGATGACCCAGCTCTTCCGGGCGCCCAGCCCCTCGGAGGCCAGAATGAAGTCCCGCTCCCGCAGACTCAGCACCTCCGCCCGGACGATGCGGGCCACGCCCATCCACGAGAACAGACCGATGGTTACCACCAGCGTCCGGATGCCGGCGTTCATGTAGATGTTCAGAGTAATGATAATGAGGAAGCTGGGTACCGACATGAGGATGTCCACGATACGCATCATGAAGCCGTCCACCAGCTTGCCGGAGGAGCCACTAACGATGCCGTACACCGTACCGAACACAATGGAGATGAGCATGGACAGAAAGCCCACCAGCAGGGAGACCCGTCCGCCGTAGAGCAGGCGGGTGAAGGTGTCCCGGCCGAAGTTATCTGTTCCCAGCAGGTGCTGGGCGGAGGGAGGCAGGAACTTCTGCCCGGTCTCCACGGCAATGGGATCGTAGGGGGACAGGGTGGCCAGCAGGGTGGCCAGAATAATGATCAGCAGCACGCCGCCGCTGAGAACCATGGAGAGGGGCAGCTTATGATTCTTTTTCATCGCTTGTCACCTCGCATGGCCTTGATGCGGGGATCGGCCAGACAGTAGCACAGATCCGCCAGCAGATTTCCGCCCACCAGCAGCAGGCACGAGAGCATGGTGGTGCCCATGATCATGTTGTAATCACGGGAGTAGATGGCGCTCATGCCGGTGGTACCCAGTCCCGGCCAGCCGAAGATGGTCTCCACGATGTAGGCACCGGACACCAGACTGCCCAGATTCATGCCCACCAGTGTGATGACCGGCAGCAGGCAGTTCTTCAGCACGTGGCGCAGCAGGATATAGACCCGGCTGGCACCCTTGGAGATGGCGAAGAGCACGTAGTCCTCCGACAGCTGCTGGATGGTGGCGGCCCGGACGTACCGGGCATAGATGGAGATCTTTCCGATGCTCAGCACCAGCACCGGCATGATGGCGTGGCGGGACAGATCCCAGAAGGTGTGTACGCCGGTGGTCCGCATCCCGGAGCTGGGCAGCCAGCCCAGATTCAGGGAGAACAGGATGATGAGCATGATGGCAAACCAGAAGGAGGGAATGGAGATGGCCACATAGTGCAGGCCGTTGGTGATGCGGTCGAACCATGAGTTTTCAAAGTAGCCCGCCAGCATTCCCAGTGGGATAGATACCAGCAGGGAAAAGACGATGGAGGCGGCCATGAGCCCCACGGTAGCCGGGAGCTTGGCCTTGATGAGGGGCCACACACCGGTGTGGCTGCTGGTGGAGACGCCGAAGTCCCCTTGGAGGACCTTCCCCATCCACCGGCCATACTGCACGATGACCGGATCGTTGTAGCCCAGCTCCGTTTTCAGCTGTTCGTATTCCTCGTCGGTCATCTCCAGCGTCCGGTACTGGGCGGCGGGGTCGCCGGGAGCCAGGAACACCAGCGCAAAGGAAAAGACGGATACCAGCAGGATCACCGGCAGGGCCAGCGCCAGTCTGGTCAGAAAGTATTTTTTCATGTGTTCTCCTCATACCGCCGTGAGAGTGCAATTGCGTGGAGACTTGCTCCACGCAATTGCACTCTCAGCGGCGGAGTTAGCCGATGAAGTAGATCTGGGTCAGGTCAGTGAGACGGTCGCTGGCCTCGAAGCCGCCGATGTTCTTCTGGGCGGCGCAGACATAGTTGGTATCCAGCACGGGCACGCAGGACCAGCAGTCTTTCAGGGCCTGCAGAGCCTGATTCATGATGTCCTGACGGACAGCGGGATCCATCTCACGGTCCAGCTGCTTCCACATGTTATCCACCTCGTCGGTGGTGTACATATTGGCACCGGAGCGGGTGTGGGCGAACAGACCCACGAAGCCGCTGGGGTCGTCCAGCATACCATTGCCCATGAGAGCAATGTCATAGGAATCGGTGGCATAGAAGTAGGACTTGAAGTAGGCGGCGGTCTCCATGGAATCGATCTGGGCGTTAAGACCCGCAGCGTCCAGCTGGCTCTTGATCATGGTGGCCAGCTCCTCCTGACCCACACGGGCGGAGTTGTAGATGATCTTGATGGTCTTGTCCTTCAGACCGGTCTGCTCGATGAGCTGGGCGGCCTTGTCCAGGTCCTGCTTGTAGTTGGTGATCTCAGGGTTATAGAACATGGAAACGGTGGACAGGATGCTGGTGGCGGTACGGCACAGGGCCTCGTCGCCGTAGGTGCCGTACACCAGAGCGTCCAGATCCAGCGCATAGATCACGGCCTGACGGGCCTCCATGGTGGACATGGCCTCGCTGTTGGGGTTGATCTCCATGAAGGTGATGCGGCCGTCGGGGTAGGACACCACCTGATACTCGTCGTTATCCTTATAGTTGGCCAGCGTCTCGGCGTTGCTGATGGTGAAGATGGAGAGTTCCTTGTTGCGGAAGGCGATCTCCTGGGTGCTGGCGTCGGAGACGCAACGAACCTCGAAGCCATCGATATGGGCAGCCGTGCGGTAGTAGTTGGGATTCTTCAGGCACACCAGCTTCTCGCCCACGTTGAAGCTATCTACCACGAAAGCGCCGCTGGTGGCAATGTTGGCGTTCTGCTCACAGGTCAGCACCTCGGTGGCGGGCACGCCATTGAAGCAGTGGGCAGGCAGGACGTACAGGGCGCCCAGAGCCTTCTTGAACAGGTTGGAGGCCCGGCCGACCTTGAACACGATGACGGTGTCGCTCTGCTTTTCATAGGTGCAGAACTCGCCGTCCACCTTGTAGGCGGCAGCGGTGCTGGGAGCCACCTCGGGAACAGTCAGCGTATCCAGAGTGAACACGATGTCGTCGGTGGTGATCTTCTCACCGTCGCTCCAGAAGATATCGTCCCGCAGGGTCAGGGTGTAGGTGGTACCGTCCTCGCTGATGTCCACACTCTTCGCCAGACGATAGTCCAGAGAGCCATCGGTGTTGGACTTCCACATGGGATCGTACAGATTTTGGAACACCTGCTTGCCCAGGTCTGTGGAGCTGTTGTTGTACCAGTTCAGGGAGGTGATGGGCTCCTCGATGGCGTAGACGAAGGTGCCGCCCTCGATGGGCTTACCCTGAGCATCGTCCGCCCCGCCGGCCTGCTTGCCACAGGCCGCAAGGCTCAGCAGCATCAGTGCGGAGAGAACGAGGCAAATGACTTTGGAAAGCTTCTTCATGTCTTTTCTCCTCTTGTGTTTTTAATGGTTATTTGGTATGTATAGAAGCCCGTTGCCGGGAGATCTATCAGATGAACACGTATTCCTTCAGCCGATCCATGGCGATGATGACCTTCTCCATGGGCAGGGCCAGATTCATGCGGATATGGTGCGCCCCGTGGAAGGGACGGCCATCCTGCCACACAACGCCCACCTCATAGCCGGCCTTTTTCACCTCGTCCAGGGTGCGGCCGCTGCGGCGGCAGTACTCCTCGCAGTCCAGAAACAGCATATAGGTACCCTCCGGCTGCTGCACGCTGACCCCCGGCAGATTCTTGCGGATAAACTTGCAGGCGTACTTGACGTTCTCCGTCAGTACCTCCCGCAGCTCATCCACCCACTGGCTGCCCTCGTCGCTGTAAGCGCCGATGAGGGCGTGCATGGACAGCACGTTCATACTGTTGTAGTGGCTGAGGCTGCTCTCCTTCTTCATCCGTTTGTGGAGAGCTTCGTTATACACGATGTGATAGCTGCCGATGAGCCCCGCCAAATTGAAGGTCTTGGAGGGGGCGTACAGGGCCACGGTGCGCTGTCGGGCGTCGTCGGACACGGATTGCAGGGGGATATGCTGATGGCCACGAAGGGTCAGGTCCGACCAGATCTCGTCGGAGATCACCGTTACGTTCAGTCGCCGGACCATGTCCATGAAGTGCTCCAGCTCTTCCTGCTCCCACACACGTCCCGTGGGATTGTGGGGGGAGCAGAATACCACCGCACGGATGTCATTGCGCTTGATCTTAGTCTCCATGTCGAAGAAGTCCATGCGCTGCACGCCGTAGCGGTCCGGCTTCAGGGGGCTGGTGATGACGTGATAGCCGCCGTTTTCAATGGAACGGGTGAAGCCGATGTAGGTGGGGGAGTGGACCAGCACATTGTCGCCTCTGGCGCATACGGCGGCCAAGGCACTCATGAGCCCGCCCAGTACGCCGTTTTCGTAGCCGATGTGCTCCTTCTCCAGGCCGGTGACGCCGTTGCGGCGCTGCTGCCAGCGGATGATGGAGTCAAAGTACTCATCGCTGGTCATAAAGTAGCCGAACAGAGGATGCTCCAGCCGCTTCCGGATGGCCTCCGTCACGGCGGGGGCCGTGGCGAAGTTCATATCTGCTACCCACATGGGGATGGCGTCGAAGCCCTCGTTGGGCTGGAACACCGGAATTTTCTCCACGGCGTCCACCGCCATGGCATCCTTCCCCCGGCGGTCATAGATGGTGGTAAAGTCGAATTTCATACGCCGCTCCGCCTTACAGCATCTCCACGAAGGCGGCCATGCGGGTCTGGATCTGGCCTACGTCAGACTGAGAGTAGTCGGTCTCCACCACGGTGTAGGGGATGCCCTTCTTCTCCTTCACCAGCTTGCCCACCAGCGCCGTCTCCACGTTGTAGGTGTGGCAGGCCTGCAGGATGATATCCACCACGCCGTCCACATGGAACTCGTCAATGAGCTTATCCAGCATGGCCAACCGGTTGGGGTTGGGGGACATGCAGGAGCAGCCGATGCCCAGATACCGCCGGGCCAGAGCGTCATAGACGTCGGGATTCTCCTCGTCGGTGAGGAGCATGGATTTCAGACCGCTGCAATTCTCAAAGGCCACCACCACGGCGCCGGCGTCCTCGATGGCCCGGATGACTTTCAGGGCTGCGCCGCCGGAGGGGGAACCCGTCACCAGGATACGGGGCTTCTTGCCCTCGTTCTTGCCGGCGGCGTACTCCGCCTCGATCTGGTCCGCCAGATCGTTGATGCGGGCGGGCAGGGACTCCACGTCCATGTTGAAGCCGCTGCCGTAGGCGGTATTGACAATGTTCAGACCGCTGACGGGGGCGGGATCATTGGCCATGAGGTACTGCAGCCGCAGCAGGGACTTGGTGATCTCGTTGTTCAGGTGGATCTCGTGGCGGATGGCCTCCTCGGTGATGGTGGTCTCGAAGCGCCGCTCCAGCTCCTCCTTGAACCGAATGATCTCCCGGCGGTACATGGCGATGCCCTCCTCGGACTGCCGGTTGGGCAGCTCGATGACGTAGACGGGCTTGAAATCCGCCAGCATCTCATACATCTTCTTCTTGCCGTCGCAGGTGGTCTCGCCCACCACCAGATCGGAAAAGTAGAAGAAGGGACACTTGTCCGTCTTGGCGAAGCCGTAGCTGGACTTGATGAGGGGACACAGGTTCCGGGGCAGATCCTTCTCGGCGTCGGGGATGGTCTCATCCGATACGGAGCACAGGCCTACCACCGCGGCGCCCATGGCACGGGGCAGCTCCTTGGGGAGGTAGGTGCAGAAGGCACCCACCACAGGTACGCCCTGCTCTTTCAGCTTCTTGATGGCCAGAAAGGAGTTTCTCCGCTGATCGGCAAACTCTTCAAAAATTTCCGGCAGGTCCTTTTTCAGTTCAACCATATGCATGTTCCTTTCTTTTCACATATATCCTGACCGGCTGGAGCCGGTCCTGTTCATTTACCGATTGATCCGCTTCCAGCCCAGCACCGCAGCGCCGATGGCGCCGTTATACTGGCACAGGGGATGGGCAGTGACGCTCTCTACCCCCAGATACCGGGCCAGCACCTCCCGCACCACCTGCGACTGGGCCAGTCCGCCGGAGAAGAACACCTTGGGGTGCTCCGGGGCCAGCTTCTGGGCAAAAATAGCGGTGCGGCGGCAGATGGAGTAGATGCACCCCAACGCAATGCTGCCGGGAGGTGTCTCCTGCGCCAGCAGGCCGATGATCTCGCTCTCAGCAAACACGGCGCACATACTGTTGATGGTCACCGGCTCCGCCCCCTCCACAAAGGTATCGATGGAGGCGATGTCGCTGCCTACCCGGCTCATGGTCATTTCCAGAAACCGGCCCGTTCCGGCGGCGCACTTGTCGTTCATCAGGAAGTCCTTCACCTGTCCGCCGGAGGGATCCAGCAGGATCACCTTGCTGTCCTGCCCACCGATGTCGATGACCGTGTCGCAGCCGGGGCAGAGAAAAGCGGCCCCAGCTCCGTGGCAGGTGATCTCCGTAATGGACTTGTCCGCCTCCGGCAGCAGCGCCCGGCCATAGCCGGTGGCCACCACAAAGGCGGTGTCGGGGGTCCTCAGTTCCTCATAGAGCCGATGGATGACCCGGCCAGGGGTGGAGCCGCTGGGCTCCATCCGAAAGTCCACGATCTCCTGTCCGTCAAACAGCACCGCCTTGGTCATGGCGGAGCCGGAATCGATTCCCATAGTGAGCAATTTTGCCTGCCTCCTGTTGTGCCTTGACGGCACGATATCTTCAAAGCTTCGGAATAGCCGTCCTGATCGCATGGTTCACCCACTGGCAGCGATCTGCCGAAGCACTTTGCAACAGAGATTCTACCATCAGCCTCCACGAGTGGCAAATAGCGATTTCAGGAGATAAGGCCGTGCTATCGGTGTTTTCGATTCAAATTATGTATACAAAATTGTATTACGATATGCCGGAGGCACACGGCGATAAAAGGGGGAGTGAGACCCCCATGGCGGGCCGCCGCAAAAAAAGAGCGCCCCATCGGGGCGCTCCTCTGTGCAACCTTATTTTTCCGCCTGCGTCTCACAGTAGATGCAGCGATAGACCCGCTTTTCCCGGTCGGTGAGCACGAACTCCTGGGGCAGCTCCTGCTCCACGGAGGTGATGCACCGGGGATTCTTGCAGCGCAGCACACCACGGATGCGCTCCGGCAGCTTCAGGGTGCGCTTTTCCACCAACTGGCCGTCCCGGATACTGTTGACGGTGATGCTGGGGTCCACGTAGCCGATGAGATCCCAGTCCAGTTCCATCTCACGGTCGATCTTGATGATATCCTTGCGGCCCAGCTTGCCACTGGTGACGTTTTTCAGGATGGCCACGGTGCAGTCCAGCTTGTCCAGCCCCAGAATGCGATACAGCTCCATGGCCTTTCCGGCGGAGATATGGTCGATGACGATGCCGTTTTGAATAGAATCAATAATCATGATGATGCCCTCCCTTTCAAGCGATGTTCAGCAGCTTCAGAATCAGCGCCATGCGGATGTACTTGCCGTACTGCACCTGCTTGAAGTAGCAGGCACGGGGGTCCTCATCCACCGCCACGGAGATCTCATTGACACGGGGCAGGGGATGCAGGATCCGCAGGTCCGGCTTGGCGTTTTTCAGCTTCTCCGGGGTGAGGATGTAGCTGTCCTTCAGGCGCAGATAGTCCTCCTCGTTGAAAAACCGCTCCCGCTGGACACGGGTCATATAGAGGATATCCAGCTCCGGCATCACCTCATCCAGAGAGGTAGACTGGATGTAGGGGATGTTCCTGCTCTTGATGTACTGCTCCTTGACGTAGCGGGGCAGCTTCAGCTCCTCCGGGGAGATGAGTACGAAGCGGATGCCGGTATAGCGGCTCATGGCGGCCACCAGAGAGTGGACGGTGCGGCCGAATTTCAGGTCGCCGCACAGGCCGATGGTCAGATCGTCGAAGCGGCCCTTCTCCCGGTGGATGGTCAGCAGATCCGTCAGGGTCTGGGTGGGGTGGTTGTGGCCACCGTCTCCGGCGTTGATGATGGGTACCAGCGAGTGGCGGGAGGCCACCAGCGGAGCGCCCTCCTTGGGGTGGCGCATGGCGATGATGTCGCTGTAACAGCTGACGGTGCGGATGGTGTCGGACACGCTCTCGCCCTTGGCGGCGGAGGAGCTGTTGGCGGAGGAGAAGCCCAGCACCTGTCCGCCCAGACTCAGCATGGCGCTCTCGAAGCTGAGACGGGTGCGGGTGGAGGGCTCGAAGAACAGGGTGGCCAGAATTTTGCCGTCGCACTTGTGGGCATAGGCGGCGGGATGGTCGATGATGTCGCAGGCGGTGTTCACCAGCTCCATGATCTCCTCCGGGGACAGCTGCAAAATGTCAATGAGATGGTTCATACGGTTCATTCTCCTTTTCTGATCCAGTTTTCGTCGGAAGGGTCATCCCGGAAGGCCAGCAGCCGGGCCACGTCTCCCTGCGTGATGTATCCCTGCTGGACGCCCACCTGAGCGATGGTGTCCAGATCGGTGAGGCTGACGCACTTGACACCGGCCTCTGCCAGCCGCTGGCGGCCCTTGGCCATGCCGTAGGTGAAGATGCTGATGACGCCCAGCACCTCCGCTCCGGCGGCCCGCAGGGCGGCCACGGTGTCCAGCACGCTGCCGCCGGTGGAGATCAGGTCCTCGATGACCACCACCTTCTCGCCGGGGGTCAGCTTGCCCTCGATCTGGTTCCTGCGGCCGTGATCCTTACTGCCGGAGCGGACGTAGCCCATGGGCAGGCCCAGCAGGTGGGCGGCGATGGCGGCATGGGCGATACCGGCGGTGGCGGTACCCATGAGCACCTGCGCCTCCGGGTACTCCCGGCGGACGGTGTCGGCAATGGCCTGCTCCACTTCGTTCCGGGCCTCCGGAGCGGTGAGGATCAGGCGGTTGTCGCAGTAGATGGGGCTTTTGATGCCGCTGGCCCAGACAAAAGGCTCGTCGGGTCGCAGAAACACCGCTCCGATGGAGAGCAGGTGCCGGGCAATGTGGGTGCGGATGTTGTCCATAAGTTCCTCCTATTCCTGCAGCAGAAGCTGCTTGAGCTCGTGAAGATCGGCGGCCAGATAGTCGGCTCCGGCGTTTTCCAGTTCCTCCCGGCCGCCGTAGCCGTAGAGAACGCCGATGGCGGGCAGACCGTTTTCATGGGCGCCGGCGACGTCGAAGCGGCGGTCGCCCACCATGACGGCGGGGCCGTCCGTGCCGCTGCGGCGCAGGGCGTCGGCCACCACGCTGCCCTTCCGGGCGCTGGCCCGGTTCTCCCCCTGCGCCCCACAGATGCGGTGGAAGTATGAGGCCAGATCGAAATGCTCCATGATGCGTCGGGCGAATTCCTCCGGCTTGGAGGTGGCAATGACCAGCTTCAGCCCGGCCTTTTGCAGGCTTTCCAGAAATTCTGCCATGCCCTCGTAGGGGATGTTCTCCGCCCAACCCTGCCGGGAGAAGTACACTCGGAAATCCCGGATGGCCCGATCCGTCTGCTCCTCCGTCAGGCCGAACAGCTCCGGGAAGCTCTCGTGGAGGGGAGGGCCGATGAAGGAGGTGAGGGTATCGGGGTCAGCGATGATGCCCTGCTGCCGCAGGGCGTAGGCCACGGCGCAGGTGATGCCCTCCTTGGGGTCCGTCACCGTGCCGTCCAGATCGAAAAGTACCGTATTCCAGCGCATCAGCCCGCAAACTCCTTTACGCAGCGGCGATAGGCAGCCACGGGGTCCTCCGCCTGAGTGATGGGGCGGCCCACCACGATGTAGTCAGAGCCCAGTTCACGGGCCTTGGCGGGGGTAGTGACCCGCTTCTGATCTCCGGCATCTCCTCCGGCGAACCGGACACCGGGGGTCACCGTCAGAAAGCTGGCCCCGCAGCGCCGATGGATGGCTCCGGCCTCCAGCGGGGAACAGACCACACCGTCCAGCCCTGCCGCAGCGGCGTTGGCGGCGTAGCTGAGCACCACCTCCTCCAGCGGGGCGTGGATCAGCAGCTCCCGCTCCATGCGCTCCTGATCGGTGGAGGTCAACTGGGTGACGGCGATGAGCAGGGGGCGGGTGCCGTCGGGGCGGGTGAGCCCCTCCAGAGCGGCGGTCATCATGGCGGCGGTACCGGCGGCGTGGAGGTTGATGATGTCCACGTCCAGCGCCGACAGGGCGGCCATGGCCTTTTTCACCGTGTTGGGGATGTCGTGGAGCTTCAGATCCAGAAAGATGCGGTGGCCCCGGCGGCGGATCTCCCGGACGATGGCGGGACCCTCGGCGTAAAACAGCTCCATGCCCACCTTGACGAAGGGCTTCTCCTCTGTGAAGCGGTCCAGAAAAGCCAGCGTTTTCTCCCGGCTGTCGAAGTCCAGTGCAATGATAACGTCTTTACCCATGATGTGCTCCTCCTATGATATCCGTAAGCTGCTGAATGCCGTACCGCTCCATGGCGGCAGGCAGGTCCTGTATGATTTTCCGGCAGGCGCAGGGCTCCACCAGATTGGCGGCTCCCACGCCCACGGCGGTGGCCCCGGCCAGCATCAGCTCCAGCACGTCCTCGGCGGTGCTGACGCCGCCCATGCCTACGATGGGGATGTCCACGGACTCGTAGACCTGATACACCATCCGCACCGCCAGCGGAAAGATGCCGGGGCCGGACATTCCGCCGGTGCCGTTGGCCAGCAGGGGGCGGCGGCGCTTCAGATCGATCCGCATCCCCGGCAGAGTATTGATAAGGCTGACACCGTCGGCCCCGGCCTCCTGACAGGCCCGTGCCACGGCAGCGATATCCGCCGCAGCCGGGGAGAGCTTCATGATGACCGGCTTTTTCGTCACGTCACGGACGGCCCGTGTGACGGCGGCTGCCGTCCGGGGGTCTGCGCCGAAGGCGGCTCCGCCGCCGTGGACGTTGGGGCAGGAGATATTCACCTCCAGCCAGCCTACCTGCTCCGCCCCGTCCAGCTGGCGGCATACTTGGGCGTATTCCTCTATGGAAAAGCCACTGACGTTGGCCATCACCGGTTTGTGAAAGACCTCCCGCAGACGGGGCAGCTCCTCCCGGATGACGGCCTCCACACCGGGGTTTTGCAGCCCCACGGAGTTCAGCAGGCCCCCGGCGTATTCAGCGATGCGGGGGGTGGGGTTTCCGTACCGGGGGGCGAGCGTCGTCCCCTTGAAGGAGAAGGTCCCCAGACAGTTGATGTCGTAGATCTGTGCAAATTCATACCCATAGCTGAAGGTGCCGCTGGCGGGGATGATGGGGTTCTCCAGCGGCAGGCCGCAGAGGGTGACGGCGGTATTTACCATACGATCTCCTCCCTTCGCAGGACGGGGCCGTCCTTGCAGATGCGCTTGTGGCCGTACTTGGTGCGGCAGGTGCAGCCCATGCAGGCCCCGAAGCCGCAGCCCATGCGCTCTTCAAAGCTGAACTGCCCATCGGTGCGGCAGCGCTGCCACACGGCGTGGAGCATGGCCTCCGGCCCGCAGGTATAGAGGTGGGTGTAATTCACGCCCTCCATACCGTCGGTGACAAGGCCGCAGGTCCCGGCGCTGCCGTCGGCGGTGAGGAGCCGGACGGTGACGCCCAGCGCATGCAGCTCCTCCGCCAGAAAAATATCTGACGCCCGGTTGTAGCCCAGCACCGCCGTGACCTGACGATGCTCCGCCGTCAGGCGGCGGGCCAGTCCGTACAGGGGCGGGATGCCGACGCCGCCGCCCACCAGCAGGGGGCGCTCCCCGGCGAGAGACGTGTCGTAGCCGTTGCCCAGCCCTGTCAGCACATCCAGCTCCGTTCCGGCGGGGAGATGGGTCATGGCCGCCGTGCCGTGGCCCAGCACCTTATAGATAAGGGTGGCGGCACCGGGCTCCCAGTCGCAGACGGAGATGGGGCGGCGCAGGTAGAAGCCGGAGAGCTTCAGGTTTACGAACTGACCGGGGGCCGTGATGGCCTCCGTGTCGCCGGCAAGGCGCAGCCGGTAGGTGTCCGGCGTCAGGGGCGTATTTTCCGTAATGGTCCATGTGACCTGCTTCATGTGCGGTCCTCCTTGGAAAAGAGATCACTGTCCTGCCAGACGAGGCGGCCGTTGCAGACCGTCAGCAGGCAGCGGGCCTGTACCGGCCAGCCGGTGAAGGGAGTGGCCTTCCCCTGAGAGAGGAAGTCCGCCGGGTCGATGGGATACGAAGCCGACAGGTCAAAGACCGTGAAATCGGCGTGGGGGCCATCCAGCTCCCCCTGCGGGAGGCCGAAGCGGCGGCAGGGGGAGTCGTGGAGCAGCTCCATCAGACGGGGGAAGGAGAGCAGGCCCGGCTTTACCAGATAGGTATACAGCAGGGGGAAGGCGGTCTCCAGCCCCACGATGCCCATGGCGCTCTTCTCCAGCCCACGGGACTTCTCCTCGGTGCTGTGGGGGGCGTGATCGGTGGCGATCATGTCGATGGTGCCGTCGGCCAGCCCCTCCAGCAGGGCCTCCCGGTCGGCGGGACTGCGGAGAGGGGGATTCATCTTGAAGCGGCCGTCCTCCTGCAGCATGGTTTCGTCCATCAGCAGATAGTGGGGGGCCGTCTCACAGGTGACGTCCAGCCCCTCCGCCTTGGCCCGGCGGATCAGGGCCACGCTCTCCTTGGTGGAGATGTGGCAGACGTGGTAGCCGCAGCCGGTCTGGCGCACCAGCTCTAAATCCCGCCGGATCTGCCCCCACTCGCTTTCGGAGCAGATGCCCCGGTGGCCGTGGGTGCGGGCGTAAGCCCCGTCGTGGATGTAGCCCCCGTGGAGGAGGGAATTGTCCTCGCAGTGGGCCACGATGAGCTTATGAAGCCCCTTGGCGGTCTCCATGGCAAGGCGCATCTGCGCCTCGCTCTGCACACCTCGCCCGTCGTCGGAGAAGGCCGCCACATAGGGGGCCATGGCCGCCATGTCCGACAGCTCCTCCCCCAGCTGGCCACGGGTGATGGAGCCATAGGGCAGCACCCGGATGGCGGCATCCCGGCGGATCAGGGCCAGCTGCTGCTCCAGATGGGGCAGGCTGTCCGGCACCGGGTCCAGATTGGGCATGGCACACACCGTGGTGTATCCGCCGTGGGCGGCGGCTTGGGTGCCGCTGGACATGGTCTCCTTATAAGAAAAGCCCGGCTCACGAAGATGTACGTGTACATCAACGAAACCGGGACATATCACAAAAGAAGAGGCGGGAATATGAACGGGAGAAACACTGGTGCCGTGATGGATTTCAAAAGAGAAAACAGCATCCCCACGGGTGAGAACACCTCGGCGGAATATCTGGGCATCCTGAAAAACGACGGTCACGGTCATCACCTCCGCATGGCAAATTTCTATTAGCTTACCACACAGCGGGCCGCTTGTCAAGAAAGGCCGCCACGATTTTTGTCACATTTTTCGTTGCGTTTTGACCGGGGATATGATACCATGTAGAAAAAACCACAGCGGCGCAGTGCTGTGCCGGGAAGGAGCCTTTATGAAAAAAACGCCCAAACCCAGAGATACGGTCCAGCGGCTGAAGGAGACCATTCATAAGCAGCCAGCGGTGTTCGCCGTATATGTGGCCCTGCGGTTGATCGTGCTGGCGGAGCTGGTAATGTCCATCATCCGGGGCGAATATGAAAGCGCTTTCATCTGCCTGCTGGTGCTGGCGCTGTTCATCCTGCCGTTTTTCATTCAGCAGAACTTCGGTATCCAACTGCCGTCGGTGCTGGAGATCATTATCCTGCTGTTCATTTTCGCAGCGGAGATACTGGGGGAGCTGGAGTGTTACTTCATCACCTACCCCAACTGGGACTCCATGCTCCACACCACCACGGGCTTCCTCTGCGCCGCCACAGGCTTTGCCCTTATCGACATCCTGAACCGCAACAGCCGCATCAAGTTCCAGCTGTCGCCGGTATATGTGGCGCTGGCGGCCTTCTGCTTCTCCATGACCGTGGGGGTGCTGTGGGAGTTTTTCGAGTTCGGCATGGACCGGGTGTTCCATCTGGATATGCAGAAGGACACCGTGGTGCAGAGCATTACCTCCGTGATGCTGGACCCCACCAACAGCAATACCCCCATCACCATCGACGGCATCCACTCGGTGGCCGTCAACGGCACGGATCTGGGCTTTGACGGGTATCTGGATATCGGGCTGTACGATACCATGGAGGATCTGTTCGTCAACTTCATCGGTGCCGTGACCTTCAGCGTCATCGGCTACTTCTACATCAAGCACCGGGGCAAGGGAAAGCTGGCGCAGGCATTTATCCCCACCCTGTCGGAGGACGAGGACAAGGAGACATCGCTGCCGGAGGGAGACCCCGGAGCGCCGCCGGAATCGGAATAACGACAAAGAGGCAGGCACTTTTGTGCCTGCCTCTTTTGCTATAGGGGGTCAATCGTCCTGCTCCATATCGTATTCCAGTACAGCGCCGGTATAGGCATCGATGACATATTCGTACTCCATGCCATCCGCCTTGAATTCCACCTCGTATACCCAGCGGCCATCCTCGTCATCCAGCTCCACATCCATGTCGTAGGCCCGACTCTCTGACACACCGGCGTGGGTCAGGGCAGCGGCCTTGGCTGCGGCGTGGCCGATCTGCCCGGTGGGCTGGGCACTGCCGGTGGGCTGGGCATCATCGTGGTCATCGTCGTGGTCATCATCATGGTCATCGTGGTCATCCACATCGTCGTGACCGTCCGGCTCCACATAGGAGGTGAGCACAGCGCCGGTATAGGCATCGATGCGATACTCGTACTCCGTACCGCTGCGGTCCTCCAGCTCCACCTCGTAGTGGGCGGGAACCTCGTCCAGCTCAGCGTCCACCTCCTGCTTGGCCAGCTGGTCGGCGGACTGCCCGCAGGTGAGCAGGGCGATCTCCAGTGCTCGCTCCATGCCGATGGGCATGGCAGGAGCGCCGGTCTCGGCCAGATCCTTCAGCTCACCGATGGAGAGCCTGGACAGCTCCTCAAAGGACAGACTGTTGTTCAGGGCGAGGATACGGTTCACCAGCGCCGCCTTGCCGGTGGAGATGTGGTGGTCCTTGGCCTGCTTCTCCAGAGACGTGTCCTGCGTGACCGTCTGGGTCAATACGGAGGCCTGAGAGGCGCTGTCCCGCAGGATGCCGTCCACGGCGGCGGAGAGGTCCTGCTGCAGTCGGTGAGCCCGGCTCTGATCCCGATCCTCTACGGAGATCATGATGGCGGAGGAGATGCTCTCCAGATAGCCGTTGCGGACCAGACTGCCGACGATGGCGTTTACTGCCACATCCAGCTTGGCCCCCTTCAGATCCTCGCCGTCGCCCATATCCGCCAGAATGGCATGGGCGTCGTCGTTCATAGGCACGCAGGCCAGAACCTTTTCATTTTGGTTGACCCGCAGCTCGATGCTGGGGTTGACGTCGATGGAGACCACGGAGGCCACAGCATTGGCCTGCCGCAGAAACAGTCCGCCGCCGCACAGCAGCAGAAGGGCCAGACAGGCCGCCATCGCCATCCATTTTTTCAGGGAGTGAGGTTTTGTTTTCATGGGGATTTCCGTTCCTTTCCGCTTCTCACAGCGGGAGAGAACGCCGTCCACGTCATGGGGGGCTGTTTTTTTCAGCGCTTGTGCAAGGCACTGTTCCAGCTTTTCATTTGTCATGGGCGTTATCTCCTTCCAGATCAGCACGCATTTTTCGGATTGCTCGGTGATACTTCGACAGGACGGTGGGGAGGGGCAGCTCCAGCAGAGCGGCGATCTCCCGGTGTTTTAGCCCGGTGACGGCATGGAGCAGTACGATGCGCCGCTCCTCCTCCCCCAGACGGGACAGAACGTGCTGCAGCAGCGTTCGCTCCTCTGTGGTCAGACCGGTCTCCTGCTGGGGAATGGCGTCCCATTCTGCCTCGCTGAGAACGGCGTGGCGCTCCGTGCGCCGCAGGCGCATCAGGCACAGATTCCGGCAGACCGTCAGAAGCCAGCCCATGGGAGAGCCGGTGGGGCGATACTGCGGGGCGTGATCCCACACATGAACGAATACATCCTGCGTGATATCCTGTGCGTCGTGGGTGTTTTTCAGGTACGACAGCGACAGACCATACACCGCCGTTCGGGTGAGATGGTAGAGCTGCGCCAGCGCATCCTGCTGCCCGGCGGCGATGGCGGCCAGCAGCTCCGTCAGATGAGCACTGCTGCCAGCATATTCGGTTGTGGCGGGCCATGCAGTCATAGGCTTTTATCTCCTGTCATCCCTGTAATGCGTGGAGATGCGGTTTTATTGCGTGAAAAATAAAAAATTGCCAAGCCCGCAAAGAAGGACTCTGCGGGCCTGACAGACAGCTTAATTGTTGCCGGTGGGGATATAGGGCAGCAGGGCAGCGGCCACGCCGGAGATGGGCATGGTCTGCAGCCAGATACGTCCGGGACCGGTGAGGACAGTGTTGAAAAGGCCCTCGCCGCCCAACAGCTTGTTCTTCATGCCGGGAACCTGACGGATCTCCATCTGCACCCCGGCGGTGAAGCCCGCCACGTTGCCGGTGTCTACCACGATCTGCTGACCCGGCTGGAGGTCGTACTCCACCAGTGTGCCGTCGATCTCGGCAAAGGCCATGCCGCTGCCGCTGAGGCGCTGCATGATGAAGCCCTCGCCGCCGAAGAGGCCCGCACCCAGCCGCTGGTTGAAGTGGATGGACAGCTCTACTCCCGGCACGGCGGCCAGAAAGGCGCTCTTCTGGAGGATCATATCGTGGCCGGGAGTGATGGCGATCTCCTTGATCTGGCCGGGGAAGCTGGAGCCGAAGGCGATCATCCCGGCGCCGTGAGCGGTGTAGATGTTCTGGAACATACTCTCGCCGGAGAACATTTTAGAGAACATCCGCCCCAGTCCACCGCCATGGGTCTGCATCTCCATATTAGGGCTCATCCAGACCATGGATCCACGCTCCGTGACCATCTGCTCGCCGTTTTCCAGCTGGCAGATCACCACGGGGAAGGGAGTGCCTTTGATTTCATAACGCATGGTGGTATCCTCCTTACGATTTTCCGGCAGAGAAGGGAAGAACCTCCGCCGTGTGTTTCTTGGTATGGCTCCAGTATAGCAGAGAAACGGAACGAAAGGAAGAAGAAAATATATCCGAAGCCTTACACTTTGCAAGAAGCGGCTCAGGACTCCGTCGTCTCCGGCTCCTTGCGGAGGGTCTTGACGAAGCGGAGAAAGTACACCAGATGCTCTGTCTGCCGCGCCGACAGCGTGCTCCATTTTGCGGGCATCCTTGGCAGCGGTGGCCTCGCTGACGCCCAACCGGATGAGAAGGTCCCGGAGCATTTGATTTTATTCGTAGATGCTCTGAGCGACCCCGGTCCCCAGAGCCGTCAGATGGATGGTCTTGGCTGGCGCTGCCTCGCAGAGAGACGTTGCCCATGGAATACTGCTGGCGTTCTTCATGTTGACGCTGGCGTAGTAAACACCGTCGGTAGCGCTCCTCCGTGGCCCGGACGGCCTCCATGGTGCTGTCAGAGCAGTAAAGCGCCCAGTAAAAGGAATCCCGCTGGGCGCTCTCCAAGTCCACCCCCCAGAGAAGGGGTGCAGTGCGCTGGTGGATGCGGCCAAGGTGGTGACGGAGCTGGAGCGCATCGAGTATGTGGAGGACCCGCATCTGGGCAAGGGCTCCTACTGCGTGGTGGAGAGGCACGCAGACGGCGGGGCGTGCAGTGTGCCGGACTACGCCGTCATCAAGATCTTCCGCCACATCGTGCAGGGAGAGGGACCGGACACCATCGTCCGGGAGATTGACGAGGCCATCCAGGCGCTGCCGGAGGGGTATGACACGGTGTGTACGGACGGGATGTTCTCTCAGGGAGAGTGGCAGTTGCTGTCCATTGCACGGGCCGCAGCGGCAGACCCCGCTGTGCTGCTGCTGGATGAGATCACCGCCAATCTGGATGCCGAGACGGAGGCCCGTGTGCGGGAGGCCCTGCGTCAGGCCTCCCGTGGGCGCACCGTCCTCTCCGTTTCCCACCGCATCTATGAGAGTTTTGGCGGCAGGACTGTGGAGATCCGGCCCCAAGGACAGTAAATGCCGGGAGTGCAGCCCCGGAAGTCGTAAGACCTCCGGGGCTGCAAAATGCTGGGGAAAGAAACGGTTGACAGCGTCGATGGGTTCTGTTATGATGAACCGTGGTCGGAGAGACCTATTTCAACCATCAACGGAGGTGAATGTTCATGGATAGTTGCGGAAGTACAGGGCGAAGCCGGATATGCGGCGCACAGAGACACAGATACCGGATGTGGTCATCCATGAGCAGGAGCTGATCACATTCTGTTTTGCCGTGCCCTCCTGCACCGCACCGGAGACGTCTTGCTGTGGCAACTATCTCTGAGGCGGTGTATTTTTGCGCCCATTTTGCCCAAAGTAGCGTCAAAGGAGGACAAGAATATGATGAACAGAATGGTAAAAAAGGATTTCGCACAGGAGATCGCAGCGGTTATCCGCACGGCCAAAAACGGGGACCGGCTACCGGAGCTGCTGAAGCACTACCACTGGCGGGATGTGGCCAAAGCCATTACGCTGCTGGCGGATGCGGAGCGGGAGCGGCTGTTCCGGCAGATGGACGCCCAGACGCTGGCGGAGATATTCCCCTATCTGGACGATGCCTCCCGCTATCTGGCGGAGCTTCCGGCGGCGCTGGCGGCAGAAATGATAGCCGACATGGACACGGCGGATGCGCTGGATATGCTGCGGGAGCTTCCGGAGGAGAAGAAACAGACCCTGGCCGCCCATCTGGACGACGATACCCGGAAGGATGTCCGGCGGCTGCTGGCCTTTCATCAGGAGGAGATCGGCAGCCGCATGAGCGGCAATTTCGTCTGCATCCCGGATACGCTGACCGTCTGCGGCGCCATGAACGAGCTGGTGCGGCAGGCCGGTGAGCACGACAATATCTCCACGCTGTATGTGGTGGACGGCAGCGGCGTCTTTGCCGGGGCCATCGACCTGAAGGATCTGATCATCGCCCGTGAAAACGATCCGCTGAGCGGGATCATCCGCCGCAGCTATCCCTATGTGCTGGCCCACGAGCGGGTGGAGGACTGCATCGACCGGATCGCAGAGTATGAGGAGGATTCCCTGCCGGTGCTGACGGAGGACGGGAGGATCGCCGGTATCCTCACCGCTCAGGATCTGGTGGAGCTGGTGGATGACGCCATGAGCGACGACTACGCCAAGCTGGGCGGCCTGACCTCGGAGGAGGACCTCCGGGAGCCTGCCGCCGTCAGTATGAAAAAGCGTCTGCCGTGGCTCATCGTGCTGCTGTTTCTGGGCATGGGCGTCTCGTCGGTGGTGGGCATCTTCGAGTCCGTGGTGGCGGTGCTGCCCATCGTCATCTGCTTCCAGTCGCTGGTGCTGGATATGGCGGGCAACGTCGGCACCCAGTCGCTGGCCGTCACCATTCGTGTCCTCATGGACGAGAACCTTACCCTGAAGGAGGAGCTGGCCCTGCTGGGCAAGGAGATGCGGGTAGGTCTTCTCAACGGCGGGTGCCTGGGACTCATGGCGCTGGCGGTTTTAGGGGTCTACATCCATGTGTGCAAGGGCTATGCGTGGGGGCCGGCTTTTCTGATCTCCGGCTGCGTTGGGGTGTCGCTGGTGGTGGCCATGGTGATCTCCAGCCTTGTGGGGACGATGGTTCCCATGCTGTTTCATAAGATCCACATCGATCCGGCGGTGGCCTCCGGCCCGCTGATCACGACGGTCAACGATCTGGTGGCCGTGGTGACCTACTATGGACTGGCCCTGCTGTTTCTGGTGAATGTGTTCCATCTGTGAAAAAAGAAGTACCCCTGTAACCTGACGGTTACAGGGGTACTTGCCATAACGCAACACGATCCGCATGGAGGTATACGCTTTTTTTCGCAACTGCCCGCAGGGACAGATACTGCCAGTCGTTCTGACTGCTGCGATCCGGATTGACGTTGGCGATCTCCTCGCCCTCCGCACCATCCGAATACTAAAAACGCAGCACGATCCCGAATCTGCGGCTTGTGCCGGAGGTCAGCGGCACGGAATCACCTTTGGCCCAGCATCCTGATGCATGGACATCTCCAGCGCTGCCGGAAATAAGAATGTTTTGATAAGCCTGTCTGATAGAACTACTCCCAGTGCTCTCCATTTTTCCCGGATTCTACCCAATCCTGCATTCTGAACATGATGCCCTTGTTCTTATTGATCTCATACCATGTCTGGACAATATGGGCGATATATCGTTTTCCGCCCTGATTCACAGCCTGATGAACTTCTACAGCGGCACCACACAGGCCGGGGACAACAAATTTGTCTCCCTGATGCTGGTCTGTGCCCGCCACATGGCGAAGGCGGGCACTCAGTGGGGCTGCAAGAGATACATGAACATGAAGCATTTGGAGGCGGCTCTGGATGACGTCTCTATTGCCGGCTGACTTCACTCAGCCGGAGCCTGCAAACAATTTTGCGCATAAATCTTGACGGGACCCCCACCCTTGTAAAGAGCCGATGTGGAGCAGACGCGGATAAGGTCCGCCCGTCGGGGCAAAAGGAAAAACGGCAGGCATCCTGCGATGCTTGCCGTTTTTCGTGGTACGCCCGACTGGATTCGAACCAGCGGCCTACAGAGTCGGAGTCTGTCACTCTATCCAGCTGAGCTACGGGCGCATATGTAGCAGAGGGAGACTTTCCCCCTTGCGACTAATTTATTATACCATCTTTTTCGGGAATGTAAAGAAGAAAACTGCACAAAAGACAAAAAAGATTGTTAAAAAAGTTGACAAGTTCTGGAATTTGGAGTACAATCCAGAAAGACGAAAACAAGCGGTAGGGGAAAGCGGGCTGCAGCCCGGCTCCTGCCGCCGGCAAAGAAGAAGGACGCATATGAAAAAACAAAAGGTCTCGGATGCGGTGATCCATCGTCTGCCCCGCTATTACCGCTATCTGGGCGAGCTGCATAACAAGGGCGTGGTACGCATTTCCTCCAATTCGCTGGGGCAGAAAATGGACATCACCGCCTCTCAGATCCGGCAGGATCTCAGCTGCTTCGGTGAATTCGGTCAGCAGGGCTACGGCTATAACGTGGCAGAGCTGCGCTCGGAAATCGGCCACATTCTGGGCATCGACTCCGGCTACCGGCTCATTGTGGTGGGAGCGGGCCATCTGGGCCATGCGCTGCTGCAGAACTTCGACTTTCAGAAGGTGGGCTTTCAGGTGGATACCGCCTTCGACGTGTCCCCGGCGCTGATCGGTACCAAGATCCACGACGTGACCATCCGGCCCATGGAGGAGCTGGAACACTATGTGGAGGAGTACCACCCCAACGTGGCGGTGCTGACAGTGCCTCAGAGCGTGGCCCAGCCGCTGGCGGACCGGCTCATTGCCCTGGGAGTGAAGGGCTTCTGGAACTTTACCAATGTGGAGCTCTCCACCCAGACCAAGGGGGTATTCTTCGAGGACATCCACTTTGTGGATACCCTCCTGACCCTCAGCTACCGTATCTCCCGGCCGGAGGAACTCTATTAAGGGGCGGATCATACTATGGAATGAGACCTGCGGGTCCAATTTTCATAGGAGGTCACGTTCTTATGTGCAATCAGAACTCCTGCTTCGGCGGCTGCGGCTGCTGGATCATCATCGCCATCATCATCCTGTGCCTGTTCTGGGGCGGCAACGGCTGCGGCTGCGGCAACACCCAGAATAACAACGGCTGCGGCTGCGGCTGCTGACCGGGCGGCCCCATAGGGGGCAGCGGAACACATGAAAAGGACGCCTCCGGCCACGCCGGGGGCGTCCTTTTGTGCAGAGATCGTACCATCGATGAGCAAGGAAAAAAGCGCCGGAAGGACACGCTGTCAGGCGTGCTTGCGCTTGCCCGCCGAGAGGATAAAAGCAGAACAACGCCGGTGCTTGCTGACAGCAGACACCGGCGCTGTTTCATGTTCGGTCGTTACTCACCGAAGTTGTTCTGGATCAGAGATACCAGAGCATCCACGGCTTCCTTTTCATCAGAGCCGTCAGCGATGAGGGCAATGTTGGTTCCCTTCACAATACCCAAGGACAGTACGCCCAGCAGACTCTTGGCGTTGACCCGGCGCTCTTCCTTCTCCACCCAAATGCCGCTCTTGAACTCGTTGGCCTTCTGAATGAAATACGTAGCGGGACGTGCGTGCAGCCCCACCTCATTCTGAACGGTAATTTCCTGCGTATACATCAAACCAGCACTCCTTTATTCGCAGTCTTCAAGCCGACTGCTACACATACTATTATAACGGATAACGGGGAGAAAGCAATATTCAATCCCACAAAAATTTGTGGCGATTGCAGAGAATCAAAGAAAAAATTCGTCGTTCTACACGAAAGCGGCTTATTTCAGCTCCACCACGGTGACACCGGCCTCACCCTCGCCGTAGCGGCCCAGCCGGAAGCTTTTGACGGCCTTGTTACGCTTGAGGATCTCATGGACGGCCTTTCGCAGAGCACCGGTACCCTTTCCGTGGATGATGGTGACGGTGCCCAGCTTGGCCATGACGGCACTGTCCAGATAGTTTTCCACCACGCTCTCGGCCTCCAGCGTCTCATAGCCCCGGATATCCAGCTCCGAGGTGGCACGGGACACGGTGTTCAGGGTGGCGGCGGAGGAACTGGGGGCGGGCTTGGACTTCTTGGGAGCGCCCTCCAGCAGGCGCACCTGCTGGGCCTTGACGGTCATCTTCATGCGGCCCGCCTGCAGCAGCAGGGTGCCGTCGCCGTTGACGGCCAGCACCGTGGCGGCCATCTTCACGCCGGGCAGCTCCACCTGATCGTCCACGGCGATGGGCCGGGGCGGTGTATAGGCAGGCTCCTGCTCCTCGTCCCGCAGGTGCAGCTGCTCCTCCGCCGTTTTCAGATGGTGGCGCACGGCGGCCTTGGCATCGTTGAGGGCCTGCACGTTGGCCTGCTTCTGCTGCTCCTTCCGCAGCTGGTCCAGCTGGGCGAAGATCTCCTCCGCCTGCTGCTGGGCCTGCCGGACGATGCGCTTGGCCTCAGCCTCTCCCTTGGCCCGTGCGCTCTCCTTGCCCTTTTCCATCTGCTCCCGGAAGGTCCGGGCCTTCCGGGAGTCCTCCTCCCGCTGCCGCCACAGTCGGTCGGCCTCGTTCTGGGCCTTCTCCAGCCGCTGGCGCTTCTCCTCCAGCTGGGTCAGCACGTCCTCGAAGCGAACGGAGTCGCTGTCCATCTGGGCCTGTGCCGCCTGAATGACGGACTCATCCAGCCCCAGCCGCCGGGAGATGGCGAAGGCGTTGGACTTACCGGGGATGCCGATGAGGAGTCGGTAGGTGGGCCGCAGGGTCTGTACGTCGAACTCGCAGCTGGCGTTCTCCACCCCCGCCGTGGTCATGGCGAAGGTTTTCAGCTCGGCATAGTGGGTGGTGGCGGCGATGAGAGCCCCCTGATTCCGGGCCTCCTGAATGATGGCGATGGCCAGAGCCGCACCCTCCACCGGGTCTGTGCCGGCGCCCAACTCGTCGAACAGCAGCAGACTGTGGTCGTCCACTTCATTCAGGATCTGGACGATGTTGGACATATGGGCCGAGAAGGTAGACAGGCTCTGCTCGATGCTCTGCTCATCTCCTACGTCCGCCAGCACCCGACGGAACACCCGCACGGCGCTGCCGCCGTCGGCGGGGATGTGCAGGCCGCACTGGGCCATCAGGCTCAGCAGTCCGATGGTTTTCAGGGTCACGGTTTTGCCGCCGGTGTTGGGGCCGGTGATGACCAGGGTGTCGAACTGCTCACCCAGCTCCACGGTGATCGGCACCGCCTTGGCTTGATCCAACAGGGGGTGCCGGGCCCGGCGTAGGGCAATACCGCCCCGGCGGCGCACCTCCGGGCGGCTGGCGTTGAGCTGATAGCTCAGCTGCGCCCGTGCAAAGATCACATCCAGCTGCACCAGAATATCGTAGTCCCAGAGGATGTTCTCCATCTGGCCGGCACACTCAGCAGAGAGCTGGCGCAGGATGCGGTCGATCTCCTTCTGCTCACGGGCCTCCAGCTCCTTGAGCTCGTTGTTGGCCTGCACCACGCCCATAGGCTCCACGAACAGCGTGGCACCGGAGGAGGAGATGTCGTGGACCAGACCCGGCAGACTGCCCTTGCACTCGGCCTTCACCGGCACCACGAAGCGGCCGTCCCGCTGGGTGATGAGGGCCTCCTGCAGGACCTTGGCATAGGAGGGGGAGGAGATGATACGCTGCAAAATCTGTCGGCCCTTGGTGGCCGCCAGCCGCATTTTCCGGCGGATATCCGCCAGCTCGCTGCTGGCGGTGTCGGCAATGGTCTCCTCGTCCAGAATGGCGGAGCGTATCTTATCCTCCAGATAGCGGTTGGTGTGCAGAGAGGAGAACAGCCGGTCCAGCACCGTGGCCTCCCCCTGCCGCTGGGCGTCGTATTCGCTGACCCGGCGGCTGGCGGTCAGTACGCCTGCCACATCCAGCAGTTCACGGGTGTTCAGCATACCGCCGTGGTCGGCACGGGTCAGGGCGGCGGATACATCCTTGACCCCGGAGAAGGAGGGGCTGCCGTGGAGGCCCAGCCTCTCCTTGGCGGCGTCGGTCTCATCCAGCAGATGCAGCACCTCCTGCGTGTCCGTGGCGGGAGTCAGGCGCAGGCACCGCTCCTTGGCGGCGTCGCTGACCGCCTTGGCCGCCAGCTTTTCCAGCACCGCCGGGAGCTCCAGTGTGCGGATGGATTTTTCAAACAAATCAGTCATATGTAGGTTCCTCTTGCGGCAAAATGGATTTATAGTAGTCCAGCGTCCGGAAGCTGCGCTCCAGCTGGGCGGTGACATAGACCTCCGCCGCCTGCCCCAGCTGGCGCAGGGCGGGGGTATCCAGCGTGAAGCTGTAAAGCTTCTTATCCGGGCAGTACAGCACGTGGCGCAGGGCCGCCAGAGCGGCGGGGGATAGGGGCATGGCCAGCCCGCCCTTTTCCCGGCAGGCGGCGCAGCACACCACCCCGTGGACGGCGTCCAGCACCGGCTTCTCCGGCTCCGGCCGCCCGCACACGGCGCAGCCGTCAGCCAGAGGCTCGAAGCCCGACAGCGCCATGAGCCGCAGCTCGAAGGCGGGCTTTACCAGCTGGGGCGGCTTATGCAGGACACTGAGGGCGTACAGGGCATTCAGCAGCAGCCGCAGCAGCTGCGACGTGTCCTCCGTCTGTGCCGTGGCGTCCGTCAGATCGGCCAGATAGGAGGCAAGGCTCAGAGCCACGAAGTCCGTCCGCAGGCCGGTGAACAGCTCCAGCGTCTCCGCCTCGTCCAGCATGAACCACTGACCCTTTTCGTAGATGGTCAGCTCCGAATAGGCCAGCAACTGACACGCCGCCGCCAGACGGCTGTTTTTCCGCCGGGCGCCCCGTGCAATGAGGGAGATCTTCCCCCGATCCGGGGTCAGCACCGTCAGAATTTTGTCCGTCTCCCTGGTCACGGTTTCCCGCAGCACCAGTCCGGCGGTGACGATGGGTTGGTTTGGCATGATTCCTCCTCCCACCGGTGCAGCAGATACAGCTCCGGCGCTCCGGTCTCCAGAAAAAGATTCCAGTAATCGCACATGATCTCCACCCCCGGCATTAGCTTGCCGCCGCCGGGGCGAAACATAAGTGGTAAGTTTTAGGGTCGGCTCATGTTTCTAACGGGAATTACTGTTCGTTGTAGCCCTGTGAACGGATGAAGTTCACATTGTCCCGCCAGTTTTCCTTGACCTTCACCCACGTTTCCAGATAGACCTTGGTACCCATGAACTTCTCGATATCCTGCCGGGCCAGCGTGCTGATGCGCTTGAGCATATCCCCGTGCTTGCCGATGATGATGCCCTTGTGGCTGGCCTTTTCGCAGTAGATGGTCACGTCCAGGTCGATGATGCCGGAGTCCTCCCGCTCGGTGAAGCGGGTCACCTCCACTGCCGTGCCGTGGGGGATCTCCTTATCCAGACACAGCAGCATTTTCTCCCGAATGATCTCGGCGCAGACCTGTTGATCCGGCTGGTCGGTGGTCATGCCGTCGGGGAACAGCTGCGGTCCTTCCACGGCGTACCGCTGCATCTGGGCCAGCAGCTCCTCCAGACCATCGCCGGTGCGGGCGGAGATGGGGATGATGGCGTCGAAATCCGGGTAGACCTCGCTGTATGCGGCGATGACCGCCAGCAGATCGTCCTTGCGCTCCACGGTGTCGATCTTATTGATGCACAGTACGCAGGGCAGCTTCTCCTCCCGGATGCGCTGGAGAAGGATCTTCTCCGGCTCTCCCACGTGGGGGATGGGCTCCACCAGCAGCAGGGCGGCCTCCACACTGGCCAGACTCTCCCGTACGACCTTCACCATATAGTCCCCCAGCCGGGAGCGGGCCTTGTGCAGGCCCGGCGTATCCAGCAGGATGAACTGGGTGTCGCCCCGGTTCACTACACCGTAGATGCGGTTTCTGGTGGTCTGGGGCTTGTTGGAGACGATGGCGATCTTCTCACCCACCAGGGCGTTGGTGAGACTGGACTTGCCCACGTTGGGCCGTCCGCACACGGTGATCATAGCGGTTTTGGTGATGGTGTTTTTCTCATTCATAAGGTGATCCTCAGCTTTCTGTGAGCAATTTTGTTATGTTGTGATGGATGGTAGTGTAAACTGGTAAGTGACAGAGTTCTGCCAGCACTCCTCGTTTGTCAGGTCCTCCCCGATCACCTCGCCGCCCATGCGCTCATAGAAGCTTCGAGCATTGAAATTTTCCGGAACACAGTGGCAGATGAAGGCGTTGGCATGGTGCTCCCGGCAATATGCGCTCATGAAATCAAAGGCTTGCCGTCCGATCCCCTGTCGCTGGTATTCAGAGACAATATAAAGGGATTGCAGGGTGATCACGTCGGTTTTATTTATCGTCAGATAGCCGATATTTTGCCGACCCTTTCGGATAAGGTACACAGAGTATGCCGGGTGATGGACCCTCAGCAGTTCCATTTCCCTGTGCCGGTCCCAGTCAAATTCATCTATCATGGAATCGGGGTAGATGCCTCGGTATGTGGTGCTCCAGATCCTTTGCCGCAGGCCGATGATAGACGGCACGTCCTCTTCGGTTGCCTCGACAAACAGCTTATCCTCGGCCATGATGCAGCTCCTTCCGCAATTTCCGGTGATCCTCAGCTTTCTGTGAGCAATTTGGGGTGGGAATAGAGGGGCACTTACGCCTCGTTCCATTCATCCACCAGCTGCTTTTCTTGGTTTTCTTGCGGCCTTTCTCACCGCTCCAGACCCAGCAGGGCCATGATGGCCTCCTCTCTGGCCCGCATCTGTGCCTTCATAGGCCCCTCGTCCAGATGGTCGTAGCCCAGCAGATGCAGCACCGAGTGGGTTACCAGATAGGAGAGTTCCCGCCGCTTGGAGTGACCGTACTCCCTGGCCTGCGCCGCCACCCGCTCCATGGAGAGTACCATGTCCCCCAGCGGGATAAGGCCCGTGCCGGGGTCGGCGTCCTCCGGGCCGGGCAGCTGGCCGGGGGTCAGTTCAAACTCCGGGAAGCTGAGGACGTCCGTGGGGCGGTCCACCTGCCGCAGCTCTCGGTTGATCTCGTGGATGCCGTCGTCATCCGTCAGGAGCACGTCCACCTCGCAGGGGGCCGTGAGTCCCTCCGCCGCCAGCGCCGTGCGGATGGTCCGGCGGATCAGGGCGCAGTTGGCATCGTTGGCGGCGCCGGGTACATCGGCGGTGATGGGGATGTAGTGTGTCTTTCTCATTTGCGCTTCTCCTCGAATCGGGCGTAGGCCTCGATGATCCGCTGCACCATCACATGGCGCACCACGTCTTGCTGGGTCAGCTGGCAGATGCTGATGCCCTCCACGCCCTTGAGAATTTTCATGGCGTCCTTCAGGCCGCTGGGCTTGTCCCCCGGCAGGTCGATCTGGGTGATGTCGCCGGTGATGACCATTTTGGAGCCGAAGCCCATGCGGGTCAGGAACATCTTCATCTGCTCCCGGCTGGTGTTCTGGGCCTCGTCGAGAATGATAAAGCTGTCATCCAGCGTCCGGCCACGCATATAGGCCAGCGGGGCCACCTCGATATTGCCACGCTCCAGATATTTCTGGTACGTCTCCGCCCCCAGCATATCGAACAGGGCGTCGTATAGAGGCCGTAGGTAGGGGTCCACCTTGCTCTGGAGGTCGCCGGGCAGGAAGCCCAGCCGCTCTCCGGCCTCCACGGCGGGGCGGGTCAGGATGATGCGGTTGACCTGCTTGGCCCGGAAGGCCGCCACGGCCGCCGCCACCGCTAGATACGTCTTGCCGGTGCCGGCGGGCCCCACCCCGATGGTGACGGGACTGTGGAGCACCGCCTGCACATACTGCTTCTGGCCGATGGTCTTGGGCTTGACGGGCCGGCCTTTGGAGGTGATGCAGATCACGTCCTGCGTCAGCTCTCCGATGCGCTCGGACTGGCCGCTGCGGCACAGGCCGATGACGTAGCGGACGTGCTGCTCGGTAATGGACTCCCCCTTGCCGGAGAGGGTCAGCAGCGCCTCCACCGCCTTGGCGGCCATCATCACCTCCTCTGGCTCCCCGGAGATCCGCAGCTCCCCGTCACGGTTCACCACCGTCACATGGAATTCCGCCTCCAGAAGCCGGATATTTTCATCAAACGAGCCGAACAGATTGATGGCCTCCTCCATCCGCTCGATGCTCACACGCTGTTCCATACGGGACAAGCCCCCTTATCTCTGTGTAGTCTCCGTTTCCGGCAGCGTCACGGTCTGGCCGATCTGCTCCAGACATTCCGCCTTCAGCACCACCGTCAGCCGGTTCCCCTGCCGCACGGCGGCGAAGCGGGTGTCGGTGACGGTGCTGCCCTCCGGCAGCCGGGCCGACAGCAGGGCCAGCAGCTGCTGCTCTCCCTCCTGACGGGCGCTCTGCTCCGTGCGCTCTGCGGCGGCGCCCTCCCATGCGGTGATGCGCTCCTGCACCAGCGTCAGGGGCAGGCGAAGCCCTCCGGGCAGGGTGAACGGTTTATAATATGTTATTTTATCACAATCCACCCCGGTGATGCTACCCTTTCCGTAGAATTTTATCCGGTGTTTTCCGATATCCAGCGCCCAGCGGCTGTGGCTGCGGCTTCCGGCGGCGGGCTGCGTGATCTGCAGCGGTACGCTGACCGACAGCTCATACCACGTTCTGGCCCACACGGCCCCCATGCTGTGGACAAACCGTGCGCCGATGTGCTCTGTTTCTGACACCCCGGAGATCAGCAGTTGCCCCTCCGTGACGGTGGTCCCCGGCAGCACCATGGCCTGCCCCTCCAGCGCCTCCACCTTGGTGATAAGGCCCGACCTCCGGGCCACGATGTTGGTGACGGCGCTCCGATCTGCCGCCTCCGGCGGACGGTGCCGCTCCACCACCTGCACATGGGCCACGCAGCCCCGGACGTTCACCGCCAGCCACGATACCTCCGGCAGGGCCAGCAGCACATGGTTGCGCATGGTCTCCTGATCGATGTGCAGACCCGGCGACCCCACGGTGATGCCGTAGTCCTCCAGCGCCCGGAGAATGGTCTCCGTGGGGACGGTGTCGTTGCCGCTGACCTGAAAATCCCAGATGACGAGGTTGCCGCCGAACATCAGCACCAGCGTCAGCACCGCTCCGGCCAGCAGCACGTACCGCCGGCGCAGACGCCGCCAGAACACCGGTACGCCGCCGCTGCGGCACAGGTGCAGGCTGCCGCCGGCGTCCTCCGCCGCCTGCCGCAGACGGGGCAGGTCTCGCCCCACGGCCCGCAGGGTCAGGCACACCGGCGACTCCCATGTCAGCTCCCAGAAGGGGATGCCCCGTGCGCCGCAGAGGTTCAGCACCCGCTCCGGACAGCCGCACTCGATCCGCACCAGCACCTGCCCCTGTAAAAAATGGACGATCTGACGATACATGGCCCCTCCTATGTCAGCAGCTCAATGGCGGTGATGGTGCCGCTGATCCGCAGCTCCCGGTCCGTCATGGCCAGCAGTTGCAGCTCCCGGCCTGTGATCCGCACCGTCATGTCGGCAGCGGCGATGTCGATGACCTCCGTGCTGTACCGCAGCACGCCCCGGTGCTGTTCCATATAGAACTGGCGGTCCCCCACCAGCTCCATGCGGCCCACCCCCACTGCCAGCTCCCCTGGCAGATCCAGCCGGTCCATGACCTCCAGACCGGCACGGGCCAGCCGCTTTTTGTCTCCCATGAGGCATCCCTCCCACGGTGGACTGTATGCGTACCGCCGGAAAAACTTGCCTGTCCGTGGCATGGCCCTCCGCCTGCCGTCATAAGCTGGCAGGGTAAAGGGAGGTGAGGGAGCATGGGCTTGGCACTGGGACTGCTGGCGGTCATGGCGGGGCTGCTGGCGGCATCGGAGACGGCGGCACAGGCGGTGCGGGAGGGACTGGCCCTCTGCGGCGGCTCGGTGATCCCGGCGCTGTTTCCCTTCCTCGTGGTGTCCCGGCTGTTTGTGGCCACCGGCAGCGCGGCGGCGCTGGGGCGGTTGCTGGCCCCCTTGACCCGCCGGGTGCTGGGGGTCTCCGGCCCCGGTGGTACGGCGGTGCTGCTGGGTCTGCTGGGAGGCTATCCGGTGGGCGCCCAGACGGCGGGAGAGCTGGTCCGCACCGGGGCAGTCTCCCGACAGGAGGGACAGCGGCTGCTGCTGTTCTGCAACAACTGCGGCCCAGCCTTTGCCTTGGGCGTGGCGGGGGTGGGCTGCTTCGGCAGTCTCCGGGCCGGGGCATGGCTTTGGCTGATCCATGTGTCGGCCGCCGTGCTGACGGCTTTGCTGACCCGCAGCACCTCGTCCCCAGAGGGACGGACTTCGCCGTCTGCGCCGATGTCTCTGGTCTCCGCCTTTCCGGGGGCCGTCCGGGGAGCGGGGGAGGGGATGCTCCACGTCTGCGGCTTCGTGGTGTTCTTTCTGGTGCTGACCCGGCTGCTGACGGCCCTGACGGGGCTGGAGCACCCTCTTCCGCTGGGACTGCTGGAGCTTACCGGCGGCATCCTGCGGCTCTCCGGCGCACGGGGGGACTTCGTGCTGGCGGCGGCACTGATGGGCTGGGGCGGCGTGTGCGTCCACTGTCAGACGGCGGCGGTGCTGGAGGGGAGCGGACTCCACATGAGGGGTTATCTGTCGGCAAAGGCAGCGCAGGCGGTTCTATCGGCGGCATTGGCTGTTCCCATAAGCCGCTGGGTGCGGTAAAGGGTTGCTGCTTTCCCCTATGGCGGACAAAAAATGGCACCCGCATTGGTCGGGTGCCATTTTTTACAGGTTGTCGCCGCCTGAAAATACAGGCAGCTGCCGCTCTTATCTGCGGGCCTTGTCGTAGGGGATGCCCTCCGCCTTGGGGGCACGGGACTTCTTGGAGGTGAAGGCCAGCACCAGCAGGGTGATGATGTACGGAAGCATCCGGTACAGGTGGGAGCTGATGCCAATCTCTGCCAGCCAGTACACACCGTCGCCGTTGATATCGATGCTGGAGTAGGCGGCGGCGATGCATTTGAACAGACCAAACAGGAGGGAGGCCCCGGCGATGTTCAGAGGCCGCCAGTTACCGAAAATCATCACGGCCAGCGCCAGAAAGCCGAAGCCCGCCACGTCGCCGTTGGAGGAGCAGTTGGCGGTGGTCAGGGCGTACACAAAGCCGCCCATACCCGCCAGCGCACCGGAGATGGTGGTGCCGATATAGCGCATCTTGTAGACATTGATGCCCAGAGAGTCCGCCGCCTGAGGATTCTCACCGCAGGCCCGCAGCCGCAGGCCGAAGCGGGTCTTATAGAGAATGATGGACAGGATGACGAACAGGATGATGCAGACGTAGGTAGCCAGATAGACCTTCACCAGAAACGTCTCGCCGAAGAAGCCAAGATCGGTGTTTTTGTCGATGCCGAAGGTGGACTTTCGGATCATGAACCACGTAGCGGAGTCGCCGGTAGCCAGCTGCAGGGTGTTCTGGTTGGCGATGATACGCACCAGAAACAGCACCAGAGCCGGAGCCATCAGGTTCAGGGCCGTACCGCCGATGGTCTGGTCGGCCCGCAGGTTGATGGAGGCGAAGCTCAGCAGCAGGGAGAACACGGCGCCCATGGCTGCCGCCACCAGCATAGCCAGAAGCTCCAGCCCCTGCATAGCCACCCAGTTCCCGGTCTGTTGAGCGGCCAGCACGGCGGCGCTGCCCTGCATCAGGCGCACGAACAGCACGCCGATGAAAGCACCGAAGATCATGATACCTTCCAGCGCCAGGTTGATGATACCGCTGCGCTCGGCAAACACACCGGCCAGCGCCACGATCATCAGGGGTACTGCATAGATCAGGGTCTGCTGTACCAGAAATGTCATGCCTGATCGCCTCCTTCTGCGTTATCGCTGTCTGTGACAGCGGCCTCTACGGGTGCTTTCTCCTCCTCCGGCAGCAGGGAGGTCTGATCCTCCACGGCGGCGCCCCGAGGGATGGGAGCCGTGTCTGCCACAGCGATCTTTTTCTTCTTCCGGCCGCTGAGCATCATGCGGATCACCAGAGAGAAAGCGCTTAGATACACGATGACGGCGATGATGACGTCGGTGATGTACTCGTTGTAGGCGGTGAGGTTGGTCAGCTGCTGGCCAACGATCTTCAGCATGGCCATGAAGACGCCGGCGAAGATGACGGCGATGGGGTTATTCAGCGCCAGCAGCGCCACGGGGATGCCGTTGAAGCCCACGGCGGGCAGAGACTGATAGGTGGACCAGTAGAACTCCGTGTTGCCGGACAGGTAGTACAGTGCCGCACCGGCTCCGGCCAGCGCACCGGCGATGGCCATGGACAGCACGATGTTGCGCTTATCCTTGATGCCGGCGTAGCGGGCGCCATGGCGGTTGGCGCCGCAGGCCTGCAGCTCATAGCCCAGCGTGGTCTTGGTCATGAGGATGTACATGGCGATGGCCAGCAGAATGGCCACCAGAATACCGGCGTTGACCTGAGAGCCGGGGAACAGCTTATCCAGCCCCAGCTTGGGGGTGGCCACGCCGTTGAAGCTGGTCTTATAGATGTAGCCGGACTTGGTGTTCTCCACGGTGTTCTTGAAGTTGCTGATGTCGAACATCCACGTCACAAGGTTGGCGGCCACCCAGTTGGTCATGATGCAGGCCAGCACCTCATTGATGTTGAGACACGCCTTGGCCAGACCCGGCAGAGCGCCCCACAGAGCGCCCGCCAGACAGCCGCCCAAAAAGGCCAGGATCCAGATGATCCAGGTGGGGACGGAGGAAGAGGGGATGCTCAGGGCGATCATCAGCGTCGCCATGGTGGAGATCAGGTACTGACCGGGAGCGCCGATGTTGAACAGGCCCGTCTTGAAGGCCACGGCCACGGAGAGACCCGTCATGATCAGGGGCGTGGCCCGGAACAACATATCGCCGGTGTTGACGGCATTGAAGCCCCAGGTCAGCTCACCGGCGGCATTGCGGCCGGTGCTGAAGATGCCGGCGAAGATGATGCGGAAGCCGTCCCATGCGCCGGAGAGGGAGATCTTCTCATTGAAGCAGCCCACCAGAATGACGGCGATGCCGCCCACCAGCAGACCCACCAAAATGGAGATCAGGGACGCCAGCACCTTTTTGGTGCCTTCCTTTTGGTACAGAGTGGCTGCGGAATGCTTCACGCTTCATCGCCTCCTTTGTTGTCACGCTTTGCACCGGACATATACAGGCCCAGCTCGGATACGGTGGTCTTTTTGGGGTCCAACTGGCCCACGATCTCCCCCTCGTACATGACGAGGATGCGGTCGGAGAGGCTCATGACCTCATCCAGCTCCAGAGACACCAGCAGCACCGCCTTGCCACGGTCCCGCTCGGCCACCAACTGGCTGTGGATATACTCGATGGCGCCCACGTCCAGACCACGGGTGGGCTGAACGGCCACGATCAGAGGCTTATCCCGGTCCAGCTCACGGGCGATGATGGCCTTCTGCTGGTTGCCGCCGGACATACTGCGGACCACGGTGATGGGGCCCTGACCGCTGCGGACGTCGAATTTCTCGATCAGCTGTTGGGCGTAGCTGCGGACGGAGTCCCGCTTGATGAAGCCCCCCTTCTCGAACTGTGGCTCCTTGTACCGCTGGAGCACCAGATTCTGCTCCAGCGTGAAATCCAGCACCAGACCGTGCTTGTGGCGGTCCTCCGGGATGTGGCTGATGTACTCGCCCCGGTGGTGGATGGAATAGTGGGAGATGTCGTGGCCGCAGACGGTGATGCTGCCGCCGGAGCTCTTGTCAAGGCCCGTCAGACCGTGGATGAACTCCGTCTGGCCGTTGCCGTCGATACCGGCGATGCAGACGATCTCGCCGGCCCGCACGTCAAAGCTGACATTATGTACGGCATCCTTCTTGTGCAGATGGGAGGGGACGGTGAAGTTCTTCACGCTGAGCACCACATCGCCGGGATGGGCCTCGTCCTTGTTGACCTGCAGCTGTACGGGGCGGCCCACCATCATGTTGGACAGCTCCTGCTTGTTGGTGTCCTTGGTGTTGACAGTGCCGATGTACTTGCCCTTGCGCAGCACCGTGACCCGGTCGGCCACCGACATGATCTCGTTGAGCTTGTGGGAGATGAAGAGGATGGACTTGCCCTCCCTGGTGAGATTCTTCATGATGAGCAGCAGCTCATCGATTTCCTGAGGCGTCAGCACGGCGGTGGGCTCGTCAAAGATGAGGATCTCGTTGTCCCGGTAGAGCATCTTCAGGATCTCCACACGCTGCTGCATACCGACGGTGATGTCCTCCACCTTGGCGTCCAGATCTACCGCCAGACCGTACCGCTCCGACAGCTCCTGTACCTTTTTCCGGGCCTCCTTCTTCTGCAGGAAGCCCATCTTCGTGGTCTCGGCACCCAGAATGATATTGTCCAGCACCGTGAACACGTCCACCAGCTGGAAGTGCTGATGCACCATACCGATCCCCAGCGCTGTTGCGTCGTTGGGGTCATTGATCTTTACTGTCTGTCCATTTTTTCGAATCTCGCCTTCTTCCGGCTGGTACAGCCCGAACAGGACGGACATCAGCGTGGATTTACCGGCGCCATTTTCCCCCAGAAGGGCGTGGATCTCGCCCTTCCGCAGCTGAAGGGTGATGTCGTCATTGGCCTTGATGCCGGGAAACTCCTTGGTGATGTGAAGCATTTCGATCACATACTGAGGAGAATTTTCCATGCCGCCACCTACTTTCTCAGGATTTACAGACCCATACAGGTTGTATATACAGACTATTATAACGGCTCACGCCGAGAATTGCAAGGTTAACCGAAGGATTTGATGGAACAAATGCACGGAATGTTCTGTATCTTAGGGTTGACATCTGGTGATTTTTGCTTTACGATACATTTATATTGCATGATATATTTCCCGGTAGGTAAGGCTACCGTAGGGATATGGGCTGCTGCCGCAGAGTGGTGGAGACACCATGAGAGGGTTTGAACAGGCGATATCGAAACCAAGGTATCATCTAATGCAGCTTCACCGCCCCACGATGCTAAAGCTTGTTACGGTGCTCAGGTCACGGCGGTGACCCGATCGCAATGTGACCGCAGCAGGCAAACGCCGACTGCGGGATTTTTTATGATGCGGGGAAGGAGGAGCCGATATGGTAGACTACGAGGAAGAGCTGGACCGGTATCTGGATGAGATCAAGGAGCTGGCCCGAAGTAAACAGTATGCCCGCCTGCGGGACCTCTTTCTCCCCATGGAGCCTGCCGACATCGCTCTGCTGCTGGAGGAGTCCGGCGGGGAGCTGATGCCCCTGCTGTACCGGCTGCTGCCCAAGGAGCTGGCGGCGGAGGTGTTCGTGGAGCTGGAGTCCGACTCCCAGGAGATGCTCATCAACGGCTTTTCCAACACCGAGCTGAAGGAGGTGCTGGACGAGCTGTATCTGGACGATGCCGTGGACATCGTGGAGGAGATGCCCGCCAGCGTAGTGATCCGAATTCTGGATAAAGCAACGCCAGAAATGCGAAAATCCATTAACGAGATTTTGAAGTACCCGGAGGACTCCACCGGCTCCATCATGAACATGGAGTTCCTGTCCCTGAAAAAGGACATGACGGTGGAGGACGCCTTCAAGCGCATCCGCCGTATTGGCGGCGAGCTGGAGACCATCAACATCCTGTACGTCACCGATCCTACCCGTCGCCTGCTGGGGGTGCTGTCGGTGCGTGACCTGCTGCTGGCGGAGGAGGATGACCTCATCGAGGACATCATGGATCCCAACGTGGTCTGGGTCAGCACCATGGACGACAAAGAGGACGCCGCACAGGCCCTGAGCAAATACGGCTTTCTGGCCATGCCCGTGGTGGATCTGGAGAACCGCTTGGTGGGCATCGTCACCGTGGACGACGCTATGGACGTTATCGAGGAGGAGACCACGGAGGACTTCGAGAAGATGGCCGCTATGCTGCCCTCCGACAAGCCCTATCTGAAGGCCGGCATCTTCGCCACGTGGCGAGCCCGTCTGCCGTGGCTGATGACCCTCATGCTGTCGGCCACCTTCACCGGCATGATCCTCAACCACTATGAGAGCGCTCTGGCGGCGTGTCTGGTGCTGAACTCCTATATCCCCATGCTCTCCGGCACCGGCGGTAACTCCGGTACGCAGGCCAGCGTGGCGGTCATCCGTGCCTTAAGTCTGGACGAGGTGGATTTCTCTGACATCCTGAAGGTCCTGTGGAAGGAGCTGCGGGTGTCGCTGCTGTGCGGCTCGTGTCTGGCGGCGGCCAATTTCGTGAAAATGCAGCTGGTGGACCGTCTGCTGTTGGGCAATGCCGCCGTGACCCCCGTGGTGTGTCTGGTGGTGTGCCTGACCATCATGTTCGTAGTGGTATTCGCCAAGTGTGTGGGCTGCTCACTGCCGCTGCTGGCGGAGAAGATTGGCTTGGACCCGGCGGTGATGGCCAGTCCCTTCATCACCACCATCGTGGATGCCACCAGTCTGCTGATCTATTTCCGCTTCGCTTCGTGGCTGCTGGGCATATAGACGCATAAAAAATCCGTTTCAAGACAAAATAGAGTCAGGCTTTGCGCCTGACTCTATTTTTCTGGAGGAACGTATCATGAGCAAGAACTGTACCAACGACGGCTGCAACTGCACCCCCAACTCCGCCATCAAATGCAGTGTCACCAACTGCGCCCACCACTGTCAGGATGTGGATCACTGCGGCCTCACCAGTATTCAGGTAGGCACCCACGAGGCCAACCCCTCCATGGACCAGTGTACCGACTGCCAGAGCTACCGCAAGCTGTAACGGCACACCGCCCGGTGCGCCGGGCGGCTACATAGGAAGGAGGGAGGGCCATGACGGATCACATGAAATACGCCCTGTCCGGCGCTGCCGCCGGGGCGGTGAACGGCCTGTTCGGCGGGGGCGGCGGTATGGTGCTGGCCCCGGCCCTGACAGGCTGGTGCCACATGGAGCAGAAACGGGCGCTGGCCACCTGCGTGGCAGCCATCCTGCCCTTGTGCCTGCTGTCGGCGGCCATCAGCCTGTGGCGGCAGCCGCTGGACTGGATGCAGGCCCTGCCCTATCTGTTGGGGGGACTGGGCGGCGGCTTCGTGGGAGGCCGCCTGTTTCAGAAGGTATCCAACCTGTGGCTGCGGCGCATCTTCGCCTGCTTTCTGCTGTACGGCGGTGTGAGGTATCTCCTGTGACGGCGTGGCTGCTGCCGCTGGCGGTGGGCTTCGCCACCGGTATCCTCTCGGCGTGGGGCGTCGGCGGCGGGACCCTTCTGCTGCTGTGCATGACGCTGCTGCTGGGGGTGGACCAGCGCACCGCCCAGACCATCAACCTGCTGTACTTCCTGCCCACCGCCGGTATGGGGCTGCTGTCCCACGGGAAAAGTGGCCTGCTGGAAAAGCCGGTGCTTCGCAGCGCCATCCCCGCCGGACTGATAGCGGCAGCGCTGGCGGCATGGCTGTCCTTCTCTGTGGATACAGAGCTGCTGCGCCGCCCCTTCGGCGTCTATCTGCTGGCGGCGGGTATCTGTATCCTTTTGCAAAAGCCCACCAAGCCGTGACCGGCGATCTCCTTCCACGACAAAAGACAGGCAGTGCCGGAGGCACTGCCTGTCTTTTCTTTGGTTTTCTATGCAGCCGTCAGGCGTCGATGCCCCGGCTGGTGAGGTACTTCTTCACCATCAGCGCTACCTTGAAGGTGATGGCGTCGTCAAACTCCCGCAGATCCAGACCCGTCAGCTTCTTGATCTTCTCCAGCCGGTACACCAGCGTGTTCCGGTGGACGAACAGCTTCCGAGCGGTCTCGGAGACGTTCAGGTTGTTCTCAAAGAACTTGTAGATGGTGAACAGCGTCTCCTGATCCAGCGCATCGATGGGGTTCTTCTTGAACACCTCCTGCAAAAACATCTCGCACAGGGTGGTGGGGAGCTGATAGATCAGGCGGCCAATGCCCAGATTCTCGTAGTTGATGACATAGCGCTCCGTGTCGAACACCTTGCCCACCTCGATGGCGATCTGGGCCTCCTTATAGGACTTGGCCAGATCCCGCAGATGCAGGGCCAGCGTACCGATGCCTACGAACACACGGCTCTCACCGTCCTCCCGCAGGGCCTCCTCGATGGTGGTGGCCACCTTCTCCAGATCCTTGTTGGTGGTGCTCTCCGGCATCTGGTGGATCAGCGCCACGTCCGTCTCACCCACGCTGATGACGAAGTCATTCTGCCGGTCGGGGAAGAGATTCTGCACCACCTCCAGAGAGATGCCCTCGCTGCGGCCCTCCACAGGCCGGATGACGAATACGCCGCGGGGTACCTCGGCGGCCACGTGCAGCTCCTTGGCCCGCATATAGATGTCGCTGATAAGGATGTTGTCGGAGATGATGTTCTTGATGAAGGAGCCCTTGTCGTGCTTTTCCTCATAGTACGTCTTGGCGGAGTTCAGAGCCACGCAGGCCATGGCGCACACGGTGCGGCCCACGCTGTCATCGCCGGTGGCGAACACGGCATAGTCAAAATGTCCGCCCCAGCCGGGCAGCGCCTTGAAGGTCTTGCCCTCCAGCGCAATGCAGCCGCCCTCGGCGGCGTCGATGGCCTCCACATACTTGGCCCACTTCTTGCCGATACCCGTCAGCTCGCTGCAAGCGATGACGGTACCCTCGGCGTCAATGACGCCCACGGTGCGATCGGTGGTATCCTTGAACTGTAAAACGACGTTCTGAAAAATTCTCCCGGACATAGTCAGTCCCTCCTGATATAGAGCTGATGGATATTTTGTGCAAACTACTTAGCTTCGTGCTCTATTATATCGTCAGAATCACGATTTTGCAAGTATTTTCTTGTATTTTTCACAAAAATTTTGGGGCATTTTTTGGCGTTATGTCGAGGCATTCAGTCCACATATGTCAAGAAGGGTGTGTATCTCCCCCTCGGTCAGGGGTCGGAAGGCCCCTGGCGCCAGCGCTTCATCCAGCCGCAGCGGCCCCATGGAAAGCCGCTTCAGGTACGTCACCGGTTTTCCGCAAGCGGCCAGCATCCGCTTCACCTGATGGAATTTCCCCTCCCGCAGCGTCACCAGCGCCTCCTGCGGCGAGAGGAGCTCCAGCCCCGCCGGCAGGCACTCCAGCCCGTCGGCCAGCACCATCCCGCCGGCGAAGGCCGCCGTGTCCGCCGCCGTCAGCACGCCCTCCACACGGGCGTAGTACACCTTGTCCACGTGATAGCGGGGGCTCAGCAGCCGATGGGTCAGCTCCCCGTGGTTGGTCAGCAGCAGCAGTCCCTCCGTGTCCTTATCCAGCCGCCCCACTGGGGATAGATCCCGTTTGCGCAGCTCCGGCGGCAGCAGGTCCAGCACCGTCTGCTGCCGTCCGTCCACCCGGGCCGACAGGACCCCGGCGGGCTTGTGGAGCATGAGATAGGTGTACCGGCGGCAGTCCAGTGACTGACCGTCCACCAGCAGGCAGGCGGCGTCGGCGTCCACCTTTTCCTCTGGGGAGGAGGCCAACCGTCCGTCCACCACCACCCGGCCCTGCCGCACCAGCTCCTTTACCTCCCGCCGGGAGTATTTGCCCGTTCCGGCGATGATCTTGTCCAAGCGCTCCATAACCAGCCCTCCTGCCGCAGTTTTTCTCATTATAGCATATCCCACCGGGAAACGGAATAAGCTGAGGACAAAGCGATGGAAAAAACGAAAGGAGCTGCGTGCCTGTGAAGCGCTGTCTTGCGGGGCTGTGCCTGCTGCTGATGCTGCTGACTGCCTGTACCGCCCGTTCCTCCCAGACCCCGGTGACCGCCAAGGACGATGCCGCCCGCCGGGCATGGCTGGAGCAGCAGGGCTGGCAGACGGAGGAGCAGCCGGTGCGCACCCTGACGGTGCAGCTGTCGCTGGAGGGACAGGAGGACTATCTGGCCCTCCAGCAGGAGGCGGGCCTGCCCTTGGCGGACTACGACGGTCAGACCGTTACCCGCTGCACCTACACCGTCACCAATTACCCCGGCCGCACCGGAGATGTGCAGGTGAACCTCTATCTCTGCGGCGACGTCATCGTGGGTGGGGATATCATGGCATTGGGGGAAAACGGCTTTCAGGCATCCCTCCTCTATCCGGCGGAGAACACATAGAAAAATGGGAGGAAGGGCCTTTGCCCCTTCCTCCCATTTTTCAGTACTCCTCGCCCAGCGTAATGATCTGCGCCCACAGCACCGGCCCCACGGCCCCGGTGGGGTCGAAGCCCAGCTGCCGCTGGAGGGTCAGCACCGCCTGCTGAGTGGCGGGGCCGAAGATACCGTCCACCACCAGACTGGGCAGAGTCTCGTCCTCCCGGCTGATCTGGTTGAGCCGCTCCTGCATCAGGGCCACCTGTTCGCCCCGGTCGCCCCGCACCAGAAACCGCCCCGGATAGACCTCCCCGGCGAATTGCCGGTAATCCTCCGGCAGTTCCGCCAGTACCTTCTGATAGGCCGTTTGCAGGGCGTTCCACGTCTCCCGGTCCACCACGCCGTCCACTGGCAGACCGTAGACCCGCTGGAAGGTGTATACCGCATCCAGCAGCTCCTGATCGAAGTCGTCGGACAGAGAGATCATGGGCAGTTCCGGCAGAAAGTACCCCAGAAACGCCAGATAGAACCGCACCGTCCGCACGTCGATGCCGCTGTCTCCCAGCCGCAGCTCCTCGGCGTACCGCCGCTGCACCTCGGGGATGGTGAGTCCCTCGCTGCTGAGTTCCGACAGCTGCTTGACGCCGTTGTAGATCTGCTTGATCTTGTACCATGTGGCCTTGCCCACGATGCCGTCCTGCGCCAGATTGAAGATCTGCTGAAAGACCCGCACCGCCTCCTCCATGTCCTCGTCAAAGACGAAGCTGTCGTCCAGCGCCGGGATGGCGGGGTAGTTCTTCCCGATGCGGTTGAGCTGCCGCTTCAGGGTCTGCACGTCGTTGCCGGCGTCGCCCCGCCGCAGGGGCCGCCCCGGATAGGAGGCCACGTTCCCGCCTACCGGCGCATTCATCACCAGATTGATGTCGCCACCGTAGTAGTACTGCAAAATTTCGTAGGGCGTCATGCCCTCCTCCGCCAGATCCACGCTGCCCCATTGGGACAGGCCACCGCACCGGGTACGCACCCCGTCGCAGAACTGGGCGAACAGCGGCTCCACGCTGCCCTGCCGCACGATATAGTTGTTGAAAATATCGTCCACGATGCGGCTGATATTCTCGAATATGTCGCCGTCCTCCACATAGGCCTGATCGTACCGGGTGGTGGAGGTGATGTCGAAGTCGTACCCTCTGGCCCGGTAATACTCCGTGTACACCCGGTTCAGGGCGTAGGAGATCTGGGCCAGAATGTTGGCTCGGATGGCACTCTCCGGCCAGGTAGGATAAATTTCGTGGGAGGCCACGTTCTTGATGTACTGGGCGAAGGGTACCACCACGTTCCGGGCGGACTCCCCCGGCGCCCCCAGATGCACCGTGATGGTCTCCGGCACCACGGGATAGGGATAGGGCATCATGCACGCTCCTTTCTCACACCACTGGCTCCAGCATCACCGGCAGGATGGTCTCCACTCCGTCGAATACCGTCGCCGTCCGGCCAGCCACCGGCTGGAACATGGGATGCTGTACCGACACCTGATAGTCCAGCCCGCTGAGGGCGGCGGTGTCCGAGGCTTGAGACCAGGCAAAGGGCGGGGCGGGCAGGCGGATGCCGGATAGGATACCGGAGCCGTCGGTGACGCCCCGGTAAAATATGTGCTCCTCCGTGCCGAAGGCCCGGCTGATGACCACCTGCGCCCCGGCCACGGGGAAGCGCCCGCCGCCGCAGGTGACCTGCACGCGCAGGCCGCCCCGGTCCGGGTGGGTCCTGAGGAAAACGTCCACAGGTGTTGGTTGTGCTGACTGCATAGGCAAAGACCTCCTTTTTTCCTATCCTATGCAGCTTGCTTCGTCCCGTGCCAAAAAAATTCCCGGAACCGGGGGAAGTCCGGTTCCGGGAAAGAAAAGCGTTATTTCTGGGGCAGATATATCCGCCGTGCAGGCCGAAACCCCAGCATCTCTCCTACGGGGACGGCCACGTCGCCGGTGGCCTCCTCCGCCAGAGTAAAGACCATCACCATCAGCGCTGCATTGGGGAAGGGGCAGAACTCGCCGGGGTTGGTCAGGGAGATCAGCAGCATCCCCAGATAGCTCAGAGCCAACGCCCGGACAAAGGGCGTTTTTCCGGCCCGCAGCAGGGCGATACGATCCCGCATCAGCACGCCGTAGGCGGCAATGCCCACCAGACCCATGCTGCCCATGATCTGGGCGATGCTGTTGTGGTAGAACACCATGCTCCCCTCCACACCGGTGAAGAGGTCGCTGTTGCGCTGGCTGATGAGGCCGATGCCAAACACGGGGTTGTGCAGGAAGTCCGTGATGCCCCGCAGGAACAGCTGCACCCGGACGGAGTCCCCCTGATGGAACAGATGACCGCCCTCCATGCGGCTGTCCATCATCAGCGACAGCAGCTCCGGGCCCACCAGCACCGCCAGCACCGCACCGGCCACGCACAGAGGCAGCACGGCCTTCCGGGGAATGAGGCCCCACCGCACCAGATATACGAAGCCCAGTCCCAGCAGCGCCACACCGAACAGCAGAGCGCTGCGGCTGCCGGTAAGGGCCAGCCCTGCCGCCTGCACCGCCACACCCAGCAGATGGGCGGGCTTTTTCAGCGACAGATAAAAGGACATGGGCAGGGTAGTCAGCAGCAGCGCCGTGGCAAAGTTGCGGTACTTGAGATAGAGGGTGGTATGTACCTGCAGAAATTCCTGCCACCGCACGGCGTAATCCAGCATCACCAGACACGCCATGCACACACCCAGCACGCAGAAAATGGCGGCGAACCGCCGGTGCAGGTCGTAGCCCTTGGAATAGGTCAGGCACGACCGCAGCAGCACATAGAAAACCAGCATCCCGCCGCCGAGACACCCGACGTAGTACAGGCTCAGAGGCTGGAGCAGCTGATGCATGGACAGGATCCCGCAGCCCCCCAACAGGGTGGCCGCCGACACCAGCAGCAGCCCCGTGGCGCTGCGTCCCACCCGGAAGGTGACGGGCCAGACCATCAGGTGCCAGATCAGCGCCGCAAAGAACGGCGCCGCCAGCACGGCGCAGGGGAGGAAATCCCCCAGACTCTCATATCGCTGGGTCGACAGCAGAAATACCAGCAGGAACGGCGTCACCGACGCCAGCAGATCCCGGCAGAACACCAGCAACCAAATACAGATCCCCAGCAGGGCCATGGCCCCATAGACCGGCTGACGCAGAGCGGCGAAGCCCAGCGTCACCCACAGCAAAAACGGAAAATAGGCACGGCTGAGCCAAAACCGCTGGCTTAGGCCGGACAGACGGCGGAAGCCCCCATAGCAGCGGCGCTGCAGACGGGGCCAAAAGCCGCTGTCCTGATTCAGTGCGCTGAAAGACAGATCCCACATAGAATTGTTTTACTCCTTTTTTCATCCAGACAGGTACATGGACGGCTTCCCTTCCCTCCATGCACATACCAAAACAAATGCTCCCTGAAAAATGTGAAATTTTTGTGAATAATAGGTTTTTTAGGGAACCTTTTTACCGAGGTATATACCGCCCTTCTCTGGGCGTAAGCGGTACTATACCACGTTCCGGCGGGAATGTCAACGGGAGAAGCAGTCGGTTTATGAGGAATGTCCGTCCGGCTGTACTAAGAAAAATCAACGTCTGCCGCAGACCGGCGGCAAAAGAGCCTGAAAATTCCCTGAAAGAAGGGGATTTTCAGGCTTTTCACAGAAAAACCACACGAAAATGGCTGGTTTGTATAACTGACTAACATTTTTGTCACTTTTGGACGCCCTGTCTGGTATCGAAGTACCTATAGGACATCCAGCTCCGGCAGCCGGTCCAGGGCATAGGTGATGAACCGCTTGGCGGCGGGGGAGACGTGCTCCTCCTCCGGCAGGGCGATGCCCAGATGTACCGACTGGGGCGGGTCCAGCGGCAGCACCGCCACCCCGTCCGCCAGATCGGCGGTGAGAATATCGTTTAATAAGGTGATGCCCAGACCCGCCCGCACCATGGCAATGGCGGCCCGGCTGTCGCTGGTGGCGAAGCGGATCTTGGGCCGGATCTGCAGCTGCTGGAGCATCCGGGAGTTATCTGTCTCCTGTCCCGGCAGAAACTCGATGAAGGGCTCCTGCCGCAGCCGCTCCACGGGGAAGCGGTCCGCCTCCACCAGCGGGTGGGTAGGGGGGAGAATGGCCATCAGCTGGTCGTCCTTCAGCGGCACCCACTCGTGCCGTCCCGGCCGCTGGCTGATAAGGCAGAAGTCCGCCCGCCGGTGATCCACCAGCTCCCCCAGCTGAGTAGAGCTGCCCTCCCGCAGCTCCACCCGGATGCCGGGATAAGCGTGATGGAACCCGGCAATGACCTCCGACAGCCACGGGTAGAAGGCGGCGTAATTGGTGCCGGCCACCACCCGGCCCACATCCAGCCCCTGGATCCGGTGGGCCAGCTGCTGGTACTGCTCGTCCAGCTCCGCCATTCGCCGCATCAGCGGCAGCAGCTCCTGACAGGCCCGTGTGGCGGATACCCCGCCCCGCCCCCGGTGCAGCAGGGGAAAGCCCGTCTCCCGCTCCAGACTGTCCACCAACCGGCTGACACCGGAGGGGGTGTAGCCCAGCGCCTCGGCGGCAGCGGACAGACTTCTCTCGTGGAGTACAGTGAGCAAAACCCGGCATTTTTCGGTGTCCATGAAATTTCGCTCCTTCTTTGACATTTTGTCAAACAAAATTTGAAATAGTATCGCTTTACGCAAGGATACACCAAGTGCTATATTCTGTCAAGGGTAGGAGAGAAACCCCCGATTAAGAACGGACAGAAACCTTCGGAGGAACAGGCATCATGACTCAGAAAAAAGCGGAGATCCTTTTGGCGGCAGTTATCGCAGCACGGGCTACGTCCCTTCTGTTCAGCAAGATCGCCATGAACGGCATGGGGATCTTCAACCTGCTGGCGGCCCGGTTTTTGATGGCCTTTGTGCTGCTGGCGGTGGTGTTTTTCAAGCGCCTGCGCCACATCAAGCGCCATACGCTGGTGCGTGGCGCCATCATGGGCGCTCTGTTCTTCCTGATGCTCTCCACGGAGCTGACGGGGCTCAAGAGCACCCCCTCCTCCACTGTCTCCCTGCTGGAGAATACCGCCATCATTCTGGTGCCCATGACGGAGGCCGTGCTGCGGCATAAGCTGCCCAAGGCCGCCACCGCCGTCAGCGCACTGGTGGCCATCGGCGGCGTGGCACTGCTGACCGGCCAGTCCGGCGGCTTCACCCCCGGTATGGTGCTGGCGGTCATGGCCGCCGTGCTGTACGCCGCAGCCATCATCACCACCGACCGTTTCTCCCACGAGGACGATCCCCTGACCCTGGGCATCGTTCAGGTGGGTACGCTGGGCCTGCTGGCGCTGGTGTCCTCCTTCGTGTTCGAGGCACCCCACCTGCCCCAGTCCGGTACCCAGTGGCTGATGATCGCCGGCCTTGCCGTCATCTGCACCGGCTTCGGCTTCACCCTCCAGCCTGTGGCCCAGAGCCACACCACCGCCCAGCGTGCAGGCCTGTTCTGCGCTCTGAGCCCCGCCTGCGCCACCCTGCTGGGTGCCGCCGTGCTGCGGGAGCACATCAGCGTCATGGGAATGTGCGGCATCGCTCTGATCCTGCTGAGCCTGCTGGTACCGCAGCTGTGGCAGCTGGCGGAGAAGAAGGGCATCACCCTGCTGCCCCGTCATGCCGTCCCCGCCGTGCGCCGGGCCTGAGATATCATAAACTATATACCATTAGGTGTCCTTTCGTTGGGAGGAGCGCCGGAAAAGCCTTTGCCTTTTCCGGCGCTCCTTCTTTTTGCCGGGAAGATCCCCCTCGGCCGCTTTTTTACATGGACTTTACACGAGGAGACTTTTGCCCTTTACACCGCCCCTTTATCATGGGGACTGTAGCAAGAAAGCAAGTCCAAACATGAAAAACGAAAGGAGATCTTCATATGAAAAAGATCATCAGTATCCTGCTGGCCGCCGTTATGGTCATGGCTCTTCTGGCCGGCTGCGGCAGCAAAAACAAGGACCACACCAACGACAACAACACCCCTAACAATAATCAGACCACCGAGCTCAGCGGTTCCGTGGCCACCAACGGCTCCACCTCCATGGACAAGGTCATCGGCGCTTTGCGGGAGCAGTTCATGACGGACCACAAGAACGTCACCGTCACCTATGATCCCACCGGCTCCGGCTCCGGCATCGAGGCCGTGAAGAACGGCACGGCGGACATCGGTCTGGCCTCCCGCAGCCTGAAGGACGAGGAGAAGAGCGACGGCCTGACCGAGACGGTCATCGCACTGGACGGCATCGCCGTCATTGTCAATGCCCAGAGCAAGGTCACGGACCTGACCGTGGAGCAGATCGCCAAGATCTTCACCGGTGAGATCACCGATTGGAGTGAGGTGGGCGGCGACCCCGGCGCCATCTCCTGCATCGGCCGTGAGTCCGGCAGCGGTACCCGCGACGGCTTCGAGTCCATCACCGGGACCAAGGACTCCTGCAAGCTGGATCAGGAGCTGACCTCTACCGGCGGCGTCATCGAGGCCGTGGCCGGCAACCCCAACGCCATCGGCTATGCCTCCCTCTCCGCTGTGGAGGGCAAGGACACCGTGAAGGCCGTCACCGTAGGCGGTGTGGCCTGCACCGAGGCCGCTGTGCTGGACGGCAGCTACGCCATTCAGCGGCCCTTCGTGCTGGTGACCAAGGGCGGCACGGCCCTGTCCCCGGCGGCGCAGGCCTTCTTCGTCTTCGCCGCCTCCAAGGACGCCGCCTCCCTCATCCAGAATGCGGGCGCCGTGCCTACCGCCAAGTAAAAACGAATCGGGGGACCCTCACCTGCTGCGGCGGATGAGGGGGCTTCCCCGTCATCGGGAAAGGAGAACTCTATGAAGCGGACAGCAGGCAAAAGCCTCCGCACCCGCAGGGCCATGGAGCAGGCCATCCACCTGATCTTCCTGCTGTGCGGCATCGTGGCGGTGGGCTTCGTGCTGTGCATCAGCGTGTATCTGGTGATCTCCGGTCTGCCGGCTATCCGGGAGATCGGACTGACCAAATTCCTCTTCGGCAAGGTGTGGGCGCCTACCAACGCCACCACCGGCCCACAATTCGGCATCCTGCCCTTCATCCTCACCTCTGTCTACGGAACGGCGGGAGCGCTGCTGCTGGGGGTGCCGGTGGGCCTGATGACCGCCATCTTTCTGGCCAAAGCGGCCCCGCCCCGTCTGGCGGCGGTGATCCGCACGGCGGTGCAGCTGCTGGCAGGCATCCCGTCGGTGGTGTACGGTCTGGTGGGTATGATCGTGCTGGTTCCCGCCATCCGCCGTGCCTTCGGTCTTGGCTCCGGGGCCTGCCTGCTGGCGGCCATTCTGGTGCTGACGGTCATGGTGCTGCCCTCCATCATCAACGTGGCGGAGACGGCCCTTCAGGCCGTGCCGAGGGAGTATGAGGAGGCCAGTCTGGCACTGGGCGCCACGGAGACGGAGACCTACTTCCGGGTGAGCCTGCCTGCCGCCCGCAGCGGCGTGGCGGCGGCGGTGGTGCTGGGCGTAGGCCGTGCCATCGGAGAGGCTATGGCCATCATCATGGTGGCCGGAAACGTGGCCAATATGCCGGGGCTTTTCACCTCGGTGCGCTTCCTCACCACCGGCATCATCTCCGGAATGTCCGATGCCGCCGTGGGGAGCCTGTATCAGCAGGCACTGTTTTCCATCGGGCTGGTGCTGTTTCTGTTCATCATGCTCATCAACGTCCTGCTGAATGTCTGCATCAAACGCAGGAAGGAGGACTGAACCATGAAGCAGCAATGGACGCTTCGCCGGAAGCTGTATAATGGCGGGATGCGGGGACTGGTGTGGCTGTGCGCCGGATTGACCTGCGCCCTGCTGATCTTTCTCATCGGCTATATCTTTTACCGTGGCGTGCCGGGCCTCAGCTGGCAGCTGATCTCCGGCCAGACCAGCTATATCCGCAATACCGTGGGCATCCTGCCCAACCTATTGAATACGCTGTATATCATTCTTGTGGCCATGGTGGTGGTGCTGCCGCTGGGCGTGGGTGCCGCCATCTACCTGACGGAGTATGCCACCAGCGGGCGGCTGGTCCGCATCATCGAATTCGCCGCCGAGACCCTGACCGGTATTCCCTCCATCATCTTCGGACTGGTGGGCATGATGCTGTTCGTGCAGAAGCTGGGCCTTCAGGCGGGAATTCTGGCCGGCGGCCTGACGCTGGTGATGATGATCCTGCCCACCATCATCCGCACCACGCAGGAGAGCCTGAAGACCGTCCCCCAGTCCTACCGGGAGGGGGCGCTGGCGCTGGGTGCCGGCAAATGGCACATGGTCCGCACGGTGGTGCTGCCGGGAGCGGTGGACGGCATCGTCACCGGCTGTATTCTGGCCATCGGCCGCATCGTGGGGGAGAGCGCCGCCCTGCTGTATACGGCAGGCTTCGGCATGGCACTGGTGAGTCTCTTCGACTCCCTGCACACCTCCTCAGCCACCCTGACGGTGGCTCTGTACGTCTATGCCACCGAGGGCGGGGAGACGGCGCTGGCCTTCTCCATCGCCACCATCCTCATGGTGCTGACCCTGCTCATCAACCTCACCGCCGGGATCATCGGGCGGAAGCTGAAAAGGAAGTGAACGACAATGGACCCTATTTTGCAAGTGAAGGATCTGGACCTGTGGTACGGCGCTCATCAGGCGCTGCACAGCGTCTCCATGGACATCCCGGAGAAAAGCATCACCGCCTTTATCGGCCCCTCCGGCTGCGGCAAGTCCACATTTCTGAAAACCCTGAACCGCATGAACGATCTGGTGCCGGGGGTGAAGATCGCCGGCGAGGTCCGCTATCGGGGGGAAGATATCTATGCGCCGGGAACGGACGTGTGCCGCCTGCGCCGTGAGATCGGCATGGTGTTTCAAAAACCCAATCCCTTCCCCATGAGCATCTATGACAACATTGCCTACGGCCCCCGGACCCACGGCATCCGCAGCAAGACCAAGCTGGACGAGCTGGTGGAGCGCTCCCTGCGGGGTGCCGCCATCTGGGACGAGGTAAAGGACCGGCTGAAGAAGAATGCGCTGGGCCTCTCCGGCGGCCAGCAGCAGCGCCTGTGTATCGCACGGGCGCTGGCGGTGGAGCCGGCGGTGCTGCTGATGGACGAACCCACCAGCGCACTGGATCCCATCTCCACCTCCCGCATCGAGGAGCTGACCATGGAACTGAAGGAGCGCTATACCATCGTCATCGTCACCCACAATATGCAGCAGGCGGTGCGTATCTCCGACCGCACGGCCTTCTTCCTGCTGGGTGAGCTGGTGGAGTACGGCGCCACGGAGCAGGTGTTCTCCGCCCCGGCGGAGAAGCGGACAGAGGACTACATCACGGGGAGGTTCGGATAATGAGAAGCCGGTTTGATGAACAGCTGGCCCAGCTGGAGCGGGAGCTCATTGAAATGGGCGCACTGTGCGAGGAGAGCATTGCTCTGGCGGCTAAATCGCTGGGAGACGGCAGACTGGCCCGTCAGGTGGCCCCGCTGGACACGGAGATCGACCGCAAGGAGCGGGACATCGAGTCCCTGTGCCTGAAGCTGCTTTTGCAGCAGCAGCCGGTGGCACGGGATCTGCGGCAGATCTCGGCGGCCCTGAAAATGATCACAGATCTGGAGCGCATTGGAGATCAGGCGGAGGATATTGCCGAGATCGTCATCAGCGGTCAGGTCAACGAGGGGGAGGAGCTGCTGCGGGATATGGCCGCCTCCACCATAAAAATGGTGACGGAAAGTGTTGACGCCTACGTGAAACATGATACAATGTTGGCGGAAAAAGTCATCGCAGAGGACGATATTGTGGATGGCTGGTTCGACAGGGTGAAGCATACGCTGATCCGCCGCATGACCGCAGACCCCGGTGAGGGGGAGCGGGCGGTGGACCTGCTGATGATTGCCAAATATTTTGAGCGCATCGGGGACCATGCGGTGAACGTCGCCCAGTGGGTGATTTTCTCCGTCACCGGTACGCACAAGGAGGGATAGCATGATCTGGTGCGTGGAGGACGATGCCAGTATCCGGGATATCGAAGTATACGCCCTGCGTTCCACCGGCTTCGAGGCCTGTGGCTTTGCCGACGGTGCCGCCTTCTGGCAGGCCCTCCAGAGGGAGGAGCAGCCGGAGCTGGTGGTGCTGGATGTGATGCTGCCCGGCGTGGACGGCATGGAGCTGCTGCGCCGGATGCGGGCCTCGGCGGCCCTGCGCCGCATCCCGGTAGTGATGGCCACCGCCAAGGGCGCAGAGTACGACAAGATACAGGGGCTGGATCTGGGGGCGGACTATTATCTGGCCAAGCCCTTCGGCGTCATGGAGCTGGTGTCCTGCGTCAAGGCGGTGCTGCGGCGCTGCCGGACGGAGCAGGAGCCGGTGCTGCGGGCCGGGGGCATCGTACTGCACCCGGAGGAGCGCATCGTCACGGTGGAGGGTCAGCGAGTGACGCTGACCTATAAGGAGTTTGAGCTGCTGCGGCTGTTTCTGTCCCATCCGGGCATGGCCTTCACACGGGACCAGCTGTTCAACGAGATCTGGGGCATGGATTACTGCGGCGAGACCCGGACGGTGGATATGCACATCCGCACCCTGCGCCAGAAGCTGGGCAGCTGCGGCAGCATGATCCAGACCGTGCGGAATGTGGGATACCGGCTGGAGGTAGGCGCATGACAAGAAAGATTTTCCGTTCCATTCTGCTGGTGGCGGGTGTAGTGCTGGCGGCGGGCATGGTCATCATGACCGGCTGCCTGTACAGCTACTTCGGCGGTGTGCAGGAGCAGCAATTACAGGATGAATTGAGCCTCGCCGTCAGCGGCGTGGAAAACGGCGGTACGGCCTATCTGGAGCGCCTTCCGGCGGAGCGGTTCCGCCTGACGTGGATCGCCTCCGACGGCCGGGTGCTGTACGATACGCAGGTGACGGACGTGGCCTCCATGGAGAACCACGCCGGCCGTCAGGAGGTGCAGGAGGCCCTGGAAAACGGCAGCGGCGAAAGTAGCCGCTACTCTGATACCCTTTTGCAGCAGACCCTGTACGTGGCTCGCCGCCTGACGGACGGCACGGTGCTGCGTATCTCCGTCAGCCGTGCCACCGCCGGGATGCTGGCGCTGGGAATGCTCCAGCCCATGCTGGTGGTGCTGGTGGCGGCGTTGATCTTCGCCGGGCTCATGGCCGGCCGCCTGTCCCGCCGCATCGTGGATCCCTTGAACCGGCTGGACTTGGAGCATCCGCTGGAAAACGACGCCTACGAGGAGTTGGCTCCTCTTCTGAGCCGCATCAACTACCAGCACAAGGAGATCGACGCCCAACTGAGGACCCTGCGGCAAAAGACCGACGAGTTCACCCAGATCACCGGCAGTATGCAGGAAGGGCTGGTGTTGCTGGACGAGAAGGGGACGGTGCTCAGCATCAACCACGCCGCCTGTAAGCTCTTTCAGGCGGACGAGGGCTGTGTGGGCCGTGACTTCCTGACGGTGGACCGCAGCCATGAGTTGTGCCTTGCGATGGAGACAGCCCGGGAGAAGGGCCACAGCCAGCTGCGCTGCCAGCGCAATGGCCGGGAGTACCAGCTGGATATGAGCCGCATCCAATCCGGCGGCGAGATGGTGGGTACAGTGCTGCTGGCCTTCGACGTGACAGAGCAGGAGTACGCCGAGCGCAACCGCCGGGAGTTCACCGCCAACGTCTCCCACGAACTGAAGACCCCTCTGCAGGGCATCGTGGGCAGCGCCGAGCTGATCCAGAGCGGCATGGTGAAGCCGGAGGATATGCCCCGCTTCGTGGGCCATATCCACGACGAGGCCTCCCGGATGGTGACGCTGGTGGAGGATATCATCCGCCTGTCCCAGCTGGACGAGGGGGATGCCATGCCCACGGAGACGGTGGACCTGCTGGCCCTGAGTCAGGAGGCCGTGACCAACCTGCAGGATGCCGCCGCCAAGCAGCGGGTGTCCCTGTCGGTGGACGGCGGCCACGCCCCGGTCATCGGCGTGCGGCGGCTGCTGTATGAGGTGATCTTCAACCTCTGCGACAACGCCATCAAGTATAACGTCCCCGACGGCGCCGTAAAGGTGCAGGTGTCCTCGGAGAACGGCACCTCCTCCGTCACGGTGTCGGATACCGGCATCGGCATCGCCCCGGAGCACCAGAGCCGGGTGTTCGAGCGGTTCTACCGGGTGGATAAGAGCCACTCCAAGGCCTCCGGCGGCACGGGGCTGGGCCTCTCCATCGTGAAGCACGCCGTGCAGTATCACCACGGCGACATCCGCCTCACCAGCAAGCCCGGTGAGGGGACTGTCATCCGGATCACCTTCCCCGCAGCGGCCCAGTGACCCGCTGACCCAACCTATAAAAATCAAAAAGAAATGCGCCGCATCCGCTCCGGCGGAGCGGCAGCAGAGGAAAGTCATATGAAAAAACGACGCAGTATCTCGCAGGAGGCGGACTCCTTGCCGCCATCGTTGTGGTGCTCCAGTTTGCGGGCAGTGCCATTCGTCTCGGCCCCTTTTCCATCTCACTGGTTCTGATTCTCATCGTGCTGGGCGCCGCCCTGTACGGCTGGGGCTGGAGGCACTGCTCTCTGGTACGGCCCAGCTGCCGGATATCCGCCTGCGGATTCCGGATCGGGTGATCTGCGGCTGGACGGAGGAGAGTCTCCTCAGCGGCGCCCTATATAGGGCTGCCGCCATGACGGAGGGTCTGGCCCAACGCATGGAGCAGGAGCTGGGCTGTCCCTGCACACTGGTGTTCACCGGTGGCTTGGGCCGCTTCGTGGCGCCCCGGTGCCGCCGGGAGGCCGTCTACGACGAGGATCTGCTGCTGCGTGGCCTGTGGAAGCGCTGCACCGCTAACTGCCCATCGGCAGATAAGCCCTGAAAAACGATCGAGATACAAAAGGAGGCTGGGGACTACGAGTCCCCAGCCTCCTTTTTTCTGCCCCACCACCGGGAGAGCCGGCCTTACGGAAAGAACACCCGCACCGCCCATGCGGCGGCAATGAAGGCCGCCGCATCCGCCGCCAGCGCCGCGGGGACGGTGTGGCGGGTGCGGCGGATGCCCGCAGCGCCGTAGTAGACCGCCACGGTGTAAAACGTCGTCTCCGAGCATCCCAGCATCACCGCCGTCACCCGCCCGATATAGGAGTCCGGCCCGTACTGCTCCATCAGCTGGCTGCCCACCGCCAGCGCCCCGGAGCCGCTGACGGGCCGCACCAACAGCAGCACCGCCGTCTCCGGCGGGATGCCCAGCCCTTCCAGCACCGGTGACAGCAGCCCCGTCAGCAGCTCCATGGCTCCGGAGGCCCGGAACATCTGCACCGCCGACAGCAGCACCACCAGCGCCGGCAGGATGCGCCCCAGCACCCGCAGCCCCTCCGCCGCCCCGTCGGTGAGGGCGCCGTAGACATCGGTCCTCCGCCCTATGGCTGCCGCCGCCACCCCCGCCAGCAGACAGGGGATCACCCAGTCCGTCATGTCCGCCGCCTTCCCAGCCGCTCCAGCAGCTTCGCCGCCGCCAGCCCCGCCGTTACCGACAGCAGGGAGCTGACCCACACCGCCGGCAGGATATCCAGCGGCGCAGCGCTGCCGCAGACGGCCCGGATGCTGGCCACCGTGGTGGGCAGCAGCTGGATGGAAGCGGTGTTCAGCACCACCAGCCGACACAACTCGTCGCTGGCCACGCCCTCCGTCCCCCGTGCCATACGGCAGGCCGCCCGGATACCCATGGGCGTGGCGGCGTTGCCCAGCCCCAGCAGATTGGCCGACACATTGGCCGTCACCGCTGCCAGCGTCTCCGGATCCCGGCTGGCCTGGGGCAGCAGCCGCCGCAGCACCGGACGGAACAGCCGTCCCAGCCGCCGGGACAGTCCGCACCGATCCATGACCTCCATAAGCCCCGTCCACAGGCACAGCACCCCCGCCATGGAGAGGCACAGCCGAACCGCCTGCCCGGCCCCCTCCAGCGCCGCCGCACTGACGGCCTCCATGCGCCCGTATACGGCGCCGCACACCACGCTGACCACAGCCATTCCCGTCCAGATCCACGCCATCGCCATCCTTGTCACCTCATGGATGTATACGCCGCACCGACATATTTTATTACATCTATCCAGACAGATTTTATCATTTGGTTGACAAATATGCAAATTTACGGCATAATATAAACGAATCCCACGTAGACGCTAAAATTGAGGGGCAAAGAAGGGGAGATCACTGTGAAAGCAACCGGTATCGTCAGAAGAGTGGATGAGTTGGGACGCATCGTCCTGCCCGTAGAGCTGCGGCGCACGCTGGATATTTCCGAGCGTGATCCGCTGGAGATCTATGTGGACGGCGCATCCATTGTCCTGCGAAAATTCCGGCCCAACTGCATTTTCTGCAACAGCAGCCGGGGCGTATCGGAGTTTCGGGGGAAGAACGTGTGTCAGAAGTGCCTGAAAGAGCTTCAGTCCGTCACATTCTGACCCCGTGTACCGCACACGGTGAAGAAGGCCCGCCATCCGGTGGGCCTTCTTTCCTTTGATAAGAATGGCTCCTGCGGCCATCCCGCAGATTGTCGAGGAAAAGGGGTGGTATTTTTTGTCCGCCTGTGGTATGATAAAACGTACCCCTTCCAACAATACGGGGCCATACCCCCTGATAGAACTTCAAATAAGGAGAAAACCTATGACCTTTCTGCAATCTATTCTTCTGGGCTTGATCCAGGGCGTGGCGGAATTTCTGCCCATCTCCAGCTCTGGCCATCTGGCCATCGCCCAGAATCTGCTGAACATCAACGCCGAGGTCCCCGCCTTCTACGACGTACTGCTGCATCTGGGTACGCTGGTGGCGGTGTTCGTGGCCTATTGGCAGGACATCTGTGACATGGTGCGGGAATTTTTCTGCGGCATCGGTGATCTGGTCCACCACAGCACCCCTACGCCGGTACCCCCGGCCCGCCGCCTGATCCTGCTGATCATTTTGGGTACGCTGCCCCTGTTTGCCATCCTGCCCATCAAGGACACGGTGGAGGGCCTGAAGAGCAGTATGGTATTCATCGGCGCCGCCCTGATCGTCACCGGCTTCCTGCTGTTTTTCAGCGACCGGGCCCGCAAGGGCCGCAAGGATGCCCGCAGCGCCACGGTGCTGGATGTGTTGGTGGTGGGCGTCAGTCAGGCCATCGCCACGGTCCCCGGCATCTCCCGCTCCGGCATGACCATCACCACCGGCTGCTTCGTGGGCTTCGAGCGGAGGTTTGCCGTGCGCTTCTCCTTCCTGCTGTCCATCCCCGCCGTGCTGGGTGCCAACATCCTCAGTCTGAAGGATGCCCTCACCGGCGGCGTGGACTGGAGCCAACTGCCGGTGTATCTGGCGGGCGTGGTGGTGGCTGCCGTCTCCGGCTACCTGTGCATCCGCCTGCTGAAGATGATCGCTGACAAGGGCCGCTTCGGTGCCTTCGCCTACTATTGCTGGGCCGCCGGTCTGGCTACCCTCATTCTGAACGCCGTCAAGTAACACCCGTTCTCTTGCACGAAAGGAAGTCCGCATGGCTGCTGCACCCAAAAAGAAGAAAACCTCGCAACCCGCAAAAAAGAATACCCGCACGCCGCCCCCTCCTGCCCCTACCTACGGCCGGGAGATCGCCGGCGGTGTCTGCCTGCTGCTGGCCCTGTGCGCCGTCGTGTCCTATTTTCAGGAGGAGGCCCTGTTCATCACCTTCTTCGGCGGCCTGCTGAAGGGGCTGCTGGGTTACGGCTACTGGCTGTCGGCCCCGGCCCTGCTGCTGACGGGCCTCCTGCTGCTGACCCACCGGGACCGTCCCGCCACCCTGCGCTCCGTGTGTACGCTGCTGGTGCCGGTACTCACCGGCTGCGGCCTGCATCTGCTGCTGTGCGCCCGCTCCTATGAACCGGGCCTCACCGGCCTGCGGGAGCTGTGGCTCTCCGGCCGGTCCCTGCAAAGCGGCGGTGCCCTGTCCGGCGGTTTGGCCGTGGGCTTCTCCGCCGTATTCGGCAAGGTGCTGTCTCTGATCCTGTTCCTCCTCATGCTGCTGGCGGCCCTGTGTCTGGCGCTGCACATCTCCCCCAAGGATGCCGTCCGCCGGGCGCAGGAGCGCCGGGAGGCGGAGCGGGAGGACATCCCGGAGGAAGCACCCCCCATCCGTGAGAAGGAGAAACCGGCGGAGAAGCGGCCCCGCCGCCGTGCCGCCATCGATATCCCCCTGGATGACGAGCCTCCCGCCAAACAGCCGCAGCCCCGGCCGGAGGAACCCACCTTTGCCCCTAAGGAGAAGAAACCCTTCTTCTCCCGTAAGAGCAGCGCCGTCCGCACCCCGGATCAGGTGCTGCGGGGGGAGCCTGCGGAGGAAGCCACCCCCGTGGCCCCCGCTGCCCCCGTTACTTCCCCACCGGCAGCGTCTGCTGCCCCCGCCCCTGTGGCTAAGCCCCGTGAGGCGGCCAAGCCTTCCGTCACGGCGCAGAAGGTGCAGGACGCCACCGAGGAGGTGGCCGCTGCGGTGGAGCAGGAGCTGGCCCAGCCGGAGGAGGCGTACCAGTATCCCCCCATCACGCTTCTGGATGAGAATACCGCCGACAACTATACGGAGGTGGGGGCTGAGCTGCGGAGTAACTCCCAGCGCTTGGCACAGACCCTTCAGAGCTTCGGCGTGGACGCCCACCCCGGCGCCGTGGTCCACGGCCCCAGCGTCACCCGCTATGAGTTCACGCTGGAGCAGGGGGTGAAGCTGTCCAAGATCACCAACCTCGCCGATGACATTGCGCTGGCACTGGGGGCCAGCGGCGTCCGCATCGCCCCCATCCCCAATAAAATTTCCGTGGTGGGCATCGAGGTCCCTAACCGGGCCGTCACCCCCGTCCGCATCCGGGACGTGGTGGAGTCCCGTACCTTCACCGAGCACAAGTCCCCGGTGGCCTTCGCCGTGGGCAAGGACATCGGCGGCAGCTGCATCGTGGGGGATATCGGCAAGCTTCCTCATGTGCTCATCGCCGGTACCACCGGCTCCGGTAAGTCCGTGTGTACCAATTCCCTCATCGTCAGCATCCTCTATAAGTCCACGCCGGAGGAGGTCCGCTTCATCATGGTGGACCCCAAAATGGTGGAGCTGGCCCCCTATAACGGCATCCCCCACCTGCTGATCCCCGTGGTGACGGACCCCAAAAAGGCCGCCGGAGCCCTGCAATGGGCGGTGTTCGAGATGATGAAGCGCTATAAGCTCTTCTCCGAGCACGGGGTCAAGGATCTGGCGGGCTATAATGCGCTGGCCCGGCAGGATGAGGAGCTCAAGACCATGCCCACGGTGGTGGTGGTCATCGACGAGCTGGCAGACCTGATGCTGGTGGCTGCCAAGGAGGTGGAGGAGTCCATCTGCCGGGTGGCCCAAATGGGCCGTGCCGCCGGGATGCATCTGGTCATCGCCACCCAGCGTCCCTCCTCCGACGTCATCACCGGCCTGATGAAGGCCAATATCCCCAGCCGCATCGCCTTCGCTGTGGCCTCCTCACTGGAGTCCCGCATCATTCTGGATACCACCGGCGCAGAAAAGCTGGTGGGCAAGGGCGATATGCTCTATGCCCCTCTGGGGGCCGGAAAGCCCACCCGTGTGCAGGGCTGTTTCATCACCCCGGAGGAGATCGAGCGGGTAGTGGGCTTCGTCAAGACCACCGGCGAGGCGGAGTACTCCCGTGAGGTCATGGACAAGATCGAGCAGGCGGTGAAGGAGAAGGAAAAGGGCGGGGGAGGAAAGACCTCTGCCGAACCCGCCGAGGCACAGGAGGACGGCGACGAGCTGCTGCCCGCCGCCGTGGAGGTGGTTCTGGAAACGGGACAGGCCTCCGTCTCCATGCTCCAGCGCCGCCTGAAGCTGGGCTATTCCCGCGCCGCCCGTCTGGTGGATCAGATGGAGGAGCGGGGCATTGTCGGCCCCTTCGAGGGTTCCAAGCCCCGTCAGCTGCTCATCGACAAGGCCAAGTGGCAGGAGCTGCAAATGAGCAAGCAGCCCCAGCCGGAGCCGGAGATCGACCGCAGCGGCTCTATCCGTGATGTGTTCGAGAGCCGTGACGCACTGGAGTAACACCCTTGTCATGAAAACCGTATATCCTTTACCCAACAGGAATAAGGAGGACAGGCAAACGCCTGTCCTCCTTATTCCTGTTTTGCGTTATCGGATTCACTTTCCAAGATAAATATATGGGGAGCATCTTCCTGCAAATAGGCTTCTTCACACGCCTGCTGTGCGGCGATCAGAATATTGATCGCTTGTTCAGCTGCCCGCATCATGGTCAAATACATCTCTTTATAATCAGCCAAAATAATCACCCTTTTCTATTCTACCATATTGTGGCTATATCCACAATATGGTTTTTCTGCTTTTCTTTCTATAATGATTTGAGAAGAAAGGTGGTGACCGTGATGTTTGATTACAGCCCCCTGTGGGAAACTATGCAGCGCCGTGGCGTCTCCCAGTACCAGCTGCTGAAGAGCGGCGTGGATAACAAGACGCTGGACGCTTTGAAAAAGGGCCGCAACATCACCATGGTCACGCTGGAAAAGCTCTGCCGCATCATCGGCTGCACCCCCAACGATGTCATCCGCTTCTCCGATGAGCCCCGCTGACGGCCTGCCGGAGTTAGCTTTTGATTTCAAAAGGAGGACAGGCAAACGCCTGCCCTCCTTTTCCGTGTATCTGCAAGAGTTTTCCCCGCAGGCCGCACCTGTTTTCTCCTGCGCCCCGCCCTTGACGGTGGGGCGTTTTTCCGTTAAAATAGGACATACTGAAGTAGAATACACATTTTCAGATAAACGAGGTAGCATTATGGCAAATGGATTCATCGATAAAGCCCGCATCACCGTCCGGGCCGGCAACGGCGGCAACGGAGCCGTGGCCTTCCACCGGGAGAAATACGTGGCCGCCGGTGGCCCCGACGGCGGCGACGGCGGCGACGGCGGCAGCATCATCGTGCAGGTGGATGACAATATGTCCACGCTGATGGACTTCCGCTACAAGCGCAAATATGTGGCTTCTCCCGGCGTAGATGGGCAGGGCGGCCGCAAAAGCGGCAAGGACGGAGAGAGTCTCACCATCCGGGTCCCCAGAGGGACTCTCATCCGGGACGCCGAGACCGGCGAGATCATCAAGGATATGTCCGACAGCGAGCCCTTCGTCCTCTGTAAGGGCGGCCGGGGCGGCTGGGGCAACCAGCACTTCGCCACCCCCACCCGGCAGGTACCCCGCTTCGCCAAGGCGGGCCTTCCCGGCGAGAGCCACGACGTGGTGCTGGAGCTGAAGCTGTTGGCGGACGTGGGTCTGGTGGGCTTTCCCAACGTGGGCAAAAGCACCCTTCTGAGCGTGGTCAGCAAGGCCCATCCCAAGATCGCCAACTACCACTTCACCACCCTCTATCCCAATCTGGGCGTGGTGTATGTGGATGAGGGCGTGTCCTTCGTTATGGCGGATATCCCCGGAATCATTGAGGGGGCCAGCGAGGGGGCCGGGCTGGGCCATGACTTCCTGCGGCACATTGACCGCTGCCGCCTGCTGGTGCATCTGGTGGATGTCTCCGGCAGCGAGGGCCGGGACCCCATAGCGGACTTTGACGCCATCAACGCAGAGTTAGAGCAGTACAGCCCGGAGCTGGCCCAGCGGCCCCAGATCGTGGTGGCCAACAAGACGGATCTGCTGGCGGACCCTGACCAGCTGGAAGCCTTCAGCTGCCATGTGGAGGAGGCGGGCTATGAGTTCATGGCCATGTCCGCCGCCACCCATCAGGGGACCCGTGAGCTGGTGCAGGCCATCGCCCGCCGCTTGGCGGAGCTGCCGCCGGTGACGGTCTATGAGCCGGAGTATGTACCCCGCCCGCCGGAGGTGGATACCACCGCCCCGCTGGATATCCACCGGGACGACCACACCTGGCTGGTGGAGGGGCCGTGGCTCCAGCGGCTCATGGGCAACATCAATTTCTCCGACTATGAGAGCCGGATGTACTTCGATAAGGTTCTGCGCCAGTCGGGTCTGTTCGATCAGCTGGAGCAGATGGGGATCCAGGACGGGGATATTGTCTCCATGTACGATCTGGAATTTGAGTATCAGCGCTGAGAGATTGGACATTTTTTGGACGTCCACTCGCCCCATATCAGACCGGGACCTGACGTCCGAAGGAATACCGTTTTTGTCCCATGGGACACGCCGCCGTCTCCCAAACCGGGACTTGTTCCACATAGAAAAATTTGGCCCGCCGGTGAGCCATTTTCCCACGGAGGATTTTTTTCTGCGGTGGAAAATCCTCCGTTGGGAGAAAAATTTCGTGGAAGAGAAAAAGCAGCATAAAAAACGAAAAGCAAACCCAAGGGAGGGAGGAGCAGCGCTCCTCCCTCCCTTGGGTTATCTGCAATGATTGGATGAACGCATCATCCATTTTCTTTCTCCTGATCCTTCTTTTCGAAAATGGAGCCAAGGGATATGCCAAGGGATACCCCCAAGCACAGCCCGATCCCTATTCCGGCTCTGCGCTCAATACGTTGGTAAAAGCGATGCTCCAAAGAATCACCATGACGATCCCGATGAGGATTCTGATGGCTATATTTTTCAGAGGCCTTAGCTTCCCAACTCAGATTTGCAATGATTTACGAAAACAGAGTACAGTCTTTGTGAAAGGGCCGGCGGTCAAAAAGCCCATGTACCATTGCGGAAGATGGGGACCACCTTGCCGCCGTCGCACACGGCGTCGATGGAGAGGTCCGCCGAGCCGATCATGAAGTCCTCGTGGATCATGGAGTCGTTGACGCCCAGCGCCCGGCACTCCTCCAGCGTCTTGTTCTGGAAGTCCCGGATGGTATCGGCAAAGCCCATGCCCAGCGCCAGATGGCAGCAGGCGTTTTCATCAAAGAGGGTGTTATAAAACAGCAGGCCCGTTTGATTGATGGGGGAGTCAAAGGGGACCAGAGCGCACTCGCCCAGATAGCAGCTGCCCTCGTCCATGGTGATGAGCTTGGTCAGCAGGTCGTTGTTGACCTCGGCGTGCCACTCCACCGCCTTACCCTCGTGGAAGCGGATCCAGAAGCCGTCGATGAGCTGACCCTGATAGCTCAGGGGCTTGGTGGCGTAGACAATGCCCTCGGCCACACCCTTCATGGGGGAGATGAAGCACTCCTCCGTGGGGATATTGGGATTGAAGAAGATGCCCTGCAGGCTGGTCTCGCCGCCGCCGCAGAACTGCGCCTCCGGGATCATGCCCACGGTGAAGTCCGTGCCGTTGGCGCTCTTGTAGCGCAGCTCCCGGATGCCCAGACCGCTGAGGTACTGGCACCGGTCGTGGAGGTCCTTGTTGTGGGCCTCCCACGCCGCCACGGGGTCCTCGTCCACCCGGCTGGTGGAGAGGATGGCCTCCCACAGCTTCTCAATGGCCTGACTGGTCCGCAGCTCCGGGAACAGCTTTTTAGCCCATGCGGCGCCGGGGACGGCGGCGATGCACCACTGGTACTTATTCTCGATCTGATCCCGGTATTTCTTGATGACGGGGTACAGCCGCTGCTGACTCTTGGCCATCTTCTCCTGATTGATGCCCTTCAGGCCGTCGGGGTCCTCGCTGAGCAGGTAGATGCGGCAGGGGATGGTATCCACATAGTGCTGCCAGCGGGCCTCCTCGTAGTTATCAAGCTTGGAGAGGGTGGTCAGGGTCCGATAGCGGTAGTGGAGCTTTTGCAGGGGCTGATAGCTCCAGTCCACCACCACCTTCTTGGCCTTGCGCTTATAGCATTCCTCCACCAGCATCTTCACAAACTCCGGCTGATCCAGATCGGCGGCGATGAATACCTCCTGACCCGGCTGCACATTGACGCCGGAGGCGGCGATCAGCTGGGCATATTTCCTCAAAACGGTCTTTTTCACGGCAATCCCCTCCTGTATTCTGATGGTTTGGTGCCATTATAGCACGCCTGGCGGCAGATGGAAAGGACTTTCTTGCAAGCGGAGACGGGATGTGGTAGGATAGAGGATAGAAGATGAATGGTAAGGGAGAGATGCCCCATGGAGATCGTTTACGCAGACCCACGCATCGTGGTGGCGGTGAAGCCTGCCGGGGTGCTGAGCACCGACGAGCCCGGCGGGATGCCCCAGCTGCTGCGGCAGGAACTGGGGACCCCCTGCATCCGCACGGTACACCGGCTGGACGCTGCCGTCAGCGGGCTGATGGTCTACGCCCGGTCGGCCAAGGCGGCGTCCCTGCTGTCGGAGCAGATTCGCAGCCGCACCTTCGGCAAGGAGTATCTGGCGGTGGTCCACGGCGTGCCGGAGGGGGGCGTGATGACGGACCTGCTGGGGCGGGATCCCGTCCGGCGGCGCACCTATGTGGCGGCGGAGCCGGGGAAGGACGTGCGCCCGGCGGAGCTGTCCTATGAGGTGCTGGGGAGCCGGGAGGGGCTGTCGCTGGTGCGTATCCGGCTGCACACCGGGCGGACCCATCAAATTCGGGTGCAGTTTGCCTCCCGTGGGTTTCCACTGGTGGGGGACCGGAAATACGGCGGGGGAGAGGAAGGGGAAAGCATCGCCCTGTGGTCGTGGCGGCTGGAGTTCGCCCATCCACAGACCGGGGCGGCCATGCGGTTTTCCAAACTGCCGCCCAAGGAGGCCCCATGGCTGGACTTCCCCATGCCCTTGACGGGGAGATAGACAGAAAAAGAGACTGCCGAAGGGGTTCGGCAGTCTCTTTTCATGCGGAAAATTACGGCTCCTCCCGGTGCTTTCTGCGGCTCAGGAGGAAGGCGATGCCGCCCATGGAGAGCGTGGCCATCAGCGGCCACAGGGGGGGAGCGTAGACGTCGCCGGTGGGGGGCGTGGGGTCCTCCAGCTCCTGGGCCTTGAACTGCCAGTCCAGATAGCCAATGTCGGACTGGAAGTCGTTGCCCATGGTCAGGGGGACGTTCAGGGTCACGGTGAGCTCCAGATCGCCGCTGGGGGCGATGGTTCCCAGCTCCGTCCAATCCGTCAGCTGTGCCGTCTCGTGGGCGGGCGCATCGAAAAGGGTGGAGGTGGGAGCCTGCACCGTCAGGGTCATCTGAGAGAGAAATTCCTCGGAACCGGACTCGGATCCCAGAGAGCGCAGGTACAGCCGCACCCGATGGTCGCTGTCGTTTCGCAGGCGCAGGGTCTGTGTAAGCCGGTCGCCGGGCATGACGCCCTTAAAGTCCGGGAACAAATCGGTAGGAGAGTAGTCACTGCCGGGAAGGAACACGAAGCTCTGAGCGTCGCCGTCATAGGTGACGGAGCCGGTATCGGCGTAGGCGGCGCAGAGACAGGACAGGAGCATCAGCAGCGTCAGTGCCAGAGAACAGATGGTTTTTCGTTTCATGCCGTTCCCTCCTTACTGATACTTGGCCACGTGGCCCGGTGTGATGGTGACGCCCCAAGCCTCACCCAAGGCGTCTGCCGGGGCGCTCTGGATAGCCTCCGCCATGATCTCCAGCGCCTGCTTGCCGCCGTCGGCATCGCTGTAGCTGCCGGTGAGGGTCAGGCTATCAATGAGCGGGGTTTCGGGCTGCTGACCGGGGGCCACGGGGTAGGTGTAGTAGTAATAGTCGCCATACTTTACCCAGCCGTCGCCGGGGGTGAAGGCGGGGATGGCTGCCGTGCCGCCGATGTGTTGGCCGTCGTCATTGACCCGGTAGGTCACCAGCTTCACCCGGAGGTAGGCGTCAATGTCACCGGTGTTGGTGACGTTGACGTTCTTCTTGGTCGTGCCGTCAAAGTCCTCCGTGACGTTGCAGGACACATGGGCGGGAGTGAACCGGTTGGGGACGGGGTCCGTATGGGTGATGAGATACGCCAGCGTGGCGCCGGTGAGGGCCAGCGCCAGCAGAACCAGCGTCAGAAGCAGCGCTCCCGGCTTCCGGGGCGAAGGATATTTTCTGCGTGCCACAAACAGTTCCTCCTTTCTCAGTGTCGGATTCCGAAGATGTTGGCGATGACATCACTGAAGCCGTTGAGCCAGCGGTCATTCTTCAGGGTGTTGGTGCAGGTGATGCTGCCGCTATTGTGGCCGGCGGTGAGGGTGCAGCCGTCCGGCTTATCGGGGTCGTAGGCGGCGTCATAGCGCCAGCTCCAGCCGGTGTCCTCCTCAATGGTGTATTTGCCCACCGGAAGCTCATAGATGGAGACACTGCTGCTGCCCACCACCGTGACCTGGGTGTAGGGGTTGCCGTTACGGTAGACGTTGAACACATAGGGCTCACCGTCAGCGCCGCCGGTCTTGGTGACGGTCAGGGCGCAGGTCCTGACGTGGAGCAGGAAGGCGGGGTCGCCGCTGGTGTGGCTCCAGGTCTCTCCGGCGCAGTCCGTGTGCAGGAAGGTGGTGTCGCCGGTGATATCGGTCTCACCGATGGAGATGGTGGCCTTCACGGGGATGTCCTGCTTGGTGTTCACGATGTCCGTCAGAAGGGTGGTGTCGTAGGTGTAGCCGTAGGTCAGCGCCGGGGCAGTGCCGGTCATGGTTACGGTGGCAGCGTCGGTGCCATTGTGGAACCAACTGGTGGAGGTGCGGTAACCGGGCAGCGTGGCCCTATCGAAGGTGTCGCCGTAGTAGACGGTGCCGTCCTCGTAGGTGAGCGTCGGCTTAAAGACGTTGACCTTGCCGGTAGCGCTGCCGCTCTGTTTGGTGGCCGGTGTGCCGCTGGAATCCGCCTGCGGCTCCGTTTTGGGGGATACCGTGACGGAGACGGTGTAGGAAGTGTCCGCCCGCAGCTGGGCCAGGTCGGTGACGGGGCTGCCGTCCGGGCCTGTGAGGGAGACGGTGATATCCACGTAGGCGGTCTGCCACGGCTCCAAGCCGTAGGGGCGATCGGAGTCGGTGGCCTTGGTCAGATCCAGAGAGATGCTGCCCACCTGCACGGTGGAGCCGCTTTGCAGCTGGCTGGCGGTGAGACCACCCAGCAGATAGACGTTATAGTCCTGCGCTGCAACGGTGACGGGCTGGATGGGGACGTTTACCGTGGGCTGGGGGAACTCCCGGACAGGGGTCTCGGAGTCTTTGTTTTCATAGACGCCGGCCCCGGCGTTGGTGGGGACATTGTTGCCGCCCAGAAAGCCGGGCTGAGGCTTGACGCTGAAGCGGATGACCAGCTTATGGCCCCGGTAGGTGACGCTGCCGTTATTGGTGACGGTACCCACGTAGTTCTCGGAGAAGTTAAAGCCTGTGACGCTGACGTTATTGCCGTCTATCGCGGCAGTGGCGTCCATGGCGTCGGCATTTTTGCTCCATGTGTAGGTGTCGCCGTCCTTGCCGGTGCAGGCGTAGGTCTCCAGCGTGATATCAGAGGCGGTGGCTCCGGCAGGAAGGGTGAACTGGGGGGAGATGATATCCCGGACCACGGATTCCTCCGTCAGGGTGGAGGAGGAGCCGCCGCTCTCGATGTTGTCGGAGATCTGCTGGAAGATGTTGCTGAGGGAACCGGTGTCCGCCGCAGACAGGTAGTAGCTGGGAGTACGGGGCGTGCCGTTGTTGGAGGACACCTGCTGCATGAACCAGTTGCAGGCGCTGTTCAGGGAGCTGCTGTCCTGATCAAGGTCGCCTTTGGGCTCGGTGCCGGCACTGGTGGCGTTGGCTCCGGCGAAGATGCCGATGGTGTAGACGGTGGCTCCGGTGGTCTTGATGGTGCCGGCATAGGTGATGGCGTTGTCGGCGACATCCTTCTCAAAGCCGTTGAAGCTGGTGGGGGCACCGTCCGTAAAGACGATGACCACACGGTTGCGCTTCTCACTAGCCTGCACGGGGTTGGCGGAGAGGATGCGCTGGGCCATGTCCAGACCCAGATCCGTCCGGGTGGCGCCGCTGGCGGCCAGAGCATCAATGGCGGTGGAGACCATAGTCTGACCGGCGGAGGTGTCCACTTCCTGAAGAACGTCCTTGAGGTTCTGGTCGGTGATGTTGTGATAGGCCACGCCCACGTTGCCGCTGTTGCTTCCGGCGATGGACAGCAGCTCCGTATTGTCGCCGTAGCCGGACTTGCTGGCGAAGCCCACCACGGCGATGCGGTGGGAGATGTCGTCCTCGGTGCCGAGGACACCGTCAGCGCCCTTGGCCTTCTCCTCCACGGAATTTGCAAAGGTGGCGGCGGCATTTTTCAGGGCTTCCAGACGGGTGATTTTGGTGCCGGAGGGAATCTTCTGATAGAACTCGGTTTCAAATACCGTGTCCGCTCCGGTGGAGGTGCCGATGTCCGTGCGGGTCCCGTTGACGGTGTAGGAATAGGTATATGCATACTCGGTGACGGTTTCCTCCTTGTAGATGGGGAAGGGGGGATCGCCGAACGGACCACGGCTTGTTTCCGTGACCGGTGAGCTGTCGGGGGCGGTATAAGTGTAGGTATAGATATACACTGCGGAAGTGTAATCATATTCGCTGGAAACAGATACTTTTACATACTGACCGTTTACTTCTGTATAGAGGGTATCGCTGCTGTGATTACAGCTGTAGTTGTTTCCGCTATACTCCGTGTACTTTTTGACGGTTCCGGCTTCGGAGCGGTCCATAAGAACCTCTGCATAACCGCCGTCGGACAGCTTGTAGTAAAGGTTGCGGTTCTTCTTGTTGTTACTGCTGTCCATGCGGTTATTATAGTTTGCGTCGTTGGTACGCTTGCCGTAGGAGACCCAGGAGTCCGCCGTTGTGGTGGAGAAGTTATCCCCCATAGAGCCGGACTGATCCAGGACCAAAACGATGTCCGTGGGGATGTCGCTGGTGACGGTGCTGATGACCTTGCTGCCGGTGGCGTAGGCCTCCAGCGTAATGTCATAGGCGCCGGTCTCCTCGTTATAAACGGAGGTCTTGTTGACCACCATGCCGTTATTGCCGTTATCGCTGCTGGGATCGGTATCACCGGCGGCACGGGCCGGGGAGCGCCGGGGGGCGGCACCGCTGACCGGGGGCAGGAAGGGGGCCACGTCGGTGAAATTCACGGTGGGGTAGTCGATGGAGGAGCTGACGGTGTCCGGGTCACCCTGATCGTCGGAGACACCAAAGACCAGACCGGGCATCAGGGTCAGCAGCATGGTGACAGACAGCACCAGCGCCACAAGGGCTTTTCTCTTCATATGCCGCATTTTTTTCATGTGCCGCACCTCCTTAACCCTGCGTTGGCCAGCCCAGCGCCTCCAGAGCGGTGACGCCGTTGTTGGCAGTCTGGACAGCCTCGGCGGCCACATGGACTGTGGCGGTGGCATCCTGATACTCGTTGCCCATACCGGCGTCAAAGGTGACGCAGGTAAACAGAGGGGCGGTGGTCTCGCCGGGGCGGATGGCTTTGTTGCAGTAGAGGTAGCCGTCGGCGGCCAGCGTCCAGTCGGTGGTGTTGAGGTCAGGCTTTATCAGCGAAGGGTCCGGCGTGCCGTCACCGGTGAGGCGGATGTCGCCGGTGAGGCGTACACGGATCCATGCATCGGCCTCGCCGGTGTTGCGGACCTCGGCAATTTTGGTGACGGTGGTGCCGGGCATGATGCCCGTCAGATCCTCGAAGGGCTGGGTCTTATCCGCATCCGCCCACTCCTCCACAGCAATGGAGACATTGCCGGTGGTGATGACATTGCGTGCCGTTCCGTTGGCGCTGAAATACGCCAGCGTTCCGGCTGCCAGCGTGGCCACGCAGATGGCCAGCACCGACAGTAATAACAGCTTTCGTTTCATGTGGTTGCTCCTTTCCTGTCTATGGTCAGCCTCCATAGGGAGGACAGAGAAGGTGGGTGACCGCAACGGTCAAACCGGTGCAGCTGCGGTAACAGCTGCACTGGTTTGGCCGGGCCTCTAAGAGGCCATGGCCGCCGGTGTTCCCGCTGGTAACAGGTTCACCGGGGCGGCAGGGAGCCTACAGGGGGGCTCTCTGCCACCCGACACGACCCGCTGGTAACAGGCGTGTCGGGGTTGGTCGGGTCACAGGACCCGTGCCGCAAAAAAATAGGGAGGAGATAGTAGAGTCAGGGAAGCCGATCTGCTTCCTGTTGGGGGGGAATTACTGCCAGTTGGTGGCATCGCCGCCCCAAGGATTGTAGTTGGCGCCGAAGGCGGCATCCATAGCAGCTGCGGCAGTGTCAAAGCCGTCAGCCTGCACAGCAACCGCAAATACGGGATACTTGACCGTGCCTTCCAGGATAGAGAGGTCGGCGTTGGGGTAACGCGTATCGATGTACTTGCCGTCCTTCATATCCACGTTCTTGTCCAGATACACGCCGCAAATGAGCTGCTCGGTGGTCTCATTGGCCGCAACAGGCTGGTAGTAGTCAGCGAAGTAGACGTTGTAGTTGACGCCGTCCATGGTGGTCTCGAAGTAGTTCCACTTGCCGTCATGCATCCAGTTCCACTCCGCACCGAAGGTGGTGTAGACAGTGCCGTCAACGATCTTGTTGCCGAAGTTGCCGTGCAGGATGTTCGCACCGGCGTTGAAGGTCTCATAGCCGTCATCCAGATCGGAGGGAACCGCATAGTAAGCACGAATCCAAGCGGCAGACTTGCCGGTATTCTGAATCGTTACGACCTTGTCGATGTAGTTCGCAGCCTTGGGCTGGCCGTTGGGGTATTTTTCTCCCTGAGCGGAGCCGACGATGGGCATGAGAACCTTATCTCCCGTATAAGGAACAAAGCCGGTATGGTCCTCATTACTCTGCTGCTCGATCAGGTCGATTTTTACGCCGCCGACGGTGAATGTGTTGGTCTTGTTGTCGGTGTCGGAGAAGTAGGCCAGAGAGGCACCGACGATGGCGATGGCGGCCAGCGCCACGCACAGGAACAGGGCAGTGATCTTCTTTTTCATGTAATTGCTCTCCTTTTTGTTTGATTTTTTGGGTATCAGAATGTGCAAGGGATCACTTGGTTAGGGGTTGACCTTGGCCCAAGCATCGGAGGCAGAGGCAACATTGTCCTTCTGCACGGCGTAGGCCTTAAAGGTCAGGGTGGGATTGGCGAAATCCTTAGCCGTGAGCATTTCCTTGGTAACATCGCTGTTCACAGTGACGGCATCACCTTTCAGCACGGAGAAGGTCTGGTCAGCGTTGGAGGCGGGAACCTCACGATAGTAAACGCCGTCTTGCAGCTCCGTCCAACCCTCTGCGATGGCATAGGTGATGAAGGTGTCCAGATTCTCGGACTCCGTGACCTTCACGAACAGCCAGCAGGCCTCGGAATTGGCCTTGACGGTGACGGTGGGGTCCTTGGCGATGGTGTTGCCGGGAACCATCTTGTAGTCTGTGGTGGTCTCGGTGAGGCCGATGTTGATATCGCCCACGGTGAAGGTGTTCTTCACCTCGGCGGTCTGATCGGTCAGCCAAGCCAGCGTGCCGCCGACGACACCGGCCACCAACAGGGTCAGAGCCAGAACCAGTGCCAGAGTTTTTTTCTTCATACTTGATTCTTCCTTTCTTACAAACTATAACATCTATTTCTGCGGCGTGGGGCGCAGCCCATGTGCCGTCGAAACCGGGGGGGGAAATCAGCCGTTGAAGGCGGCCCAAGCGGCGCCCGCATTGGCGAAGCCGTCGGCCTGAATGGCCTCGGCCACCACGGTGATCTGGAAATTCTCCAGAGTGGCCAGCTGGTCGTTGGTGACCCACTCGGGCAGGGTCACTTTGTCAAACAGGACAGGCAGGACCACATCACCGTCGGGGGCGGCAACGGTCTCGTTGTAATAGAAATAGTAGGTCAGGGTGTCGGCTTTTGCATCGTAGGCGAAGTACTTGGCATCGGCCAGCATCTCCTCTGTCTCCACCATGTTATCGGGGATGATGCCGTCCCACTTGGGGGCATTGGCTTCCACGAACTTCACCATGCGGATCAGGGGATAGGCGTTCTCCACGCCGGTGGGGCCGTCCTCGGCAAACTCGGGGTCAGTACACAGGGCGATGATGTCCGTGGCGTTGTTGAAGGTGACCTTCATGCGGACGTAGCTTGCGTCGCTGCCGGTCTTGACGGTGACGGTGGGGTCCTTGGTGTAGGTGTGGCCGGGGAGCAGATGGTACTCGTTGGCCTTCACACGGTCAGCGCCCTCCACAGGCGTGCCGTCGGTGGTCACCTTGGCCTCGTCCAGCGTGATCTTCACGTTGCCGACGGTGAAGGTGTTGTTGACCGTGTCTGTGCCGGTGAGGTAGGCCAGCGTGCCGAACACACCGGCGGCTACCAGCAGCAGGGCGCAGCACAGGGTCAACAGGGGTTTGATGCGGTTCCTTGCTTTCATGGTTTTTCCTCCTGCATAAAATGATAACAAATTATATGGTGAGCCTTGCGGCAGGACCGACGGATCTATGCCTTTTGACTGTCCTGACGGATGTGCTTGCCCTGCCCCTTGTCGGAGCCGCCGGAGAGCAGGTCCGGCAGGAAGGTCAGCAGCAGCAGGACGGCCCCGGCGGAGATGGCCACGTACAGGCCGGGGGGATGCTGGATGTAATTGGCCACGTAGCCCAGCTTGGGGATGGTGAACACCGGGGTGCCGATGACGTTTTTATAATGGACGAGGCTGCCATCCTCGGCGTCGTTGGCGTCGCCCTTGGTGCGGAAGCGCAGAGTGGAGGGATCGTCCTCGTCGGGGACCACCTCCACCACCCGGTGGGTGGCCACGGTGTTCTCATCCAGCATGAAGGTGATGACCTGCCCCGGCCGGATGGTGGTGGGGTCTACTTTTTTTACGTAGATGAGGGAGCCCACATGGTAAGTGGGTTCCATGGAGCCGGACAGAACGGTGAAGGTGCGGATGCCGGCCAGTCGGACGCCGACCAGCGCCACGGCCAGAAGGACTACCAGCGCCACCAGAATGGTGCTGATGATCTGTAAGAGTTTTTTTACGGTCATAGGGGGTTCCTCCCGGAGATAGCTTGGAGCACTTGGCGGGTGCAGAACTATTAAAGCATCTTTCGCTCATGAAGAACGTCGAAACAGAGCAACTGTCCTGAAATTTCCAGTCATATTGCGTGGAGAATGTCAAACAATGACGGTGATGAGGACAGAACGAACAAATAAATGTGGGACATATATGTCTTTACATATTATAAATGACATATATGTCCAAAGTCAAGACGAACGTGCCATTTTGCGTGTAAAATTTTCGACATAATTCGACAAAAATCGCCGATGAAGCATAGACAATAGACCACGAGGAGAGCATACATGAAGCAGTATCCAAATATTGACGCCATTATTGAGGACAGCGACACCAAGGTGCAGGATCTGGCGAAGGTCATCGGCGTCAGTACCAAGCAGATCCGGCGCTGGCGGGACGGTACCAGCGAGATGGGCATCGAGAAGCTGGAGAAGCTGTGCCGGTACTACCACGTCAGCGCCGACTACATTCTGGGGCTGCCCAGAGATCTGGACTGGCCCAGAGGGTGACGAGGATCCGGGACAGCTCTCCATCCTGTGAGGATGGGGGGTTCTCCCGCAGCCTTGGCGAGTAGGTGAGGCGTCAAAAAACAGGACAGGGTCCGGTTCCCTTGGGAGCCGGACCCTGCCCTATTTATAAAAGAGGGAAGAGAGAAGAGGTCAGGCTTATTTCTGCTTCCGCAGGACCGCGGTGACGCTCTCCCGCATGGACGAGGAGGAATCGCCGCTGAAGCTGTCGGACTTCGCCGTCAGCGAGGCGGTGGAGGAGACGGCGGAGTCCTTCCGGGATTTTGCCCGGTCTCAGGGCCATCCGCTGGAGCTTGCTATCGTGCCGGGGCTTACCTACTGCGGCGACGAGTACGCCGTGCGGCAGCTGGTGTCTATCCTGCTGGATAACGCCGTGAAGTATGCCCTGCCGGAGACGGCCATCCGGTTTGTGCTGGAGAAGGGAAAACGGGGTGTCGTCCTGCGGTGCAGCAATGCCTGTGCGCCGCTGGCTGAGGGGGAGACAGAGAAGCTCTTTGACCGGTTCTATCGGTCGGATCAGGCCCGCTCCGCCGACGGCAGCTTCGGTGTGGGGCTCTCCATCGCCCGGAGCATTGCCGAGGGACACCACGGCTTCATCCGGGCCCAATGCCCTCAGCCGGGGGAGATCGTGTTCACGGCGCAGCTGCGGTAATGGCAGCGAAGTTCCCAGAAAAATAAGGGCCTTGCGGCGAGGAGCAAGGCCCTTTTGCCATACCGGGGAATGGGATGCAGAAAATTCCAGAAAAAATGACAGTTTTTGACAAAAAGGGACTTGCATTGTGTCCATATAAGTGGTAATATGCCTGCGTAAAAGTGCGCGCCGGGACGCCCATGGGCGTCTATCGTTTCTCTGAAACGATAGGGAGGGGTCAAAGAAGGCGTCATTCTGAGGAGGGGCGCAGCCCCGACGCGGCAATCCGTATTCCCCGCATCCCCCACAAAGCCCAACGGCCAAGACCCGCACACGCAAAAAATAGGAGGCAGATATTATGACAAACCGCAAGAGCACCAAACGGGCCTTGCTGGGCAGCGTCGTGGCCATGGTCCTGTGCCTGGCCATGCTGGTAGGCGCTACCTTCGCATGGTTCACCGACACCGCAAGCACCGGTGTCAACAAGATTCAGGCCGGTAATCTGGATGTTCAGCTCCAGTACGCCACTGCATGGGACGAGAAAGGCAATGTCACCAGCTGGGCCGATGCACAGGGCAAGCAGCTGGAGTTCAAGAAGGCCGCTGGCGCTGAAAACGAAGCCATTCTGTGGGAGCCGGGCTGCACCTACAAGCTGCCGGAGCTGCGTGTGGTGAACAAGGGCAATCTGGCCCTGAAGTACAAGGTGGCCATCACCGGCATCAACGGCAGCGCCAAGCTGAATGAGGTCATCGACTGGACCATCAATGATGCGGATATCAACCTGACCGAGATGCAGCTGAAGGCCGGGGAAGAGGGCGCTGCCTTCACCATCAAGGGTCATATGCAGGAGTCCGCCGGCAACGACTACATGAACGAGTCTATTGACGGCATCGCCATCACCGTGGTGGCCACCCAGAACACCGTGGAGAGCGACAGCTTCAACAACACCTACGATGCCAACGCCACCTATCCCGTGGTGGCTGTGGGCGATGTGAATACCGACGGCGACACGGTGATTCAGGACCGTGAGAAGGACCCCACTGTGATCGCTACCATTCCCGCAGGCAGCACCGATGCCGGAAAGCTGACGCTGGTCAAGACAGAAGGGCAGACTCCGGCCAACATTGAGATCGTCACCGGCACCAACGCCGTTACCACCGAGGTCCGTCTGGAGGATCAGAACGGCAACAAGGTCACGGCAGCGGACGGCAAGTTCTTTACCATCGCCCTGCAGCTGGAGAAGAAGCTGAACGTGATCGGGTTCTATCACTCCGAGACGCCGCTGACCAAGGCGGAGAGCGCCGAGGCGGTCAAGGCGGCCAACGACACCTACTATTATGACGCTGCCACCGGCCTGCTGACCTTCAGCACCGATGATTTCTCCCCTTTTACCGTGGTGACCTCCAACAGCCTGTTTAATGGCGGTGATGGCACCAAGGAGAATCCCTATCTGGTGGCCACCGGTGAGCAGGCGTTGAAGATGGAAAATGCCAAGGGCTACTTCAAGCTGGTGGATGATATCGTGGTCACCGATGAGATCTATCTGTCCGGCAAGACCGTGACCGTGGATCTGAACGGCCACTCCATCCGACTGGAGTATGCGGCGGGCGTAAAGCCTAATAACGGCAGCGTGTTTTATATCGGCGGCAAGAAGGGCAACCTGACTATCAATGACAGCAGCGAGGGCCAGACCGGCGCGGTATACGGCTCGGATAAGACCTACACCAACAAGGTGACCTCTGCGGTTCGTGCAGGCAACTATGGCAGGCTGACCATCAACGGCGGCCATTTCTATGGTACCAGCGAGGGGACTTCCTGTATCTTCGTCTACACCAGCATGAGCAGTGGAAGCAAGGCTACGGTGACCATTAACGGCGGTAAGTTCGAGACGGCCACCCCCAGCAATGGGACGTATTATGTGCTGAACCACCAGGATAATGCTACCGCCGGCTGCACCATTACGGTAAACGGCGGCAGCTTCAAAAATTATAATCCCGGCGTGACAACGGTAGACCCGGTCAATGCCAAAACCGGCAAGATCACTCTGGGTAATGGCTGCACCACGACCTCCACTGTTGACGGCAGCGACACTTGGTACACGGTGAGCAAGTAAAATATTCCCCTATAAACAGCGGAACGAAAGCGCCCCTCCCGATGGAGAGGGGCGCTTTTTACGTGGGTATCGCATGGGTTGTATGCGGTCATTGGAATGATATTTTCTTGAAAAGAAACTCTATTTCATAAAAGTTTCCTGCAAGTTTGTGAAAACTGTATAAAATGCCGGGCTGCGGGGCGGTAAATTCGACATACCCCCCATTGACTTTTGCATATAAAACCGGTAAACTATGCAACATCAAGCGGCCCGCCCGTGTGGGCCAGCCTTTGGAAAGGAGACAGACACCATGAAGTACACTTCCGCCTGTAACCGTACTCATGCTGCCGATGCGTGCTGCGCACCGGCCACTCGGTCTGCCTCCTGCACCGCTTCTTATCTGTTTGCTCTGGACACTGCCATTCTGGCGGTGTCCATTTTGCTGTCCATTCTGCTGGGGGTACTGGTGGCTCTGGCGGTTCTGCTGGTTCTGATCGTACTGGTACGAATTATCCCGCATCCCGCAGTAAGGCGCAGCGTCGAGTGGTTTCCGGCAGAATAGTCCGGGACAGAGACTTGGCTGACGGCTTTGCTGCAAGAGCAAGGCCGTTTTTCTTTTGTATTTTTAAGCCCACCGGCTGAAAATAAAACCCACAAGAATCGAGGAAAGAAACATGAAAAAGGGAATGAAACTTGTATGTATGGTATTGACGCTGGCCATGCTGCTGGGCCTGCTGGCCGGATGCGGCGGCAAGGGCGGCGATGACAGCAACGGCGGCGGAAGCGACCAGACTCTGCTGCTGGGCCTCATCGGCCCCATGACCGGTGACTATGCCCACTACGGTACCTCCACCCGTGACGGCGCTCAGGTGGCTGTGGAGGAGATCAACGCCGCCGGCGGCGTCAACGGCTGGCAGCTCAAGCTGCAGACCGAGGACTCTCAGGGCGATCCCGACTCCGCCATCTCTGCCTTTGGTAAGCTGATGGACGATGAGATGGACGTCTCTCTGGGCTGCGTGCTGTCCGGTGAGGCCCAGTCCGTCATCACCGCTGCCAAGAACGACAACGTACTCGTCGTCACCTGTACCTCCTCTGCCGAGAAGTGCATTCAGGGCAACGACAAGGCCTTCCGTGTCTGCTTCAACGACCCGGCACAGGGTACTGCCTCTGCCGACTATATCGCTGACAACAAGCTGGGCAGCAAGATCGCCGTGTTCTATCAGTCCGATATCGACTACTCCGCCGGTCTGGTGGAGACCTTCACTGCTCAGGCGGCCCAGCGGGGTCTGACCATCGTCACCCAGCAGGCCTTCACTGAGGGTACCAAGACGGATTTCTCCACCCAGATCAACGCCATCCGTGATTCCGGCTGCGATTTGGTGTTCCTGCCCATCTATGCCGCTGAGGCCTCCGTGTTCCTGACCCAGGCTCAGGGTAAGCTGGACGGCATCAAGGTCTTTGGCTGCGACGGTCTGGACGGCCTGCAGACCAAGGTCTCCGACATGACTATGCTGGAGGGTGTTATGATGCTGACCCCCTTCGCCGTGGACGCTCCCGACACCAAGACCCAGACCTTCGTGGACAAGTTCACCAAGCTCCACGGCTCCGCTCCTGATCAGTTCGCCGCCGACGCCTACGACGCCGTGTACGCCGTGAAGGCGGCCATGGAGGCCTGCGGCAAGACCCCTGCTGATGCCGACTTCACCTCCGCCATGGTGGACGCCATGTACACCATCACCGTGGACGGCCTCACCGGCACCATGCAGTGGGACGCCACCCGTGAACCCGCCAAGAACGCCAAGGCCATGGTGTTCGCCGCCGACGGCACCACCAGCCTGCTTGGCTAAGTGACCGGGTGTTCTCCGGGGCTTCGGCCCCGGAGAGCACCCAGTCTACCGAACGGCAGAACAGTGCCTGCCGGTGTATCTCCGGCACGGCAGTATTGTGCCGCCCGGCCCGCCCTCCGGACAGGGAGGGATATCTGGAAGAAAGAGAGGAAACTGATTTATGACCCGATTGATCGAGACCCTTATCAGCGGTCTGAGCCTCGGCAGCATCTATGCGCTGATGGCTCTGGGCTATACCATGGTCTACGGCATCGCCAAGATGCTGAACTTCGCCCACGGCGATATCATCATGGTGGGAGCCTATGCCGTTGTCACCTCCGTGCTGACGCTGGGGATGCCGCCGCTGGTGGCTATCCTCATCAGCATCGCCGTCTGCGCCCTGCTGGGCATCACCGTTGAATTTCTGGCCTACCGGCCCCTGCGGCAGGCCCCGCCTCTGGCAGTCCTGATCACCGCCATCGGTGTCAGCTATCTGCTGCAGAATCTGGCGCTGCTGATCTACGGCTCGGAGCAGAAGGCCTTTCCGGTGCTGTTCACCATCCCCAGCGTGGAGCTGGGCGGCATGTACATCGACGGCATTACCATCGCCACCATGGCGGTGACGGCCATCATCATGGTGGGGTTGTCCCTGTTTATCAACCGTACCCGGATGGGCAAGGCCATGCGGGCGGTGTCGGAGGATAAGGAGGCAGCGGAGCTGATGGGCATCAGCGTCAACCGCACCATCACCGTCACCTTTGCCATCGGCTCGGCGCTGGCGGGCGTGGCCGCCATCTTCTACGGAGCGGCCTACACCTACATCCGGCCCACCACCGGCGCCATGCCCGGCATCAAGGCCTTTACCGCAGCCGTGTTTGGCGGCATCGGGTCTATTCCCGGCGCTATGTTGGGCGGTGTGCTGCTGGGCGTTATCGAGCAGCTCTCCAAGACGTATATTTCCACCCTGTGGGCCGACGCCATTGTGTTCGGCGTGCTGGTGGCGGTGCTGGTGGTGAAGCCTACCGGCCTGCTGGGCAAGCGTATCAGTGAGAAGGTGTAAGCTATGGGAAAGAATATGACCTCCGGCGCACGGCGCCTCAGCGGCAACGCCGTGACACTGCTCATCACCGCCCTGCTCTGCGGCGGCTCCGCTGCCCTCATTTACTCCGGAACTGCCAGCCGGCAGATCTCCAATATGCTCATCTCCATGGCCTGCTACATCGTCATGGCGGTGTCCCTGAATCTGGTGGTGGGCCTGCTGGGTGAGCTGTCGCTGGGCCATGCGGGCTTCATGTCCGTGGGCTTGTTCACCGGCTGCCTGCTCTCCATTCAGCTGGCGCAGAGCGTCCCCATCGGAGTGCGGATGCCTCTGTCCATGCTGCTGGGCGGCGTGGCGGCGGCGGTAGTGGGCCTGCTGGTGGGCCTGCCTGCCCTGCGGCTCAAGGGCGACTATCTGGCCATTGTGACGCTGGCCTGCGGCGAGATCATCAAGACCATCATCAATAACCTCTCCGTTACCGGCGGCGCCAAGGGGTTGGATACCAGCGATATCTACGCCGATACCCGGACACTGCTGCCCTTTGCCATCGTGCTGATTTTTCTGGTGGTGCTGGTGATGATGAATCTGAAGAACTCCCGCCATGGCCGGGCCATCATGGCCATCCGGGATAACCGTATCGCAGCGGAGTCCAACGGTGTCAACGTGACGTATTACAAGCTGATGGTGTTCGTGCTGGCGGCTTTCTTCGCCGGAATGGCCGGTGTGCTGTACGGTCATACGCTGGCCAACATCAAGCCCGCCATGTTTGACTATAATATGTCTATCGAAATTCTGGTGATCGTGGTGCTGGGCGGCATGGGCTCCATCCGGGGCTCCATCATCGCCACCATCATCCTGCGGGCTCTGCCGGAGGTACTGCGTCAGGTGGCAGACTACCGAATGCTGGCCTACTCCGTACTGCTGATCGTCATTATGCTGCTGAACTCCTCCCCGCAGTTTGCGGAGTGGAAGGGTCGGTGGTCCCTGAAAACCCTGCTGAGCCTTGGAAGGATCCGGAAGGAGAAAACGAAAAAGGAGGCGGCGAAGAAATGAAAGAGTTGAAAACTGCCGGTGTGCGGCTGCCGGATTCGCCGCTGGTCCCGTACCCCAGCCGCTCGCTGGTGCCGGAGCGTGATGTCCGCTACACCCCCGTGCTGGAGGCCAGCCGACTGGGCATCGATTTCGGCGGTCTGACCGCCGTGGATGACTTCACTCTCACCATCGGCCGCACGGAGATCGCCGGACTGATCGGCCCCAACGGAGCCGGGAAGACCACGGTCTTTAACCTCCTCACCAGCGTCTATCAGCCCACCCGGGGCAGCATCCTCATCAATGGGATGCCAACGGCGGGCAAGTCCACCCATCAGGTCAGCCGCATGGGCATCGCCCGTACCTTCCAGAATATCCGGCTGTACAACGATATGAGCGTCATCGACAATGTGAAGGTGGGGATGCACAATAGCGTCCGGGAGAACCTGCTGGCCGCCGTGACCCACGGCTTCGGCTACCGCAAGGCGGAGCGTCAGGCGGAGGCCACGGCGCTGGAGATGTTGGACTTCTTTGGCATGGCGGATCTGGCTCATGCACAGGCGGGGAGCCTGCCCTACGGCGCACAGCGCCGTCTGGAGATCGTCCGGGCGCTGGCCTCCGGGCCATTGCTGCTGCTGTTGGACGAGCCGGCGGCGGGCATGAACCCTTCCGAGACGGCGGAACTGATGGAGAACATCCGCCGCATCCGGGATACCTTCCAGATCGCCATTCTGCTCATCGAGCACGATATGAATCTGGTCATGGGTATCTGCGAGGGCATCTGCGTGCTGAACTACGGCAAGGTCATCGCCAAGGGCAGCCCTGCCGACATCAAAGCCAATCCCACCGTCATCGAGGCGTATCTGGGGAAGAAAGGAGCCAAGGACGATGCTGAAGGTTAAGGATATCAACGTCTACTACGGCAAGATCCATGCACTGAAGAACGTCTCCTTCGAGGTGCGCCCCGGCGAGGTGGTGGCCCTGATCGGCGCCAACGGCGCCGGAAAATCCACCACCCTGAAAACCGTCTCCGGTATGATGCACTCCCGTACCGGCAGCATCGAGTTTCTGGGGGAGGACATCACCCACACCCCCAGCCACAATCTGGTATATAAGGGGCTGGCTCACGTGCCGGAGGGCCGCCGTATCTTCCAGCAGATGACGGTGCTGGAGAATCTGGAGATGGGGGCCTACCTCCACAAAAAGCCCACCCGTGAGGAGCTGAAGGATATCTTCACCCGCTTCCCCCGCCTGCAAGAGCGGCGGGATCAGGTGGCGGGGACGCTCTCCGGCGGCGAGCAGCAGATGCTGGCTATGGGCCGGGCGCTGATCAGCCACCCCAAGCTGCTGATGCTGGACGAGCCCTCTATGGGCCTTGCCCCCATTCTGGTGGGACAGATCTTCGCTATCATCCGGGAGCTGCACCAGTCCGGCACCACCATCCTGCTGGTGGAACAGAACGCCGAAATGGCCTTGCAGGTGGCGGACCGGGCCTATGTGCTGGAATCCGGAAAGATCGCACTCTCCGGCACCGGCCATGAGCTGGCGGAGTCCGACTCCATCAAGAAGGCATATCTGGGCGGCTGAGCCGCCGCCCCCGCCGATGGGGCGCTGAATTTGCTAATCTTTCTTCCTTTATTTACCATCAACGCCGCACCCCGGTTCGGGATGCGGCGTTGATGGCGTTTGAGGGCCTTGGGGAGATGCGGTGAAGGAGAGCGTTTGTGCAAAAAGCCGACCCGGCGGTACGATTCATTCCGAACGTTCCGCCGGAAAAACGGGGCTGGGGGATACCGTGAAAGCGCCGGAGGGAGCTTTTGATACGGCTTCTTGATGCCGACCGCAGGCGGAAGTGGGAAAAGCTTCCAAATTTGCGGAGAAAATCCCCGGCGGCCTTGTGAGAGTGAACAAAAAGGCGATTTGTGCTGTTTGCCCTCTGCAAGGCGGGGAAGGTCTATGGTATAATATGTGCAAACAAATGTCCACGAGACAGAAAGGGGCGATGGGTCATGCAGACCAAAGAAATCCAAAAGGTGCTGGTGGCCAACCGTGGCGAAATTGCCATCCGCATTTTCCGTGCCTGCCACGATCTGGGCATCCACACGGTGGCCATCTACTCCAATGAGGACACCTATTCGCTGTTCCGCACCAAGGCGGATGAGGCGTATCTGGTGGGGGAGAAGAAGTCCCCGCTGGGGGCGTATCTGGACATCCCCGGCATCATCGGACTGGCCAAGCGCCGTGGTGTTACCGCCATCCATCCCGGATACGGCTTCCTGTCGGAGAATGCCGACTTTGCCAGAGCCTGTGAGGAAAACGGTATCCTGTTCATCGGGCCATCCTCCAAGGTGCTGGGGCAGATGGGCGATAAGCTTAGCGCCAAGGAGATCGCTATCTCCTGTGGTGTTCCCATCATCCCCGGCTGCACGGAGCCTCTGCGGGATGCAGAGGACGCCGTGGAGAAGGCGGTATCCTTTGGCTTCCCGGTGATTTTGAAGGCGGCGGCCGGCGGTGGCGGTCGTGGAATGCGCCGCTGCGACAGCCCGGAGGAGGTCCGCACCGCCTATGAGCTGGTCCACAGCGAGGCAGAGAAGGCCTTCGGCTGCGGCGATATCTTCATGGAGAAGTATCTGGTGGAGCCCAAGCACATCGAGGTGCAGATTCTGGCGGATCAGCACGGCAACGTCTATCATCTGGGCGAGCGGGACTGCTCCCTCCAGCGGCGGTATCAGAAGGTGGTGGAGTTTGCCCCGGCATGGTCCGTCCCGCAGGAGACGGTGGAGGCGCTGCGCCGGGATGCCGTGAAAATTGCCCGCTCGGTGGGGTACGTCAGCGCCGGTACGGTGGAGTTTCTGGTGGATAAAAACGGCGGCTACTACTTCATCGAGATGAACCCCCGCATTCAGGTGGAGCATACGGTGACGGAGATGGTCACCGGCGTGGATATCGTCCGCAGTCAGATCCTCATTGCCGCAGGGTATCCCCTGAGTCACCCGGAGATCGGCCTGAGCCGGCAGGAGGATGTCCACGTCGACGGCTACGCCATCCAGTGCCGTGTGACCACCGAGGACCCCGCCAACAACTTTGCCCCGGACAACGGCAAGATCACGGCCTACGCATCCTCCGGCGGATTCGGTGTCCGTCTGGACGGCGGCAATGCCGACGTGGGTACCGTTATCTCCCCCTACTACGACTCGCTGCTGGTGAAGGTCACCAGTTGGGATCATAATTTCCCCGCCGCCTGCCGCAAGGCAGCCCGTGCCATCAACGAGGTACGGGTGCGGGGCGTCAAGACCAACATCCCCTTTGTCACCAACATTCTGGCCCATCCGGATTTCGTGGCGGGCCGCTGCCACACCAAGTTCATCGACGAGACGCCGGAGCTGTTTGACATCGTGGACTCCCGTGACCGGGCCACCCGTGTCCTGCGGTACATCGCCGAGATCCAAGTGGCCAATCCCAACGCCGAGCGCCACCAGTACGACACCCCCCGCTTCCCCCAGCCTCAGGCCCCGCTGGGCCCCGGCCTGAAGCAGCTGCTGGATGAAAAGGGCCCCAAGGCCGTGAGCCAGTGGGTGCTGGAGCAGAAGAAGCTGCTGCTCACGGACACCACCATGCGAGATGCCCATCAGAGCCTGCTGGCCACCCGGATGCGCACCCGTGACATGGTGAAGGGCGCTGACGGCGTGGCGGATATTCTGCGGGACTGCTTCTCACTGGAGATGTGGGGCGGCGCCACCTTCGACGTGGCCTACCGCTTCCTCCACGAGTCCCCATGGGAGCGGCTGCGGCTGCTGCGGGAGAAGATCCCCAACATCCCCTTCCAGATGCTGCTGCGTGGCTCCAATCTGGTGGGCTATGCCAACTATCCCGACAATCTGGTCCGCAGCTTCATCAAGGAGGCGGCGGAGCGGGGCATCGACGTGTTCCGTGTGTTCGACTCTCTGAACTGGATCCCCAGCATGGAGGTGGCCATGGACGAGGTGCTGAACCAGAATAAGCTGCTGGAGGCCACCATGTGCTATACCGGCGACATTCTGGACCCCACCAAGGATAAGTACACCCTGAAATACTATGTGGACCTTGCCAAGGAGCTGGAGCACCGTGGCGCCCATATGCTGGCCATTAAGGATATGTCCGGCCTGCTGAAGCCCTACGCCGCCAAGAAGCTGGTGTCCACTCTGAAGCAGGAGATCGGCATCCCCATCCATCTGCATACCCACGACACCACCGGCAATCAGGTGGCGGCCCTGCTGATGGCCGCCGAGGCCGGTGTGGATGTGGTGGATGCCGCCTGCGCCCCGCTGGCGGGTCTTACCAGCCAGCCCTCGCTGGATGCGCTGGTGGCCGCCCTGCAGGGAACGGAGCGGGACACCGGGCTGGACCTGCGGCGGGTGCAGGAGCTGTCCAACTACTGGGCGGATGTGCGCCTGCGGTATGAGAGCTTCGACCACGGCCTGAAAACCTCTACCACCGACATCTACCGCTACGAGATCCCCGGCGGTCAGTACACCAACCTGCGGCCCCAGGTGGAGTCGCTGGGTCTGGGCGACCGATTCGAGGAGGTCAAGGAGATGTACAAGACCGTCAACGATATGCTGGGCGACCCGGTGAAGGTGACGCCCTCCTCCAAGGTGGTGGGCGATCTGGCCATCTTTATGGTGCAGAACGACCTGACCCCGGAGAATATCGTGGAGCGGGGCAAGGCACTGGCTTTCCCGGATTCCGTGGTGTCCTACTTCAAGGGCATGATGGGCCAGCCCGCATGGGGCTTCCCGGAGGATCTGCAGAAGGTGGTCCTGAAGGGCGAGGAGCCCATCACCTGCCGCCCCGGCAAGCTGCTGCCGCCGGTGGACTTTGACCAGCTGGAGCAGGAGGTGCGGAAGTTCCGGGACGACCCGGAGCGCAAGGATCTGATCTCCTACGCCATGTATCCCAAGGTATATGAGGACTTCTGCCGCCACCGCAAGGAGTACGGCTATATCACCCGTATGGGCAGCCATGTGTTCTTCAATGGCATGGCGCTGGGCGAGACCAACAAGATCAACATCGAGGACGGCAAGACACTGGTCATCAAGTATCTGGGGCTGGGTGACCACAACGATGACGGCACCATCAACGTTCAGTTCGAGCTGAACGGAATGCGCCGTGAGGTGGCGGTCCGTGATCCCAACGCTTCGGAAAAGACCCGCCAGGTAGTGCAGGCCGACGAGAGCGATCCCCGTCAGGTGGGGGCCTCCATCCCCGGCATGGTGTCCAAGCTCCACGTGCAGCCCGGCGACACCGTGGAGGAGAATCAGGTACTCATGACCATCGAGGCTATGAAGATGGAGACGGCCGTTACCGCCCGCACCGCCGGCAAGGTCCGGGAGATCCGGGTGAAGGAGGGGCAGGCCGTCAAGGCCAAGGAGCTGCTGATGCTGCTGGACTGATTCCCTCACCCTGCAAATCATACGCCTAACAGAAAACCATCCCCTCAACCAAACAAGGACTGCGGACAATGTCCGCAGTCCTTGTTTCTTGGTATATGGGGCTTGGCACTTAATTCTTGCCGTGCCGACGTTTCCACTCCGCCGGCAGGCGGAACAGGGTGGACACCAGCAGGATCCCCACCGCCAGACACCCGGCGATGCCCGCCGTTTCCAGGCCCTTGGCCAGCGCCGCATGGAAGTCTCCCGCCAGTCCAAGGCTCATGGTATAGTAAATGCCTGCCCCCGGCAGCAGCGGGAAGGTGGACACCACCAGATACGACGTCACCGGATACTTCCGGATGCGGGCCATGGTCTCGGCATAGAGGGCCGCTACCAGTGTGGCAAAGAAGTTCATGCTGTAAACGCCGTAGCCCAGCTGCTGCGCCAGCAGGTATACCATCCACGTGGCCACGCCGCCCAGCGTACACAGCCACATTCCGCCGCCGTGTACGTTGAAGAGGATGGCGAAGCCCACGCAGCCCACCAGCACCGCCAGACCCTGCACCCAGAAGGGATGCACCACACCGGTGCTTACCGGCAGGCCGTACAGCCCGGAGGTGATACGCCACGCCGCCGCCGTACCCAGTGCAATGGCGAAGGCCGACAGCAGCACCTGCACGATGCGGTTGATGCCGGAGTTGGTATCGCCGTAGATGATATCCCGCATGGAGTTGGTGATGAGCAGCCCCGGCACCAGGATCATCAGTGCGCCGATGATAGAAGAGTCCACAGAATCCATCCACCCCAGACTGGCCGCCAGATATGCCGGAGCCGCCATGAAGAAGGAGGCGGCGATGGTGCGAAAGAAGGGGTTCACCTCCAGCCGGTTCAAAAACCCGTTGACAAGACCGATGATCAGCCCCAACAGACCCGCCCACAGGCTGTCCCGCAGGGTGCCGCCAAAGACAAAGCAGAAGCCGAAGGCCCCCAGATAGTGGCCCAGATAGTATACTGGCAGCGAATATTTCCGACAGGCGGCCTGCGTCTCCTCCAGCCACTGCACCGCTACCTCCACCTCCGGGGTCTCCCGGCAGATGCGGCGGCTCAGGGCATTGAACTGCTCCACCGCATCCAGATCGTTGCCGTGGAAGCCGATGCGCTTCATGATGGTCAGGGGCTTGCCGTTGGCGGCCTCAAAGCTGATGGTCAGGCAGTTGGGGATGGCGAATACCTCGCACTCGATGCCGTAGGCACGAAGAATACGCCGTATGGTATCCTCCACCCGAAAGGTCTCTGCGCCGCTGATGGCGAGACCGTGTCCCACCTGTGCAGCCAGATCCGTCAGCAGATAATAATCCATACGGCGTATTCCCTCCTAATTGGGGATAGCTCGCCTTACACCACTGCGAAGAACTTCACAATGAACAGGGCGGCGATGACATAGGTCAGGACGGACACGTCCTTGGCCTTGCCGGAGAACACCTTGATGATGGTGTAGGAGATCATGGCCAGACCGATGCCGTGGCCGATAGAGCCGGAGATGGGCATGGCGATGAGCATGATGAACACGGGGACGATCTGATCCAGATCGTTGAAGTCCACATTCTTCAGGCCCTGCAGCATCAGGATGCCCACATAGATCAGAGCGGAGGAGGTGGCCGCAGCGGGGATGATGGCGGCGATGGGGGCGATGAAGATGCAGGCCAGGAACATCACGGCGGTGGTGAGAGCCGTCAGACCGGTGCGGCCGCCGGCCTCCACGCCGGAGGCGGACTCCACAAAAGTAGTGACGGTGGAGGTACCGCAGCAGGCGCCGGCCACGGTGCCGATGGCGTCAGAGGTCAGGGCCTCCTTCATGTTGGGCATATTGCCGTCCTTGTCGGTCATACCGGCACGGGAGGCGGTACCCACCAGCGTGCCGATGGTGTCGAACATATCGATCATGCAGAAGGTGATGACCAGAGTGATGGCGGTAAACCAGCCGATGCGGAAGAAGTCGGTGAAGTCGAACTTAAACAGAGTGGTGGCAGCCATGTCGTGGAAGGGAGGCACAAAGGAGGCGCCCTGCAGGGAGGCGAAGGGGTTCACGTGCAGGAAGATGGCCTCACCGGCCCAGTAGATCACGGAGGAAGCCAGCATACCCACCAGCACGGCGGCCTTGATGCCCTTCTTGGCCAGCAGGATGATGACGAACAGACCCACAAACATGGTGACAACAGTCAGGACCATGGTGCTGTACTCGGCGCCCATGTGATCCTTGATGACGCTGGGGGTCATGGCGCCGAAGAAGTCACGCATGACATAGAAGGGATCGGTGTAGCCGTTGCCCTCGGCATAAACGCCTACGTTGGAGCCAACGCCGATGTTCATCAGCATCAGGCCGATGGCGGGGCCGATGCCCAGCCGCACGCCCAGAGGGATGGCGTGAACGATCTTATCACGGATGTTGAACACGCTCAGCAGCAGGAACACGATGCCCTCCACCAGAATGATGCACAGTACCGCCTGGAAGGCGCTGGTGTAGTCGGTGTTCAGCAGGGCGGCCACGTTGCCCGCCACCACGGCGAAGAAGCTGTTCAGGCCCATGCCGGGGGCCATGACAAAGGGCTTGTTGGCCAGGAAGGCCATGCACACCGTGCCAATGGCGGAGGCGATGCAGGTGGCGAGAAATACGCCGTTCCACAGGGGCGTCCCGGTCTGGAAGCCGGTGAGCAGATTGGGGTTCAGGGCGATGATGTAGGCCATCGTCATGAACGTGGTGAGACCGGCCAGAATTTCTGTTTTCACAGTTGTGCCGTTCTCCTTCAGGTGGAAGATACGTTCCATTGTTTTCTCTCCTCTTTTATTATTTTGTCCGGCCAATTCCCGGACATTCTCCATGATACAGCATCCGCAAAAAGTCTGCAAGGGGGTAGACGTGATTTTTTTCACATATGAGATATAAATCCTGCTTTTTCGTCGAGCTTCCCCGCCTGCTGTCCCGACGCCCTCCACCGGGTAAGATTTTACATGGATTTTACAAAACTCCGCTTTTGGATTTTATCTGCCGCCGGTAAAGTACTGATTAGATAGAGTATTTGGGAAAAACTGTGTAAAAAAAGGTGCCGCCCGGTGGCGGCGGAGAGGAAAACGCTTATGAGTATTTTTGATGTATTGACCATGCTGGGAGGGCTGTGTCTGTTCCTGTTCGGCATGACGCTGATGGGACAGGCGCTGGAGCGCCGGGCCGGGGGCCGCCTGCGTTCCCTGCTGGGCAAGATGACCACCGGCCGTCTGGCGGGCTTTTTCACGGGCCTTGGCGTCACGGCGGTGATCCAGAGCTCCTCGGCCACCACGGTGATGGTGGTGGGCTTCGTCAACTCCGGTCTCATGACCCTGCGGCAGGCCATCAACGTCATCATGGGGGCCAACGTCGGCACCACGGTGACGGCATGGCTGCTGAGTCTGGGCGGCATCAGCGGCGACAGCATATGGGTGCGGCTCCTGAAGCCCTCCTCCTTTACGCCGGTGCTGGCGCTGGTGGGTATCATCTTCTTCATGTTCTGCAAGGACAATAAGAAAAAAGACACCGGCACGGTGCTGCTGGGCTTTGCCACGCTGATGTTCGGCATGGAGACCATGTCCTCCGCCGTGGGAGGTTTGGCGGATGTACCGGCCTTCCGGCAGCTGTTCATCACCTTCCAAAATCCGGCGCTGGGCCTGCTGGCCGGTGCGGTGCTGACGGCCATCATCCAGTCCAGCTCCGCCTCCGTTGGGATTCTGCAGGCGCTGGCCGTCACCGGTCAGGTGAGCTACGGCGCCGCCATTCCCATCATTATGGGCCAGAACATCGGCACCTGCGTCACGGCGCTGCTGTCCTCTGTGGGGGCCAATAAGAACGCCAAGCGTGCCGCCTTTGTCCACCTGTCCTTCAATGTCATCGGTTCTGTGGTGCTGCTGACGGCCTATTCCATCGTCCGGGCCATCTTTGCCCCGGCCATTCTGGGAGAGGCGGCCACTCTGCCGGGCATCGCCGTGATCCACACCGCCTTTAACCTGTTGTGCGTGGCCATTCTCATGCCCATGGCCCCGCTGCTGGAGAAGCTGGCTCTGCGGGTCATCCACGACGCCCCGGCTCCGGAGCACGAGACGGAACTGGATGAGCGCCTGCTGGCCTCCCCGGCTCTGGCGCTGGGCCAGTGCCGTGAGGTGACCATGAAGATGGCGGACTGCGCCGTGCAGGCCCTGCGCGGCAGTCTGCTGTCGGTGACGGACTATACCCCGGCGCTGGCGGAGCAGGTGCGGGCCGACGAGGAGGCCACGGATCACTATGAGGACATTCTGGGGACCTATCTGGTGAAGCTCAGCAGCCAGACCCTGACGGCGGCGGACAGTGAGAACGCCACGGAGCTGCTGAAGGTCATTGGGGACTTCGAGCGCATTGCCGACCACGCTGTGAACATCGTGGAATCTGCCGAGGAGCTGCAAAGCAAGGGACTGACTCTCAGCGAGGCCGCTCAGGCGGACCTGAAGGTGTTGGACGCCGCCGTGGCGGAGATCCTGGACCGTTCGGCGGATGCCTTCCGCCGGGGGGATGCACAGGCGGCGGCCGCTGTAGAGCCGCTGGAGCAGGTGGTGGATCTGCTGAAGGAGCAGCTGCGTACCCGTCACATCCTGCGGATGCGGGAGGGCAAGTGCAGCATCGAGGCGGGCTTTGTGTGGGCAGACCTGCTGACGGATCTGGAGCGCACCTCCGACCACTGCTCCAACATCGCCGGCAGCGTTATCGATATGTCCCAGCACAATCTGAACATCCATGAGACGCTGCGCAGCGGCAAGCTGAACAACGAGGAATACGACCGCCGCTTCCGGGAATATGCCAGAAAGTACGCCGTGAAATAGGTGGGCGATAAAACGAAACAGGCCCTGCGTCCATAGGACGCAGGGCCTGTTTTGTTTTATATCTTGAGGGAAAAGTACAATATAATAGATAAAACGCTGTGCAAAGCAGCATGACGCACCACCATCAGAAGGAACGGAGATGCCAGGTGGCCGCTGAGCGGGAGCCGAATGGCGATGCACCGACCGGATGGGGATGCACCGCCGTGCCATCCGGCGGAAGGAAAGTAAGCGGCTAACGGAATTGCGAGAGCGAAAATGACTGACCGGTCACTGGGCCAGCAGGACCTCCAGCCGCTGACGGATGAGGGAGAGCAGACGGTCATTATCCGGCATCTCCTTCAGGTCGGCGGGGTCGCAGAGGGCAGCCAGATCCTCAGACAGATACCCCTCCTCAAACACGTCCAGTCCAGCCTGATTCAGACAGTCAGAATAGTCCACTAAGCGCTGGTTTTTGTCCCATTCGCCCCGTTTGCGGAGGGCGCCGGCCCAAGCCGCCATGGTAGCCAGCGGATTGGTGGAGACCTTCTCCCCACGACGCCAGCGGTAGAAATGATCGGTGACGGTGCCGTGGGCGGCCTCATATTCAAAGTTGCCGTCCGGGGAGACCAGCACGCTGGTCATCATGGGCAGGGAGCCGGAGGCGGCGGCGATGAGGTCGCTCATGACGTCGCCGTCGTAATTCTTGCAGGCCCAGATGATGCCGCCGGGGGAGCGGATGACCTTGGCCGCCACGTCGTCGATGAGGGCGTAGCGATAGGTGAGACCCGCCTTTTCAAAGGCCGTCCGGTACTCCTCGTCGTACACCTTCTGAAACAGCAGCTTGAAGGTCTGGTCGTAGTCCTTGGAGATGGTATCCTTGCTGGAAAACCACACGTCCTGTCCCACGGAGAGCCCGTAGGAGAAGCAGCACCGGGCAAAGGAGAGAATGGAATCGTCCCGGTTATGCATGGCCTGCACCACGCCGGGGCCGCTGAACTGATACACCGTCTGGCGGGAGGTCTCCACGCCGTTTTCATCGGTGAAGACCAGCTCCGCCTTTCCCTTGCCGGGGACCCGGTATTCCACGGCCTTATACAGATCACCGTAGGCGTGGCGGGCGATGGTGACGGGCTTTTTCCAGCTGGTCACCACGGGCTTGACCCGTGAAATGAGGATGGGAGCCCGGAACACCGTGCCGTCCAGCGCCGCCCGGATGGTGGCGTTGGGGGACTTCCACAGTTGGCTCAGGCCGTACTCCTCCTGCCGCTGGAGGTTGGGGGTGATGGTGGCGCACTTGACGCCGATGTGCAGGCGGTGGATGGCCTCCGCCGCATCCCGTGTCACCTGATCCGCCGTCCGCTCCCGGTTGGGCAGGCCCAAGTCGTAGTACTCCGTGTTCAGCTCCACAAAGGGCAGGATCAGCTGCTCTTTGATCTTCCCCCAAAGCACATGGGTCATTTCGTCGCCGTCCAGCTCCGCAATGGGGTGGGGCATTTTGATTTTTTCCATGGGGTTCACCTCCGGTTTTCGGCGGCATTTTGGGCCGCATAGTGGTTCATGAGACAGCCAGTGAGCAGCAGCTCCCGCTCCTCGGCGGTGGTATTTTTCAGATAAAGCGTCAGGGCGTGGATGCCGCTGTCCGTCAGCAGCAGGGCGGGGAACTCCTCATCGCCACGGGTCACCTTTTCCCGCACCTGCGGCACATAGAGGAAGTCACCGGAGCGGCCGGGGAAGTTGGCCCCTTCCGCCAGCGTGAAGGGCAGCATCCCCCAGTTGACGCAGTTGGAGCGGTAGCGCTTGGTGGCAAACTCGTAGCAGAGGTTGGCACAGCCTCCCAGCACCCGCTGGCAGGAGGCGGCCTGCTCCCGTGCCGAGCCGTCGCCGGGCTTGTTGGCGAACAGCACCGAGCCGATCTGCACCCGGCTCATGTCGGGAATGGAGAGGGCCTTCTGCACGCTTTGCAGCTCCGGGGGCATGGCGCCGCTGCGGCGGGCCTCCTCCAGCGCCTGAGTGGCTCTGGCACGGGGAACGTAGTCCGGGTCCCGGCGGGACAGGGCGAAGGACGCCAGCTTCAGGGGATTGGAGCGGTAGGAGGAGGTCTCGCCGGAGGGGATCAGCTCATCGGTGGTGGTGACGGGATCCCGCAGTACGGAGGCCACCTGCAGCAGCAGCTCCTCCCCCAGCGGCGGGATGGCGGGCCACTCGGCAATGTTGGGACCGTAGTGGAGGGGGGCCTCCGGTCGGGCCTTGCCATAGCCGAAGTACACCCGGCGGCCATAGACCCCGCCGTCGAAGGTGCGGCGCACCGGGGCCGGGGCGGGATAGTCCACCTCGGCGGCGGAGGTGACCACGCCGTGGTTCCGGGCCGTGGCGGCGATGGAGCGGGCGTCCATCAGCAGCACCCCGGACAACTGGCCGTCGCCGGGCTTAGAGCCCTCCCGGTTGGGGAAGTTGCGGGTGGTGTGACGCACGGACAGGGCGTTGTTGGCAGGGACATCCCCGGCTCCGAAGCAGGGGCCGCAGAAGCAGGGCTTGAAGAGGACTCCGGCCTCCAGCAGCGCCTGCTGCACGCCGTTTTGCATCAGCTCCAGATTTACCGGGATGGAGGGGGGATACACCGACAGAGAGAAGGGGCCGCAGCCCACGTCACCGCCGGAGAGAATGGCGGCGGCCTCGGCAATGTTGTCATACATTCCGCCGGCGCACCCGGCGATGATCCCCTGCTGCACCACCAGCTTGCCGTCCACCACTTGGTCGGTGAGGGAGAGGGTGGCCTTGCCGCCGAACTGCTCCGCCGCCCGCTGCTCCACCTGACGCAGATAATCGCCGGGATCGTGGAGCAGCTCCCGCAGCGTCACCGCCTCGGAGGGGTGGAAGGGGAGGGCGGCCATGGGCTCCAGCCGGGAGAGGTCTATGGAGATCATGGCGTCGTAGCAGGCACCCTCCTCCGGGGCCAGCCGGGTATAGGCCTCCGGCCGTCCGTGGATGGTCAGGTACTCCGCCACGGCATCGTCCGTCTGCCAGATGGAGGACAGGCACGCCGTCTCCGTGGTCATTACGTCGATGCCGATGCGGTAATCCATAGGCAGATGAGCCACGCCGGGACCGGCAAACTCCAGAATTTTGTTTTTGGCGAAGCCGTTTCCATACACGGCCCCGCACAGGGCGATGGCCACGTCGTGGGGACCCACGCCGTGGGGCGGTGTGCCGGTGAGCCACACCAGCACCACCTGCGGGGCGGCGATGTCATAGGTGTTGCGTAGCAGCTGCTTCACGATCTCCGGGCCGCCCTCGCCCACGCCCATGGTACCCAGAGCGCCGTAACGGGTGTGGCTGTCGGAGCCGAGGATCATGCGGCCGCAGCCGGCCATCATCTCCCGCGCATACTGGTGGATCACCGCCTGATTGGCGGGGACGTAGTTTCCGCCGTACTTCACGGCGGCAGACAGGCCGAAGGCGTGGTCGTCCTCGTTGATGGTGCCGCCCACGGCGCAGAGACTGTTGTGGCAGTTGGTGAGAACGTAAGGCACCGGGAACTCCCGCAGGCCGCTGGCCTTGGCGGTCTGAATGATACCCACATAGGTGATGTCGTGGGAGATGAGACTATCGAAGGTCAGGTGAAGCTGGCCCTCCCACGGCCCCCGGTGGTGACGGCGGAGGATCTGATAGGCCATGGTCTTATCCCGGCCGCTGCCGGCGGCGGGGATCGGTGCGGGTACGCCGCCCTGCAGCATGACGCTGCCGCTGTGCAGTTGGATCATCGGTAAGCACCCCTTTTCGGATGATGGTTTTGTTGGATACAGTATAACACAAAAAAGCCAGGATGCAAGAGAAAATGAATGAATAAAATGAAATTCTTGCAATTTTTCCGTGAGCAGACCGGAGATAATCTAATATAAATAGGTTGTGCATAGATATTTTGAAAGTTACAAAAGTTTTTCTTGCAAAATGAAGGAAAATGGGATACAATACGGGAAAATCACAGTCACCGGGGCAGCAGGCCGACGGGGAAAGGAGCAGGGGATGAAGGAAAACGGCGTCATTCAGGAGTACACCGGGTCGCTGAGCCGTCAGATCCGGGAGGAGTATCATATCGGGGAGGAGTATTACCACGGCGAGATCAAGCGGGGTCTGCGAAACAGCGACGGCACCGGTGTGATGGTGGGCGTCACCAAGGTGGGCAGCGTGCAGGGCTATCTGCTGCAGGACGGCCAGCGCATCCCCATTCCCGGAAGGCTCTACTACCGGGGCATCGAGCTTAACGACATTGTGGAGGCCCACCGGGCGGAGGGAACCTTCGGGTTCGAGGAGGTGGCGTATCTGCTGCTGATGGGCTATCTGCCCTCGCAGGGGGAGCTGCGGCACTTCAATGAGATCATGAACCGGGCCAGAAAGCTGCCGGAGGGCTTCACCGAGGGGATGATCATGCGGCGCACCAGCGGCAACATCATGAATGAGCTGGGCCGCAGCATCCTGTCGCTGTACTCCTACGACCCGGATCCGGACGATCTGTCGGTGGACAATCTGCTGCGCCAGTCGGTGGAGCTTATCGGGTATTTTCCCTCCATCGTGGCCAATGCCTATGCCGTCAAGCGCCACCATTTCGGCGGCGAGTCCCTGCACATCCACTACCCGGAGGAGGGACTCAGCACGGCGGAGAACTTCCTGCGGATGATCCGTCCGGATAAAAGCTACACCGAGGAGGAGGCCCATCTGCTGGATATGATGCTGATGCTCCATGCCGAGCACGGCGGCGGCAACAACTCCACCTTCGTGTGCCGGGCGCTGTCCTCCAGCGGTACGGATACTTACAGCGCCATCGCCGGAGCGGTGGGCTCCCTGAAGGGGCCGCTCCACGGCGGCGCCAACGCCAAGGTAATGGAGATGTTCCACTACATTCAGGAGAATGTGGATCCCCACGACGACGGATCCATCCGGGACTATCTGGTGCGTCTGCTAGACGGGGAGGCCGGGGATTGCTCCGGCAAGCTCTACGGCTTGGGCCACGCTGTGTACACCATGTCGGATCCCCGTGCGGTGCTGCTGAAGAAGTACGCCCGGCATATTGCCCAGATCAAGGGCTATGAGGCGGAGTTCGACCTGCTGCAGAAGGTGGAGGAGCTGGGCATCCCGCTGGTGCAGGAGCGGCGTCACAGCGATACGCCCATGTGTGCCAACGTGGATATGTACTCCGGGCTGGTGTATACCATGCTGGGCATCCCGGAGGACGTGTTCACGCCGCTGTTCGCCTCTGCCCGTATTGCAGGCTGGTGCGCCAACCGCATGGAGGAGGTCATCACCGGTCACCGCATCATGCGGCCGGCCTACCGGGCCGTCACCATTCGGGGCCACTACGTCCCCATGGAGGAGCGCACCTCCCGCATCAAGGAATTTGACCTGTAAACGAAAATGCCCCCTCCTGCGCCGGCAGGAGGGGACATTTTATGGGGGAGTGATAACAAATGGTAGAATTGCGGCAAAAATATACGATTCGTTTACGCCAGAAAGCCCTTGAGGATGGTCTCCTCCGCTTCCTCCGGGGAGAGGCCCAGCGTTTCCAGCTTCAGCAGCTGGTCCCCGGCGATCTTGCCGATGGCGGCCTCATGGATCAGCTGGGCGTCCGGACAGTTGGCGGTGATGGCGGGGATGGACTCGATGTGGGCCTGTCCCATGATGATGGAGTCGCACTGCACATGGCCGAAGCACTGGCTGTTGCCCACCATCACCGGGTGGAACACCTGACGGGAGGTATCCTGCGCTACAGAGCGGGAGATGACACGGCCCTTGGCCCCCTCGCCGTTGAGCTGGATGGTCATGTCGCTCTCGGCGGTCTGGGCCCCGTGGGTCAGCAGGCGCTCCGTCACCACCACCTCGCTGCCGGCCTCACAGTAGAACTGGGTGTCCCGCAGGGTGGAGTCGATGCCCCGGATCTGGATGGTGTCCATCTGCATGGTGGAGTTCTCCCCCAGATAGACAATGGTCTGGGGGTTCATGATGTTCTTGCCGGTCTCGCCCTTGGCGTCCTCGCCGTAGTGCTTCTCCGTATAGCGCACGCGGCAGTTCTTGCCGATGTGGAAGGTGTGGATGCCGTCGTGGCGGCTCTCGTCGCAGCCGGAGTTGTGGATGCCGCAGCCCGCCACGATGGTAACGTCGCAGTCGTCGGCCACATAGAAGTCGTTATACACCATGTCGCTCATGCCCGTCTGGCTGATGATGACGGGGATGTGGCAGGTCTCTCCCTTGGTACCCTCTTTGAAGTGGATGTCGATACCGGGCTTGCCGTCGGCACGGGGGTCGATGGCGATATGCTCCGTGGACTGACGGGCCTCGCAGCCCATGTCCTTGCGGATGTTGAAGGCCCCCACGGGCTTGCCGGTGAGGTCTGCGATCTTTTCCAGCAGGCTGGCGTCGATCTCGGTGATCATAGCTGCACCTCCTTGTGCTCCAGTACGGGACAGCCGCCCAGGGTGTCCGCCAAAATCAGGGGGAAGATCTCCTCCGTATTGCCCCGGTGGGCGATCTGCCCGCCGGAGATGACCACGATCTCGTCCGCCAGACGGATGATGCGCTCCTGATGGGAGATGATGATCATGGTGGCCCGGTGCTGCTGATGGATCTGCTCAAAGGTCTCCGTCAGCCGGGCGAAGCTCCACAGGTCGATGCCGGCTTCCGGCTCGTCGAAGATCATGAGGCTGCCCTGCCGGGCCAGAATGGTGGCGATCTCGATGCGCTTGACCTCGCCGCCGGAGAGGGACACATCCACCTCACGCTCCAGATAGTCGTTGGCGCACAGGCCCACACGGGTCAGGTACTGGCAGCACTGGTCCTTGGTGAGCTTTTCCTTGCCCGCCGCCAGAAGCAGCAGGTCATGGACGGTGATGCCCTTGAAGCGGGGGGGCTGCTGGAAGCCGTAGCTGATGCCCAGTCTGGCCCGCTCCGTGATGGAGAGGTGGGTGATATCCTGCCCATTATACAGGATCTGGCCCGATGTGGGCTCCGCCAGCCCCATAATGACCTTGGCCATGGTGGTCTTGCCGCCGCCGTTGGGGCCGGTAAAGACCACCAGCTTCTCATCGGGAATGGTGATGCTGATGTCCTTGAGGATGTCCTGCTCCCCGTCGGGGGTGGACACCCGGTAACTGATGTGTTTCAGTTCCAGCATGGAACGATTCCTCCTTTGGAGTATATTGGACCCCGTCGAAAGGGACGGGATAGGACACAAAAAGCCTTACAAAACATATATTTTAGCAGAGTTTTCGGGAAAAAGCAATGGACAGGGACGTTTTTTCCCGCCGGAGCATAGAATAATGCGAGAAAAAGGGGGGGCTGCATATGGAGAAGATGGAGCACATGGACCCGCAGCGCTGCGACCGCATCTGGCAGCGGGTATCGCCGGAACTGGACCCGTACCCGGAGGTGCGGGCCGCCTGTCGGGAGCCATCGAGAGAACCGGGGGCAGGGGATATTCCGGAGAGGACGGGGGCTGCGGCGGTGCCTGCTGCACCGGAGATACCGGCGGCACCGGCGGAGAGCGGGTGCTGCCTTGCAGGCAGGGCCATGGGCAGCATCCGGCTCATTCAGGACTTCATCGAGGATGAGCTGGCGGACCGGAGGGCCTATCTGGCCTATGCCGCCTGCGCCCCTAATGTGGCTGCCCGCCGCCTGCTGCGGCAGCTGGCAGGGGAGGAGGGGAGCCACGCCCGCCGTCTCATGGGGGTGTACTATCTGGTGACGGGCTGCTGCTATCAGCCCCGTTTGCAGGGGGGACGGGTGGAGCGTCTGCCGTGGCGGGAGGTGCTGCGGACCCGGTATCACGCCGAGACCTGCGGCGGTCTGCGCTATGCACAGGCGGCAGAGGCCACGGAGGACGTGTGTCTGCGGGAGATATGGGAGGAGCTGTCGGCGGCGGAATATCGACATGCCCGGCAGCTGCTGAGCCTGTTGGAGCAGATGGTGCTTGCATAGTCCGGCGGATGGTGCTATCCTATGGAAAACATCAGCAACAAAGGAGGATCTCCCATGAGAGAGCACATCAGCCGGGAGGCGGCGTGGGCCGCCCTGCGGAGGTATAATCAGGAGCCGTTCCACCTGCAGCACGCCCTGACGGTGGAGGGGGTCATGCAGTGGTATGCCAAGGAGTTGGGCTACGGCGACGATGCCGAATTCTGGGGCATTGTGGGCTTGCTCCACGACATCGATTTTGAACGCTGGCCGGAGGAGCACTGCCAAAAGGCACCGGAGCTGCTGCGGGAGGCAGGCTGCGGCGAGGACATCATCCACGCCGTGTGCAGCCATGGCTGCGGCCTGTGCTGCGACGTGGCTCCGGAGCATGAGATGGAGAAGGTGCTGTTTGCAGCAGATGAGCTGACGGGCCTGATCGGGGCAGCGGCGTTGATGCGGCCCAGCCACAGCTGTCAGGATATGGAGCTGAAGAGCCTGAAAAAGAAGTACAAGGACAAGAAGTTCGCCGCCGGGTGCTCCCGTGACGTCATCGCCCAAGGGGCGGAGCGTCTGGGCTGGGAGCTGGATATGCTGCTGGAGCGGACGCTGGAGGCCATGCGCTCCTGTGAGGAGCAGGTGGCCTATGAGATGGAGAAGCTGTGAGAAAATGTGCGGGGCAAAAGCCCCGCACATTTTTCGTTAAAAAGCTTACGCCTGCACCAGCTTCAGCACGTCCTCTCGGGAGATAAGACCCACGGAGCGGTTCACCAGCTGACCGTTGCGGAACACCAGCAGCGTGGGGATGCTGGCCACGGCGTATTGCAGCGCCAGCGCCCGGTTTTCATCCACATCCACCTCCTCCAGAATGGGGGCCAGCATCTTGCAGGGACCGCACCAGGCGGCCCAAAAATCCACCAGCACCGTTTCGTTGGACTGAAGCACTTCCTGTGGGAAGGTCTGTGCGTTTGCGTGTACGATGGCCATAGTTAAGATCTCCTTTTCTATTTCTATTTGCCGGTAGTATACCACACCTGCTGCCAAATAACCGTGATATTTGCAACAGCGACGGAAGAATTTCCCGGAAATAGGGGGAAATGCGGCGAAGGGGAAATTTTCGGGAGGGACGGCGCAGCCGTCCCTCCCGATTTTTACGGTTAGTCCTTGTTGTTGAGCTTGCCCAGATAGCGGTAGATGCTGGCCTCGGAGCTGTGGAGCTCCCGTGCCACATGGCTCACGGAGCCCTTCAGCAGGAACACGCCCTTGCGGTTCAGCGCATCCATGATCTCCATCTTCTCGTCCTGCGTCAGACGGTCCACCGGCACGGGATAGTCCGCAATGACGGAGGAGACGATGCTGGCAGTGGCGCCGGCGATGGAGGAGGGATAGGTGTGCTCGTCGTTTTCCACGATGAGGTGGGTGCCGCTGGGGGCGCCGGGGGTCAGCAGGCTGCCGCACAGGTCCATGACACGGGCGGACAGCTCCCGGTAGCGGCTGCTGTCAAAGTTGATGCACAGCAGGCCCACCAGACGGCCGTGGGGATCCTTGATGAACAGGGAGTTGGAGCACAGCTTCTTTCCGGTGACGGAGGTGCTTTCAAACCGCAGCACGTAGTCCTGCGTCTCATAGAGGCGGCTGGTCAGGAATTCCAGCATCTTGTTGCTGAGGGGGGAGCCTAAATGCCGTCCCGTCAGTTCGCCGTTGGCGATGGCAATGATCTCATTGGAGTCATCCAGCAGCTCATGCAGGGCCACCTCGTAGTCCGGCCCCAAAATTTTACCCAAAAAGTCTACCAGTAGGGTGTAGTGGCGTTTCATCTCTCTGTCCATAGGAACCTCCTGCGCTCCCCGCCATGGGAGCAACTATTCTTTGATGTCGTTGTTCTGGCCGTCATGAGGGGTGTCGGCCTTCTGAGCCTGCTTGGCGGGCTCGGACTTGGCCGTGGGGCGAGCGGGCTTCTTAGGGGCGGGCTTTTTGGCCGCAGGCTTCTTGGCGGCACTGAGCTTCTCAGCCTTCGCCGCCTCGGCCCGCTTGGCATCCTCCTCGGCACGCTTAGCGTCCTCTACGGCCTTCTGAGCCTGTTTGGCGTTCTCTTCCTCCTCCAGCACACGGTAGGCCACCTTGCCCACCAGTGTCTTGGGCAGCTCCTCACGGAACTCGATGTCGGAGGGCATGGCGTACTTGGCGATGTGCTTGCGGCAGTAGTCCAGCAGCTCCTTCTTGCAGGCCTCCGTGGGCTGATAGCCGGGCTTGAGCACCACGAATGCCTTGACCCGCTGCATCTTGATGGGATCCTTGACGCCGATGACGCAGCTGAGGTGGACGTAGTCGTGGCCATCCAGAATGTTCTCCAACTGGGAGGGATAGACGTTGTAGCCGTTGGTGACGATCATGCGCTTGATGCGCTGACGGAAGTAGATAAAGCCCTCCTCGTCCATCATGCCCAGGTCGCCGGTGTGGATCCAGGTGAGGCCGTCGGCGTGGGTCTGCTTGGTCTGGGCCGTCTCCTCCGGATGGTTGACGTACTCCAGCATCACGGTGGGGCCGGACAGGCAGATCTCGCCCTCCTCACCGTAGGGGACCTCCTCCTGAGTGCCGGGCTTGACGATCTTGTAATAGGTGTCCGGGAAGGGGATGCCGATGGAGCCCTCCTTCTGCTTGTGGATGGGGGTCAGGCAGCTGGCGGTGACGCACTCGGTGGTGCCGTAGCCCTCCCGGACGCTGACGGTGGCGCCGTGGTCGTGGAGGAACTTGTCAAAGCGCTTCTTCAGCTCAATGGACAGACTGTCACCGCCGGAGAACACACCCTTCAGGCAGCTGAGGTCGGCCCCCTCGATCTCCTTGACCCGCAGCAGCGCCTCGAACAGGGAGGGGACGCCGGCGATGAGATTGGGCTTGTGCTTCTTGATGAGCTCGGCGTAGCTCTGAGGGGTGAAGCGGGGGATCAGGATGCAGTGGCCGCCGTTGGCCACCATGGAGTGGATGGACACGCCCAGTCCGAAGCCATGGAACATGGGCATGATGGCCAGCATCTTGTGACCCGGATGGAAGAAGGGGTTGGTGGCCACGATCTGGGCGGCCAGAGCGTTAAAGTTGCGGTTGGAGAGCAGGATGCCCTTGGTGACGCCGGTGGTGCCGCCGGAGTAGAGGATGGCGGCGGGATCGGTGTCCTTGCGCTTGATGCGGTAGATCTCCACGTGCTCGCCACGCTTGAGAAAATCCTTCCACAGCACCACGCCGGGGCCACGGGGGACCTTGGGGTTCTTGCGGCCCTCGGTGAGCTGATAGCCCACCCGCAGCAGGGGCTTGAGCTCATCGGCCACGGAGGTGACGATGAGGCAGGGCAGATCCACCGTCTTGCGGACGCTTTCAAACTTGGGGTAGAACTGATCCAGCGTGATGGCCGCCACAGAGTTGGAGTCCCGCAGATAGAAGGAGATCTCGCTCTCGGCGGACAGAGGGTGGACCATGTTGGCGATGGCACCCACCATGTTCACGGCGTAGAACATACACAGGGTCTGAGGGGCGTTGGGCATACAGATGGTGACCTTGTCGCCTTCCCGGATGCCGATGGCCTTCAGGCTCTTGGCACAGGCGTTGATCTTCTGCCACATCTCGGCGTAGGTAGTGGTTTTGCCCATGAATTCATAGGCGATGTAATTGGGGTACTGACGTACCATCTCCTCGACCCGGCCGCACATGGACAGGGTGGAGTAGTTCAGGGTAGAGGGTACCTCGGGATCCTTGGATGCCAGCCACGGGGTCTTGATCTGTACCGTCTCATTCATAGATAACTTCCTCCTTCATAGGTTTCTCCAGCTCCTCCGGGTGCTCCAGCAGATGCTTCAGCAGCCGGACGGACTTGGAATAGTAATAGCCGTCCGCCAAACGCTCGTCAATGGTGAGCCCCAGATCCAGCGTTTCCTTCATGGTCATGGTGCCGTCCGGGGCGTAGATGGGCCGCACGGCCTTCTCCCCGATGATGCAGAACAGGGAGCAGGTACCCCAGTTGGTCAGGTGGTGATAGCCGCACTTGAGCTTGATGGAGCCCAGATTGGAGATGACCACGGAGCTGTAATAGGGGTCCGTGGCGATGATGTCCGCCGGCACCCAACCGTGCTTATCCAGCCACATGAGGAAGTGGATGGCGGCCTTGCTGACGAAGCGAGGGATCTTGTTGAGGATATCCATGGCTCCGGTGGAGGGGTCTACCTTGTCCGACCGGCACTCCGTCACCTGACGGCGGATGTAGTCGTGGATGTCGGAGAGCGTGTACTCGTCCTTGCAGTGCAGGAAGGCCAGCGCCTCGGCGCCCTTATCGGAGAACTGCTTCTTCACCACGAAGGAGGCGGATACCTCGTTGCGCTGATAGAAGTTGCTGTTGACGATGAAGCGGTTCAGCTTGGGGCGCAGGGTGATGGTTTTCATCAGGGCTGCCAGCACCAGGTGGAACATGGTATAGGGAAACTCCGTCTCCGTCTCATTCTTCTTGGCGATATAGGCGTTCATGTTGGTCAGGTCGATGCGCTGGGAGATGTAGGCCTCGTTGTCGCATCGGTTGGGGTAGAGGATGCCGGTGACGTAGTGCAGGGAGTCCAGCTCCCGCATCAGGCGGCCGTCCTTGCGGTCGCCCCGGCGCTTTTTCTGTGTTTCCATTGGCTTCTCCTATTATGAAATATCTGTTTTTACAAGTTTATGTTGTGCCGCATATTAGATGCGGCCAGTAACAATTTGACCCCATAATAAGCTATTATAACAGACTGCCCAGAGAAATGCCACTTTTTTTTGCATTTTTCGCAGACGGGGGAGAGGGGGCCGCCGAGAAGAGAGAAATGTGTACAATTTTGCAATACAAAGTGTCTTCCTGCTGAAATATCAGCTGCCATATGCCGGAAGGGCCAAATAGCGCCTATGATGTGGGAAGGGGACTTTCACAGGCTTTTACCTCCGGCGGCCCACTGTTCCCAGTAGCTTTTTCTTTTATTGCCTCCGGCGGCATACTTTTTGTCAACAGCGACAAAAAGTATGCAAAAAGCGCCGCCAGAGACCAATGGTCTCTGGACTCCCTTTACCTTCAAGAACTACCGTTCGTTATGGGCCGTAGCGGGAACTGACTCAGCAACAGACCCGCTGCCGCTCCCACTCAGGCGAAGGAGCGTGTGGGTCTATGGTTTTGAGTACGGATTCCCACGCCGGGTCTACGCCCCGGCTCGGAATGACAGAATTATCTTATGAGAGAACTTCCAGCGGCCCCAATTACCTTCTACTTTCTTGATGTGGCAATCCGTGCCCCACGATAGAATAGCAAGCTTCTTCAACCTCCCAATGCAGCGGCAGCGTGAGTAGAAGCAGACCAATTCCCTGCTTCGGCAAATTTTAGGTAGCAACTCTTGCAAATGACGAAGGAAGTGCAGAAACCATGGGTTTCTGCTGGCGTTCTTTGGTGACTTTCTGCTGCTATTGGCAGAAAGTCACCCGTCGGAGACAAGACAAAAAAAGAAAAACTGCTGGGAAGAGTGATCCATTGGAGTCAAAAGGAAAAAGGGCGCCGGCCTACGCCAGCGCCCTCGATGCAGCTCTTTTATTGGAACGGCAAAAGCTTTGCATTGCCGTCAAAAGCCCGGAAGTGCATCAGAACTCCGCATTGCCCACGGTGCGGGGATGCAGCTCCACGTCCCGGATGTTGCTGACACCTGTCAGGTACATCACCATCCGCTCGAAGCCCAGACCGAAGCCTGCGTGCTTGCAGGAGCCGTAGCGCCGCAGATCGCAGTACCACCAGTAGTCCTCCGGGTTCATGCCCAGCTGGCGGATGCGCTCCTCCAGTACCTCCAGTCGCTCCTCGCGCTGGCTGCCGCCGATGATCTCACCAATGCCGGGGACCAGACAGTCCGCCGCCGCCACCGTCTTGCCGTCATCGTTCATCCGCATATAAAAGGCCTTGATCTCGGCGGGATAGTCGGTGACGAACACCGGGCGCTTGAACACCTGCTCCGTCAGGAACCGCTCGTGCTCCGTCTGGAGGTCGGTACCCCAGTCTACCTTGAAGTCGAACTGGTCATTGTGCTGCTTCAGGATCTCCACCGCTTCGGTATAGCTGACCCGGCCGAAGTCGGAGGTCATCACGTGGGTCAGGCGTTCCTTGAGCCCCTTATCCACGAAGCTGTTGAAGAAGTTGATCTCGTCGGGGCAGCGCTCCAGCACCCGGCGGATGATGTGCTTGATCATGGCCTCGGCCACATCCATATCCCCCGCCAGATCGGTAAAGGCCATCTCCGGCTCGATCATCCAGAACTCGGCGGCGTGACGCTGGGTGTTGGAATTCTCCGCCCGGAAGGTGGGACCGAAGGTATACACGTCACCAAAGGCCATGGCGAAGTTCTCGGCATTCAGCTGGCCGGACACGGTGAGGCTGGTCTTTTTGCCGAAGAAGTCCTTGCTGTAATCCACCTGCCCGTCTTCGGTCCGGGGAACGTCGTTGAGATCCAGCGTCGTCACCTGAAACATCTCGCCGGCGCCTTCGCAGTCGGAGCCGGTGATGATGGGAGTGTGGACATATACGAAGCCACGGCTCTGGAAGAACTCGTGGATGGCGTAGGCTGCTACGCTGCGGACCCGGAAGGTAGCGGAGAACAGGTTGGTGCGGGGCCGCAGATGCTGGATGGTCCGCAGGAACTCCACGCTGTGGCGCTTTTTTTGCAGAGGATAGTCCGGGGTGGACTTGCCCTCCACCTCAATGGAGGAGGCCTTTATCTCCAGAGGCTGCTTGGCCTCCGGCGTCAGCACCACGGCGCCACAGACGATGAGAGCGGCGCCCACGTTCTGCCCGGCGATCTCCTTATAATTATTCAGCTCATCAGCGGACATGACCACCTGCAAATTCTTGAAGCAGGAGCCGTCATTGAGCTCGATGAACCCAAAGGTTTTCATATCCCGGATGGTGCGGGCCCAGCCGCACACGGTGACTTCCTTGCCGTCCAGCTGTTCCTGGTCGGCAAAAAGGGCAGCGATCTTCATTCGCTCCATCGTGCGTTCCTCCTTGCACTAAAATCGGTATAACGTAGATTATAACCGCCCGTCGCCACTTTTGCAAGAGCCCGCCCCATCGGGAGCAAAAAAAGTTTTTCCGCCTATGGAAAAGGACTTGACACGGCGGGAACACATGGTATAATAAGCATATGCTTAGAAAGCAAAGTTTTGCTTATGGAGGTGCGGCATGACCCAACGGGAACGGCAGATACTCAACTGGATCGAAGCGGATCCCATGATCTCCCAGCAGGAGCTGGCGGAGCGGGCGGGCATCACACGGTCCAGCGTGGCGGTGCATATTTCCAACCTGATGAAAAAGGGCTGCATCGCCGGAAAGGGCTACATCGTGACCCGCAGCCCCTACGTCACGGTGGTGGGCGGTATGAACATGGACATCGGCGGCTGGCCCAGTGAGGAACTGGTGGCACAGGATTCCAACCCCGGCCGGGTGCGGATGAGCCCCGGCGGCGTAGGCCGGAACATCGCCCACAACATGAGCCTGATGGGGCTGGATGTGCGGCTGCTGACAGCCTTCGGCGACGATGTGTACGCCCAGAAGCTGGCGGCGGTGTGCGGCGAGCTGGGCATCGATATCTCCCAGTCCCCGGTGATCCCCGGCGGTCACACCTCCACCTATCTTTTCATCAACGACCAGCAGGGGGATATGCAGCTGGCGGTGTCGGATATGGACATCTATCGGAATCTGACGCCCCGTGTGCTGGCGGGGCGCAAGCAGCTGCTGGAGGGCAGTCAGGTGGTGGTCATCGACACCAACCTCCCGGCGGAGAGCATCGCATGGCTGGCGGATAACTGCCACGCTCCCATTTTTGCCGACCCCGTGTCCACGGTAAAGGCCGAGAAGCTGCGGCCGGTGCTGGGAAAGCTCCATACCCTGAAGCCAAACCGGCTGGAGGCGGAGCTGCTGTCCGGCGTGCCTATCACCGACACCGACAGCCTCCACCGTGCGGCGCAGACCCTGCTGGAGACGGGACTGCATCGGGTGTTCATCTCACTGGGAGCCGACGGCGTCTATGCTGCCGATCAGAGCGGCAGTGTGACCCTGCCCGCCCCCAAGGCGGAGATGGTCAGCACCACCGGCTGCGGCGATTCCTTTATGGCCGCTCTGACGTGGGCCTACCTGCAGGGCAGCGATCTGGAGAGGTCGGCCCGTGCGGGTCTGGCGGCCTCCTCTCTGACCATGGAGAGCACCGAGACCATCCATCCCGCCATGAGCGAGACGGAGCTGCTGCGGCGTATGGCCCTGTAAGTCATTCCTTACTAACTACATATATTTTCAATCGAAACAAACCGAATTTATCAACAGGAGGAACTGAATCATGCTGAATCGTTATCTGGACATTTCCACTGAGGTCAAAGAGGCTCTGGAGCAGGGCAAGCCCGTGGTGGCGCTGGAGAGCACCATCATCTCCCACGGTATGCCCTATCCCCAGAATGTGGAAACCGCTATGAATGTGGAGAAGCTCATCCGTGAAAACGGCGCTGTGCCTGCCACCATCGCCATCATCAAGGGCCGTCTGAAGGCCGGTCTGACTGCCGAGGAGATCGACTATCTGGGCCGTGCCGGTCACGCTGTGCCTAAGGCCAGCCGCCGTGATCTGCCGGTGCTGGTGGCCAAGGGAAGCGACGGCGCCTGCACCGTGACCACCACCATGATGATCGCCCACATGGCTGGGATCCAGGTCTTTGCCACCGGCGGAATCGGCGGCGTACACCGTGGCGCCGAGACCACCATGGACATCTCCGCTGATCTGGAGGAGCTGGGCCAGACCCCTGTGATGGTGGTGTGCGCCGGTGCCAAGTCCATTCTGGACCTGGGTCTGACGCTGGAGTATCTGGAGACCAAGGGCGTGCCTGTCATCGGCTACGGCACCAACGAACTGCCCGCCTTCTACACCCGCAAGTCCGGCTTCGGCGTGGACTACGAGCTGGATACCCCGGAGGAACTGGCCGCTGCCTTCCACGCCGAGCGTGAGTTGGGCATGAAGAACGGTATGCTGGTCACCAACCCCATCCCGGAGAAGTACTCCATGGATCACAAGGTCATCGACAAGGCCATCGAGCAGGCGCTGGCCGAGGCCAAGGCGCAGGGTATCCACGGTAAGGAGACCACACCCTTCCTGCTGGCCAAGGTGAAGGATCTCACCGGCGGTGACAGCCTGGAGAGCAATATCCAGCTGGTGTACAATAACGCCGTTCTGGGCGCCAAGACCGCCTGCGCTCTGGCTGCTCTGAAGGGCTGATGCAGGAGCTGCTGGCGGTCCTGCCGGACTGGCTGGGCGTCTATCTGCTGACCGTCAATGTGGCTGCCTTTGCCGTGTACGGAGCCGATAAGCTGCGGGCCAGACAGGGGTGCTGGCGTGTGCCGGAAAAGACATTGTTTCTGCTGGCCATCGTGGGCGGCGGCGTGGGGGCGCTGCTGGGGATGTGGTGCTTTCATCACAAGACCCGGCACTGGTACTTCCGCTATGGCATCCCCGTCATTCTGGTGGTGCAGTTGGCGCTGGCGGGCTGGCTGTGGCTGCGCTGAACGAGCATCCGAAGAAGAACAAGAACCGCACTGTGATACTTCACAGTGCGGTTCTTCTGCATTATCTTGATGGTTTTCGATAAGATATTGACGTTTTTAGTTTACTCCGACTGATAGACCACCTTGCCGTCCACGATGGTGCAGTAGGCCTCGGCCCCGATGGTGGTCAGGGGGTCTGCCGTCCACAGCACCAGATCAGCGTCCTTGCCGGGTTCCAGACTGCCCACACGGCTGTCGATGCCAAGACTGCGGGCGGGGTTGATGGTGATGGCCCGCCACGCCTCCTCCATGGGGAGACCTGCGTTTGCGGCGAGACCGGCGCACATGGGCAGCTTCTCCAGCGGGATCACCGGGGCGTCGGTGATGATGCTGACGGTGAGCCCGGCGTGGTACAGGGCGCCGGGGGTGGTGAAGCTCTTGTGGCGCAGCTCGGCCTTGCTTTTGCTGCCCAGCGTGGGGCCTACGAACACCGGCAGGCCCTCCTTGGCCAGCTCGTCGGAGATAAGCTCACCGTCGGTACAGTGGTCCAGCGTGGCCTTAACGCCGAACTCCTTGGCGATACGGACGGCGGTGAGGATGTCGTCGGCCCGGTGGGCGTGGCACTTCAGGGGGATCTCGCCGTTGATGACCGGCAGCATGGCTTCCAGCTTCATGTCGAAGGGGGGGTTCTTCCCGGCCAGCTTATCATCCCGGTAACGGCGGGTCTTGAACAGCAGCTCCCGCAGCAGTGCTGCCACCGCCATCCGGGTCATGGGACTCTTCTTCAGGCCCTGTCCGTAGCAGCCCTTGGGGTTTTCGCCGAAGGCGCATTTCATGGCGGCAGGCTCCTTCAGCAGCATATTGTCTACCCGTTTACCGGCCAGCTTCAGTACCGTGAAGGTGCCGCCCACCACGTTGGCGCTGCCGGGGCCGGTGCAGGCGGTGGTGACACCGCCCCGCAGGGCGTTGGGGAAGGCACCGTCCTGAGGATTGATGGAGTCGATGGCCCGCAGCTGTGGCGTCAGGGGGTCCACGATCTCATTGTAGTCCATGCCCTCCCAGCGCAGACACTCATTGTCCAGACCGATGTGACAGTGGGCCTCCACGCAGCCGGGGGTCAGCAGACGGCCGCCTGCGTCGATGACGGTGCAGCCCTCCGGGGCGTCGATGTGGGGGGCGACGGCGGTGATGCGGCCATCCTCCGCCAGCAGGCAGCCGTTGGGCAGCTCCGGCCCGACGATGGGCTTGATGTGGGCGTTCTGAATGAGGATCATGGCGATCCCTCCTGTTTTCATAGGCTCGGATGATATCCGGCGATTCTTAATATATATTAGGATACCACGTCGAGGCGGGAAAGTACAGGGGAAAATCCGCTCCGGCGGGCTTTGTGTATTTCCCAGAAAAACACGGCAGAAATTCAGCCAAACGCACAAATTTTTGCTGGAAATCTACTTGACGCTGGGACGGGTTTATGCTATAATCCTGAATTGCGTGGGCTTGGAGCCTGCGAATTTTGCCATGCAGGGCGATATTTCAACGAGGAGGCTCTCCATGCTGGAAGAATTGTCTTGCGAAAACCGGGTGGTGGGCCTGAAGCAGACACGCCGCCTGTTGGCTGCCGGTCATGCCGGACGGGTCTTTCTGGCAAAGGATGCCGACCCGGCACTGGTGGAGCCGCTGCTGGCGGCCTGCCGTGCAGTGGGAGTGCCTGCCGTGACGGAGTTTACCATGTCACAGCTGGGCCGGGCCGCCGGCATCGCCGTGGGGACCGCCGCAGCCGCCGTCCCCAGCCGTTAAAACGGTTTTTCCGGAATAAAATTTCTTATTCCGTGGAAAATAAAGGGAGTCATCCCAACAAATCTTTAGAAAGGAGTTCATTGCATGCCTACTTTTAATCAGCTGGTCAAGCAGGGCCGGAAACAGGCTACCTACAAGTCCAATTCCCCCGCTATGCAGAAGGGCCTGAATACGCTGAAGAACAAGGAGACCAACCTGTCCTCCCCTCAGAAGCGTGGCGTCTGCACCGCCGTGAGAACTGCGACCCCCAAGAAGCCTAACTCCGCACTGCGCAAGATCGCCCGTGTCCGTCTGACCAACGGCTATGAGGTCACCGCCTACATTCCCGGTGTTGGTCACTCTCTGCAGGAGCACTCTGTGGTCATGATCCGTGGCGGCCGTGTCAGGGACCTGCCCGGCGTCCGTTACCACATCATCCGTGGTACGCTGGATACCCAGGGCGTCAACGGCCGTATGCAGGGCCGTTCCAAGTACGGTGCCAAGCGGCCCAAGAGCAAGTAATTCCCGCATGAAATGAGCTTTGCCGAAAAGGTTTTTATATAACTACCTCTTTGGCAGGCCGAACAACAGCCGCCGGGCTGTTGAGTACCTATGAAATCATATTTTTATGAAGGAGGGAAGCATAGTGCCCAGAAGAGGTAATGTTCCCAAGAGAGAGATCTTGCCCGATCCTATGTACAACTCCGTGCTGGTGACGAAGCTCGTCAACAGCATCATGTTGGACGGTAAAAAGGGCGTTGCCCAGAAGGTTGTCTACGGTGCCTTTGATATCATCAAGGAAAAGACCGAGAAGGAGCCTCTGGAAGTGTTCACCCAGGCTATGGAGAATATCATGCCCAGCCTGGAAGTCAAGGCCCGCCGTGTCGGCGGTGCCACCTATCAGGTCCCCATGGAGGTGCGTCCTGCCCGTCGTCAGACCCTGGGTCTGCGCTGGCTGACCGCTTACTCCCGTGCTCGCAGCGAGCGCACCATGGCGGAGCGCCTGGCAAGCGAGATCATGGATGCTGCCAACAACACCGGCAGCGCCGTGAAGAAGCGTGAGGATACCCACAAGATGGCCGAATCCAACAAGGCATTCGCCCACTTCCGTTGGTAATCCCCGCAAAGAGAGAAAAAGGAGAACGGTATGCCGAGAAAGGTTACACTGGAAAATACAAGAAATATCGGCATCATGGCCCACATTGATGCAGGAAAGACCACCACGACTGAGCGTATTCTGTACTACACCGGCGTCAACTATAAGATCGGTGAAACGCACGAGGGTACGGCTACCATGGACTGGATGGAGCAGGAGCAGGAGCGTGGTATCACCATCACCTCCGCCGCTACCACCTGCTACTGGAAGGGTTCCAAGAACCAGTTTCCTCAGACCCGTATCAACATCATCGACACCCCCGGTCACGTGGACTTCACTGTGGAAGTGGAGCGTTCTCTGCGTGTGCTGGACGGCTCTGTCACCGTGATGTGTGCCAAGGGCGGTGTGGAGCCTCAGTCCGAGACGGTGTGGCGTCAGGCCGACCACTATCATGTTCCCCGGATGGTGTACGTCAATAAGATGGACATCACCGGCGCTGATTTCTATCACGTGCTGGACATGATCCATGATCGTCTGAAGTGCAACGCCGTACCCATCCAGCTGCCCATCGGGAAGGAGGATACCTTCAAGGGTATCATCGATCTGGTGGAGATGGATGCTGATATCTACTACGATCAGCTGGGCAAGGATATGCGTGTGGAGCCCATCCCTGAGGACATGGTGGACTTGGCCAACGAGTATCGTGAGAAGCTGCTGGACGCCGTTTCCATGTTCGATGATGAGATCATGGAGATGTATCTGGAGGGTCAGGAGATCCCTGCTTCCAAGATCCGTGCCGCCATCCGTAAGGCCACGCTGGCTGTGGAAATGGTGCCTGTCACCTGCGGTTCTTCCTACCGCAACAAGGGCGTCCAGAAGCTGCTGGATGCCGTGGTGGACTATATGCCCGCCCCCACCGATATCGAGGCCATCAAGGGTGTCAACCCCAAGACCGAGGAGGAGGAGGACCGTCACGCTTCCGACGACGAGCCCTTCGCTGCTCTGGCCTTCAAGATCATGACCGACCCCTATGTGGGCCGTCTGAGCTTCTTCCGTGTGTACTCCGGTACGCTGAACACCGGTTCTGCGGTGCTCAATGCCACCAAGAACAAGCGTGAGCGTGTGGGTCGTCTGCTGCAGATGCACGCCAATCACCGTGAGGATCTGGAGACCGTCTATGCTGGCGACATCGCCGCCATGGTGGGCCTGAAGAACACCACCACGGGTGATACCCTGTGCGATGAGAAGAACCCCATCATTCTGGAGTCCATGGAATTCCCCGAGCCCGTGATCCGTGTGGCCATCGAGCCCAAGACCAAGGCCGGTCAGGAGAAGATGGGCATCGCTCTGGCCAAGCTGGCCGAGGAGGATCCCACCTTCCGGGCCTACACCGACGAGGAGACGGGTCAGACCATCATCGCCGGTATGGGTGAGCTGCATCTGGAGATCATCGTGGACCGTCTGCTGCGTGAGTTCAAGGTAGAGGCCAATGTGGGCGCTCCTCAGGTGGCTTACAAGGAGACCGTCCGCAAGAAGGTCAACCACGAGACCAAGTACAAGCGCCAGAGCGGTGGCTCCGGTCAGTACGGTCACGTGAAGATCACGCTGGAGCCCAACGAGTCCGGCAAGGGCTACGAGTTTGTCAATGCCGTCGTGGGCGGCGCCATTCCCAAGGAGTATATCCCCGCCATCGACGCCGGTATTCAGGGCGCCATGCAGGCGGGCGTGCTGGCCGGCTATCCCGTGGTGGATGTGAAGGTCACGCTGTACGATGGTTCTTACCACGAGGTGGACTCCTCCGAAATGGCCTTTAAGATCGCCGGCTCCATGGCCTTCAAAGAGGCTATGCGTGAGGCGGATCCCGTCCTGCTGGAGCCCATCATGAAGGTGTGCGTTATCGTACCCGACGAGTATATGGGCGACGTCATCGGTGATCTGAATGCCCGCCGTGGCCAGATTCAGGGCTACGAGATGCGCTCCGGCGCCCAGCAGATCGATGCCTTTGTCCCCCTGTCCGAGATGTTCGGCTATGCTACCAACCTGCGCTCCCGCACCCAGGGCCGTGGTCAGTACACCATGGAACCCAGCCACTATGTGGAGCTGCCCAAGAGTCTGCAGGAGAAGCTGGTCAGCAAGCGCAGCGGCCATGAGGCGTAAATCCTAAATTTTAGGTTGCTTTTCTGCCGCAGATACTGTAAAATAGCAATGTCGAGCAAAACATTGCACTTTAAGAATTTGCAAAACTGTTAAGGAGGATCATTTCAAATGGCCAAGCAGAAATTTGAGAGAAACAAGCCCCATGTTAACATCGGCACCATCGGTCACATCGACCATGGTAAGACCACTCTGACCGCTGCCATCACCAAGTACCTGGCGCTGCAGGGCGGTGCTGAGTACACCGACTACTCTTCCATCGATAAGGCTCCCGAGGAGCGTGAGCGTGGTATCACCATCAACACTGCCCACGTCGAGTATGAGACGGCCAACCGTCACTATGCTCACGTGGACTGCCCGGGTCACGCCGACTATATCAAGAACATGATCACCGGTGCTGCCCAGATGGACGGCGCTA
>ERZ1673746.67-NODE-67-length-148384-cov-8.223625_pt1 | contig 148384 bp, 133 predicted proteins | sample MGYA00580205_ERZ1673746 | MGnify/ENA primary metagenome ERZ1673746 (study PRJEB41218, sample SAMN15661771) | gut metagenome | host: Homo sapiens | place: Canada: London | collected 2015-08-20/2019-03-30 | study: EMG produced TPA metagenomics assembly of...
CGTAAGTTTTGAAATTTTCTTTTCTTAACTTACACACTTTATTTTACACTCTCGAATTTTGTTATCTCCGTCTCATATCTGCCATTCCTTTACAATTTTAGTAATTTGTTTTATTAACTCTGTTTGGATAATTTCTCTTCCCCAACTTACTCGCACCGCACAAGATATTCGCTGTTCATCTAACCCCATGGCCTGTAGCACGTAACTTGGTGCATAGCTTTGTGATGTACATGCAGAACCATTTGATATTCCAGCCAATGCTTTATCCTGTAGCATAAGCATTAATGCTTCAGAATTATAGCCCGTAAAGCTGATATTCAACGTATTATCCATTCCCAATGCCAAATCTCCATTAATCTGATATTGAACTCCGCTGTTTTCCAAAACTTCCAAAATCGTTCTCCGGTTGGCCTCATACCGTTTTCGATTATCCCGATACTCCTTTTGCAAAAGTCTAGCGGCTTCTCCCATACCCCCAATTAAGGCGACAGGTAATGTTCCTGGACGCATCTCTCTCTCCTGCCCACCACCATACATAATTGCTTTCAGAGCTGAGTTCCTTCCATTTTTATTTTTAATTACTAATGCCCCCACACCTTGCGGACCATACATCTTATGCGCAGATATTGAAAGCAGATCATATGATTGTTTTTGTAATTCTTCTACCAGTTTCCCACAACTTTGGGAGGCATCGATATGAAAATAGACCTCTTTTCCTGCCAATGCCTCACCAATTTCATAAACAGGCTGAATAGTTCCAGTTTCATTATTAACATGCATAACACTTACCAGTAATGTATCTGGACGCACTCGCCTTAATACCTCCTCCACATGGACACGGCCATCCTCATGTGGTCTAATATATTCAACTTCAAATCCATGCTCCTCAAGATGCTCACAGGGTTTCAGAATGGATTTATGTTCTATCGCGGTTGTTACAATATGACGTTTTCCTGATTCACAACCATAAGCTTCCAATCCCAATATAGCCAAATTATTACTTTCTGTAGAACCACTTGTAAAATATATAAATTCACTGGGTATTCCCAATAAACTACCTAGTTGTTTCCGTGCGTTCTCTACAACATTCTTAGCATTACTGCCAAACTGATGAGTCCTGCTGTCTGCATTACCAAAATAATTCTTGTAAATATCTACCATTTTTTCAAGAACTCGCTCATCAATTGGTGTAGACGCATTATAATCCAGATATACTCCCATTTGTTTTCTCCTCAACTTTAAATGCCAATTTTAGCAGGTCTTCTAATGACTTAATATAATTCGTACTGGACAAATACGAAATCCCACGACTTAAATGCAAATTAAAGTACTTGGCCAGAGTCGCTTCATCTGTACCCAAACCATCTTGTAAGCAACGTGCCTTAATCAACGCCTCATACAATTTATAGTTTTCACCCCCAAATGTGAACCAGCTAATTTCTACGTTACTTTCCTCCTTCTGTGGCAGTTCAAAAGGTATAGATTTTTCTTGAAGAGAACAACACAACGCCCAGCGGCACAATACATTCCAATTCTGAATACCAGTCTTACCTTTCAGTCTGGATAATTTTTCTTTGTCCGCAACAGACAACCGAATTTGCTTTACAATCATAATATCATTCCTCCAAAGTATCCTGAATGAATTGATGAACTCATCGTTTCCTCGTCATATATAAGGGTATATTCTTTCCCCACATATTTTTTCAAGCATAAATGCAACCGCAAGTACTTTCTTAGGTAAAGCATAGTTTCCCTTATCCAACAATACATCATTTTTATGAATAATTACTGCTCGATTAATTATTTCTATTTCAATTAAATCACCATTTAATATATATTTTAACCCATAATGAGTGTATTTCAGCTGTGATACTGAATTAGTATTTTGAACTGCATTAAAGATGTCTGAAAGTATCATTAAAATAAAACTTTTTCCAGCTCCATTTGCTCCAATAATTAATGTCGTAATAGGCCTTTCACTTTTGCTCTTTAAATCATCTGGAAAAAATCTGATGTTATAATGTTCTGATTTCTGTATCTATTCCTGTATTATTTATTGGGGTAACCAACCCCGCAGCTGCTAAACGCCCTTTAATCCATCTTCCCATTATAAGTTCATTTCCTACTGCACTGAACTGTTTATTACCATCACTTGTGGTATGAACTTTAAACCAATAACCATCATCAGTTACCACAAAAAAAGGGGGTATTCTTTTCTGGATATCCTTCCATTCTTGTAATCTCTTTGCTCACAGTTAATTGTGTTTCAAACCAGTCTCTAGATTTACGCAAATTTCTTGGAGCCGCATAGCAAACATTAAGATTCGACTTAGTGTAATGTTTACCATCATCCATATGCCGTTCTGCACTGGCTGGAACTTTAAGAGGCAGCGTAAAAGAAATATCAGTTTTATGTATTTTATATAGCTCTATTTCCTTTTGTGGTATTTGCTCTACAGATTCAATGCTGTTCAAAGAGGTATTTTCTTCTCTAATTATCGGAACATCTATTTCTTGAATGTTTGCAGAACAAACAGGTGATTTTAACCTTTCAAGTAATAAAGCAAGCTCTCTGCACTCTTCTGCATCTTCAGTTAAAATAGATGATTCATACTGCCTTCTATTATTGGCCTCCAACTTTAAAACACCTAAATTGGCAGAACCTATAACAGCAGAAAATACTTCGTTATTCTTGAAAAAGCAGTAAATTTTCCCATGATACTTAAACGTATTGATCATGCGTACTTCGCCAATATTCTTTTCTTTCCATCTATTATCACATTTTATCGCAGTATGATATGTACCCTCCGGCATACCTTCAACATAGTACATGCCAATATTTAAACAGATATTTGATATTTGATGCATATCAACTAAACTATCTAATTCCTCTAAAGAGGCCTTTGAAACATAACCAACTGCTATTTCTATTTTATCTGCATTTTCTATTTGTCTCTTTATACATTCTTCGATAGTTTCTTGGCCGTTTTCTAATCCCAAAGGCTGTATATTACTATACAAAATTTTCATCTTTAACCTCACCAAACTTTTACTATATTGACAGAAACGAAATTATAGTTTATTTTTTATTATACCACTTTCTTACATTAATTTTAAATACCGGGATGCCGAAGCCGTTTCTGATGCTGGGCCAGGGATATATCGGGCCGATTCCGATCCCGGTTATCATATTTGTGTTGTTTATCCTGTTTGGCTGGATCGTGAAAACTGGAAACCAGCGCCAGGGCAGACAGGCACAGCCAAAAAGCGTGGCTCGCGTACACATCCTTCCGATTGAAAATAATTATATGCTCACCGATAAAAAGACCGGACAGATTGCTTACGATAATCTGAAGTGCCAGAGTGATAATTACCGGATTGACCCGCAGACTGGCTGTGAGATATCCTTTCAGCGCCCCGAGTCCCAGATGGAAAGCCAGCACTGCTGCCATCACCGGCACGAGAGGAGTTCCCGCGCGCAGCAAACAGGCACCGATACAGGTCGATGCCGCGATTTCGGCAGCAAAGGACAGATCCAGCACGCCGCTTATCATCTGAATCATAAGGCCAAATACCATAAAAATCATGGTTAGAAGCTGGCGTGTGACAGACCAGTACACATTGCTCGACATACCGGCCGCCCACATGATGAAAAATGCGGCCCATACCACAATATTTAAGAAATTCATCTGTATAAACCGTTGTATCTTCATGCCTGATCCTCCGTCCATACTCTGTCGGAAAAGCCGGAACAGAATGCCGCCTCATTTTCCAGCAGAATCACGGCAGTCCCCCTCTCCGCCATCTCAAGCAGCTGCTTTTTAATCCAGTCCCGCTCCCATAAATCCGCAGCCGTGATGCAGTTATGAACGATTAAGACACGCGGATTAAAGAGCTTCCACCGGTAGAAAACCAGCTTCCACCCATTTTTTCCCAGATCAATGTCATCTAAGGCTTCCCCATCCTTAAATAGAAAGTTATCCTTTAAAATATACGAAGATGCCTTACGGTAAAATCCCAGTCTGCCGCTGATCTTCCGGTAAGAAGGCATCAGGATGTTATCCTCTCTGGTCAGATTTTCCATTACACCCATGCGGGATACCTCACAGCTCATCATTCCAACCCTGTTTTTGACTAAATCGGCCATCGTATGGGACGTAAGCTTTTTTCCATCGATAATAAACTCAGGGCCGCAGGCGGAAAGCCGCTGACACTGATCCCACAGACTGTCTATGGGTGCGGCTTCACGTGACACCAGCACAATCTCTCCTCTGCAGGCCTCGATGGAAATTGTGCGTTCTCCTGTCTTCAATCCGTTAATACGAACGGAAGGGACGCCTCTCTTCTTTTCCTTCTGGCTCTCATCCACGGCTTTTGTTCCGCGAAGAACGATCTCCGCCGCCAGCGGAAACTGCTCACGATCATATATCTTCTTTGCGATCTTCTTGTGTTTGAAGATAACAAGGCGGTCTGCGGCACTGAAAAACGCCTCCGGATTATTATCTGAGATCAGAATCCCGATCCCTTCTGCCTTAAGCGTTTCAATCAGGGAAATGAGACGCGGCATTTCTTTCTGGGAAAATGCCCCCGACGTGTCGTAAAGTACGATCAGACGGCCGCCCTGAGACACACTTCTGATGATTCCAATGATAATCTTATCCGAATTGCTCAAAGTCTCCGGTTCCGCGTTTGGATCCAGTTCTATCTTATATTTTTTAAAATAGTATTCTGTCTGGCTTCGGATTGCCCGCTCATTAATTAAGACCTTTTTCAGGCTGTTTCTTCTGAGAAGAAAGATATTTTCACCAATATTCAAAGTATTCATATACGGAGTACTCCTGCTTATCACAAATACTTTGTTTTTCTCAAGAGTCTTCCTGTCAGCCTGGAGCAGTTCCTTTCCCCTTATCCTTACGCTTCCGGAAATCCGTTTTCCCAGCCCCTGCAAAAACTCCACCAGCACTTCCTTCTGATGCACCGCACTGACGAGGCAGAAGCACTCCGATTCCCGCAGGATCAGGTCCACATCATACAGCCGGTTGCCGCTGTCCATGCCCTGGACAGTCACTTTCTTTAATAACAGCAGTTCTCTCTTCATAACAATGACTTATCCGTCATAATCGGCAGTATGATCTCCACATCTGTGCCGATTCCTTTCGTACTGTATAGATTCAGCCCGTAATCATCCCCGAAAATCAGTTTAATTCTCTGGCTGACATTGGCGAGCGCGATTCCGTTGCCCCGTTCTCCCGGAGATTTACATTCCTTATCCGTCTCTTTCTTCGAGTTTTTAAGCGAATCACGCATCTGCTCCAGTTCCTCTCTGCCGATCCCCACACCATCATCCGACACGATGATGATGACATTCTTTTCCGTCATCTCAACCCGGATCGTCACCTTCCCCTTATCCGGTTTCGTCTCCAGCCCATGGAAAATTGCATTTTCCACGATCGGCTGCAGGGACAGCTTGGGAATCAGGCACGAATACGCCTCCCTGTCTTCCGGCGCGGCCAGTATCTCAAACGAGAATTTGTCGTCAAACCGGTAACTCTGAATCAGGAAATAATTTTCGATATTATTGAATTCCTCCCGGAGCGTCACGATATTCTCCTTCTTGCTGATGCTGTAACGGAAAAATGATGCCAGTGCCTTGGCCATTCTGGCAATACTGTCACAGTCATAGAGAAGCGCCTCGCTCCGGATGCATTCCAGCGTATTATACAAAAAGTGCGGATTGATCTGACTCTGGAGCGCGGAAAGCTTGGCCTGCTTGTCCACCATGCGGACTGAATATTCGTCCTGAAGTTTTACCTCCAGCTCAGACAGCTGACGTTCCCGCTCAGCTTCCACGTTTTTTATTTTATTTTTTAAATAAAAGCAGTACATCCCCAGCAGCACACAGGCTGCCGATGCCAGTACCGCCGCTGTCACAGCAATCATCATCCCGCTTCTCCATCTCTTAATAATAAAGCTTCCGGTACTCCATAGGCTTGATTCCGACGTTCTTAACAAATTGCTGGCTGAAGAATTTTGAATCCTTATAGCCTACGGCCTCCGCCACCTCGTAAACAGGCAGATCCGTATCCCTCAGAAGCTTTTTGGCCTCCTCCATCCGGACCTCTGTCACATAGGCGGTAAATGTCTTTCCCGTCTCCTTCTTAAACAGTTCAGAGAAGTAATTCATGTTGAAGCCGCCCTGCTCCGCCATCTCTTCCAGGGAAATCTTCTGGCTGTAATTCTTTTTAATATACTCTGCGGCGTTTAAGACAGGCCTCCGCTCTTTCTCCCGGTTTGCCTCCACGCACTCTATGAGGTCGGCGGTTATCTGCTCTGCCACATACTCCGTCAACGCTGAAACAGAATTACAGTTTCCCGCACCTTCGTTCCAGCGCTCCCTCATTTCGCCGTTTTCCACGGTACGATGAAACGGATTATGGTCCAGATAGCACTTAAACAGAAGCCCCGCCAGTTGATAATACTCACTTGCAAATGCCCTGCGCTTTCTGGCCTCGTGGAACGCCAGTCCGATCATATACTTCACATCGTCGTATCTTGCGGTTTCCACGGCTCCGGCCAGCTTCTCCTCCAGCTCCCCGCATATCTCCTCCGCGCAGACTGTGGAATCCCGTTCTATGAAACGCTCGTCAATCTGTCTCCCGGCTCCGCCCAGAATCCGGCATGCCACGGCTTCCCTGGCCGTCTCCACTGCCACGTGAAGTCTGCCGAACTCCCCGCATTCCGTGCTCAATCCCATCGTCAGCTCGTAGTGTTCAAATCCGCTTAAGTAGTCCATCTGCGACTGAAACAGTCTGTCAATCCGCTGCTCCACCTCGTCTCTGCATTCGGCCGTATAATTGATGACTGCCGTAACGGCAGAATTTTTCTGATAGGTAATGGCGATATCGCGTACACACCCCTGAAACGCCTGTTCCACCAGTGCTCCCGTCTTTTTTAGGATCAGGTTTATCTGCTGCTCATTCTTCTCCACACGGTTGTCGCCGTCCAGTTTACAGCTGATAACCCGAAACAGGCCGTCTCCAAAATTCAGGCCGTAATTCTTATTAACCTCCTCCAGATTCATCTCCCCGTCCCCGGATATGGAATTTAAAAACTCTCTGTGAAGGATATAACGGCTGTCGTGAAGTTTTTTCACCATCGTATCCACGCTGCGGCTCTCTTTCTCCCGGTTGGTCTCCGTATCCGCAATCTTCTTTAAGATCTGGTTTAACTCCACCTCGTCAATCGGCTTCAGCAGATAGTCCTCCACACCATATTTAATAGCCTGCTGGGCGTATTCGAAGTATTTATATCCGCTGATTACAATAAAATGGACACTGCGCCCCTCATCAATTACCTTCTTTATCAATTCCAGCCCGCTTAAAATCGGCATGCGGATATCCGTAATCACAATATCCGGGGCACACTCACATATCTTCTCATACGCGGTCATCCCATCCTGAACGAGCCCTGCAAATTCCAGATTCAGCTTATCCCATTCAATTAATTTTTTTACTAAGAAGCCCACCTTATATTCATCGTCTGCAATCAATACCTTAAGCATGTATTTCCTCATCCCCCATATTTTTCATCTGCCAGTTTCTTTCCGTCATTCTCCAGTCCGCTATTCCCCCGCCGATTCCTTCGCCGCCCCGCGCAGAATCTCCAGGAACTCATCCCTGCTGCCAATCACCTCACTGATACTTCCCTCCGTGATAATCTCCTCAGACAGCCCCGCCTTCTTCTCCTGCATCTCCAGGATTTTCTCCTCCAGGGTGTCTTTCATAATGAGTTTGTACACTGTGACCACCTGCTGCTGGCCGATTCTGTGGGCCCGGTCGGTGGCCTGGTTCTGAGCCGCCTGATTCCACCACGGATCGAAGTGGATCACGATACTGGCCGCCGTCAGGTTGAGCCCGGTTCCTCCCGCTTTTAAGGAAATAAGGAATACCGGCGTATCATCTTCATTAAACGCCCGCACCAGTTCACTCCTCTTCTCCTTGGATACAGCCCCTGTCAGTATATAGTATCCGATCTCTTCCTCGTCGAGCCGCTTCCTGATAATATCCAGCATAGACGTAAACTGCGAAAACAGCAGGATCTTATTTCCCGCTTCCACCGCATTTTTCACCAGCTCCACACAGGTGTCCACCTTGGCCGCCCCGCCGTTATAGTTCTCGTAGACCAGAGACGGATCGCAGCACAGCTGGCGTAAATGGGTCAGCTCCGCCAGAATCTGCAGCTTTCCTACCCGGAACTCCTCCTGACTCTGCTTCGAAAGTGAATCCAGCAGCTTCTGCACCCTGGCTTCATAAATCTCCCTCTGCACGTCCTCCATACGGGAATACACCACCTCTTCCAGCTTATCCGGAAGCTCCCTTAAGACCTCCTTCTTCAACCGCCTCAGGATAAACGGCCGGATCATCCGCCGCAGCCGTTCCGCCGCCACCTCATCCTGTCTTGCCGTCACCGGCTGCTCATACTTCTCCTTAAAATGCTTATAACCGCCTAAGAATCCGGGCATCAGGAAATCGAAAATACTCCACAGCTCACTCAGTGCATTCTCAATGGGTGTTCCGGTCAGGGCGAAACGTCTGGCACAGCTGACCGCCTTCACTGCCTTTGCCGCCTGCGTTCCATGATTCTTAATATTCTGCGCCTCGTCTATGAAGACAGTATCAAACAGCGTTTCCTGATACGCCTCCACGTCCCGTTTCAATAAATCATAGGATGTGAGCAGAATATCCGCTCTGCTCTCCTTTATCTTTTCCTTTCTGATCCCGGCACTTCCCACAACCGTATCCACTGTCAGTCCGGGGGCAAACCGGTGTATTTCACTCTCCCAGTTATAGACAAGGGATGCCGGACAGATGATGAGGCTCCGTCTGGAAACGTCCTGTTTCCGTCCATCTCCGGCAATTGCTTTCGCTGTGCCTGTCTCTGCCTCACCTACCACCGCACTGCTTGTCGCCCCGCCGCTTATTTCTGCATCGCCTGCTTTCGCACCGCTTATCTCCCCGTCACTTCCCTCCGCCTCCCGCATCTCCTTCACCGCCGCCAGATACGCGATCGCCTGTACCGTCTTCCCCAGCCCCATGTCGTCGGCCAGAATTCCGCCGAATCCCATGGCGCCCAGCGTCATGAGCCACCGAAAGCCAAACTTCTGGTACGGTCTCAACTCCGCGTTCAGACCGGCAGGAACCTCATAGTCGCTGTCCTCCACATTCTTCATGGACCGCAGAAATGCCTTATAAGAGGAACTGCGCTTAACCTCCAGCATCCCTTCATGCTCCCGAAGAACCTGGTCTAAATAGAAGGACCGGTATTCCGGAACCTGGATATGGCCCGCCTCCAGCTCCCCGGCACTCAGTTCCAGCCCCTCGGCCAGCTCTGCCACCGCTGACAGCCCGTTGTCCTCCAGCTCCAGAAAATCTCCGTTCTTTAAGCGATAATATTTCCGCCGCCTCCGGTAGCTGGACAGCAGTTCCTCCAGTTCTCCCGCCTCTAACCGCTCCGTCTGAAGCGTAATATCCAGCAATCCGCTGTTACGGGCAATCCCCATTGTAATTTTAGGCGCCTTTAAAACTCTCAGCCGTTTTAAGGAATCGGAAATATATACCTCACCGATCTGCTGAAACTGCGCAATTCCAGTGCTGAGCAGACGGTACTGGGCCTCCTCGTCCTCCTCCGGAATGTACAGCAGCTGTTTCTTCTCATCCACACAGTTGAAATACCCGGCCGCCAGCTTAGCCGTATACTGCTCCTTTTCCATATCGCGGTATAAATCCTTGACTTCCAGTCCCTCAATCAGATTATAGCGCGCGTCTCCATATTGACTGTAAATAGATGCAGTCAGAGTCCGGTCCACATAATCCAGATACACGAGTATCTCACACGGCTTCGGCAGATAGCGCTCCAGCGAATCCGGCTTTTTAAGGATGGCAAACTCCTCCAGTGACGGCAGTACCGAAGCACAGAGAACCGGCAGATCTTCCTCATTGATATGATATTCCTGCTTCTTATAGGGCTCCATCAGACTGCATATACCGCCCATACGCTCTTTAAATTCCTGACTGCACAGGTAGATGGTGTCTCCCTCCAGGACACACAGCCCGCTCTTGCCTGCAAACGCTTCCCCTTTGGGAACTGAAAGGAGGCATCCCCCTCCGCTCCGTTCCGCTATGAAAAAGCCAAGAACCGGATCCTTTTCCACAATCCTGATCCGGGCCAGGTCTGAGAATCTGGATTCCAGAGCGATCACTCCCGGCCCCACTGCCTGCAAAAAGCGCACCATCTTGTCACCGGACAGAACCAGATTCCGTCCGGTGGCCGCTGTGGGCAGATAACTGCGGCGAATCATATACAGTTCCGTAATAAAGTCCTGCTCCTGATTCACACAGTCTTCCAAAAAGTCCGCCAGTCTGCGGCTTTCCTGGGTAAATGCGCTCTTTACATGGTAAAAAGCCAGTTTCTGTCCATAGTATACATACTTTTCTTCCTTTAGAGCATTTACCATTGCGGTAATATCCTTTAATACGTACAGATGGTCTGAACCGATTTTAAACTCAACCGTCCAGCCCTCCGCATTGCGGTGCAGAGCAGGAACCAGCCTGATATTTCCATTTAAATTGGGCTGAAAGTAGTGGGCATTTTCCCGCATGGTGCTGGAAAAAATCAGTTTTTTAACCGCGGTATCCGTCGGCGGCTGCCTAATCTTGGAAGCAGCCACCGATGGATTGGCGCCCGCGCTGCCGGGCACTGTACGTGAGGCCACATCTGTCTTGCGCCCCATTCGGTCCGCTGCTCCGCCAGCCAGAGCATCTGCTGCCTCCTCTTCTGCTTCCTCCTCCTCTGCTTTCCGTTCCATCAGCTCCAGCGCAACCGCGACACAATGCTTGCACATCCCGTCATACGATTGGTAGGCCGGGCATTCACAGTAATACTCTGTAAATGTATCACGCTTCAGATCATACGTCATTTCCACCTGGTAGCGGTTGTCATAAGACCCCTCCACCCATGCGCTTGCCTCCAGCCTCCCTTTGCTTTTCTGAAAATCCAGGTCTTCCACCATCCCGCTCCTGTACAGCTGGTTTCCTCTCGTAAAAGACTGGGGACTGGATTCCACTCTAATTGCCTTTATCTGTATCATGCCGTCTCTTTACTCCGTTTCTCTGACTGAACCTGTCTGCCCTGCAGTTATCCTAAATCTGTTTTCCCGCCCATATCTGGGTTTCTGACCGTACCAGCCGCCCGGGATCTTTCAGTGCCTCTTCCATCAGAATCAGCGTGTAAGCGTCCTGAAGCCCCTCCGCCAGCGGATAGCACTCCGTCCCTTCCTCAATATAGCGCCTCAGCCCCATCATCAGGACGGCAATGGCAGTCTCATCCTGGGGCAGTACCTTCTTCAGCCCCATATGTACAAATGGATTTACATAAAGTTGTTCCTCTCCCAGATAAATCCGTATAATCCCGCTGCCTGACGCCTCCCGCTCCACACTCATGGTCTGCTCCATCGGCAGAAACCGTCTTCCCGAGGGCCGAATCTCTTCCTTTACCCGCCGCACAATCCAGTCATCCAGCTCTCCCTCCGGCCCCTGAACGTTTAAATGGCGGCTGCGGATATAGGAGTGGTACTGTGCGCTGCTGAAATCATAAAAAGCCGTCTTCCCGCCCTCAAATTCGAACGTTAATCTGCGCCTCGTCTTCTCAGCCCTTCGTCCGTCGGTGACGGCGCCGTCTCTGGAATCCGTTTCCACCAGAGTATACGGATACTCCTTCCCGTAAACCGCCATATTCTGAAGTCCCGTCCCCAGCATACGCCGGATCACGCTGGCTCCATGGTAATCGTGGACGGCAGATAAGTTCATCATGGTCACATCCCCCAGATAGCCGCGTCTGACCACCTCCATGGCCGCTGCAAAGGAGGGGTACAGATAGTACTGTTCGGCTACCTGTATCTTAGCCCCCTCCTCCGTTTTCATGCGCCACAGTTCCTTTAAGTCTTCCAGTTTCAGGGCAGCCGGAGTCTCACAGAGCACCGGATATCCCTTTTTAGCCCATCGCTTCGTCTCAGAAAAGATGGAAGCCTTGTTCACCGCAATCACCACAAAGTCCGGCTTCATCGCCTCACAGGCCGCCTCTGACGTGATCGCAGGCACACCGTACTGCCGCCTCATAGCCCCGGCCTTTTCATCCGTCCTGCAGAGCATGGCCTCCATGGTAAATAATTCAGGATATGCGCAGGCAATTCTCCAGTAAAACAGCGATCTCCAGCCGGAACCGACCACGATAAAACGAAACGGCTTTTTTTCCAGTAATGATTGATCCATTGTCATTTTCAAAGAATTCTCCCTTCTGCATTTCCTTTGCAAACATGTTCCAGGAACAGCCGGTCCAGCGTCTCCCAGCTGTCCGTCCTGTCATCCTTCATGGTATCCAGCAGTTTTTTCGAGTGCTCCAGCTGCGCTTCTATAAAACAGTTGAGCACTTCAATCCTTGCCCCGGCTCCGCTTTCCGGTGTCAGCGCTTTGATTTCCAGAAGCCGTTCCACGGCCTGACGCACCTTGCGATATTCATCCTTCTGGCTCTGATCCCCAAGCACCGCCTCCATCAGCTCCGAAAAAAGTACCGGCGGCGGACATGCATGCTCCTCAATCCACAGACATGCCAGAACCGGACGGATCACATAAAAATACTTCTTGTATTTCACAGTGTCCCCCTGCAGAAACTCCATAAAATTACTCTTCGCCGTTCCATAATAATGGTACATGGACGCTTTTACGGAAAAATACGGGGACGCCTCCTGATGAATCTGCTTCCACGCCTCCGTCGTCCGGTAAACAACCGGAGAATTGGACCATTCAAACAGCGTGGAATTGGATCGGTGATACTGTCTCAGAGCTTTCTGCAAATCCCATCCATTGATATCGAGCGTCTCGTCCAGCTCCCATTCAATCACATCACGGACAGGTTCCAGCTTTAAGTAATCTTCCGGTCTGCGCACATAGATAAACCGCACGTCATAATCGCTGTCCGGGGAAGCGAATCCCCAGGAACGGCTTCCGGATTCCACCGCGTGGAGAATCCGCACGTGCTCCTTTTCCTCGATCTCCTGAAGCTTCTGTTCTACCAGGTCTTCCAGCGTTCCTTCAAAATCCTTATATCTCATCTCTTACCACCCTTTCATTGACACTCATGACGAATTCCTGCACACGCTCATAATCCGGTTCGTCCGGCAGCGATGTGTTCTCAGCCGCCTCATGCAGCCGTTTCTCGTAATCAGCCAGAATCTCATAGAATTCCGTCCGGTACGTGCCGTCCTCCTTCTGAAATTCTCCCCTGCGGATTTTCATCAGAAGCTCATGCTCGTCCTTCCGGTACGTAATAATCTCTTCTTTCTCCAGAATATCGATCGCCATCATAAACAGACGGATTAAATGCATGGCATGCTTATTTAGATGGTTGTCATCCTTCTTCCGGTTCCGTTTACCAATCTTATCATATTCTTTCACAATGTTATTCATCTCACCCCAGATGTTCCGGTAATCCCGCAGCGGATAGTGGGAAAACTGAGCATCCAGAAAAATCTCTGTGTCCATCTTCGGATTCTCCGCCTCGTCGATATAGATTTTCAGCGTTCCGTAATCGGAAATCCGGTAGCGCTCCCTGAATTCATACATGGCGTTCTTTACGGAATTATAGATATGTCTTTCCCGTTCCTCCGAAGCCATCCGGTCCCGCGCCAGCGCATTCTGGAGCCGTCTCAGCTGCTGGTCCGCGTATCCTCCGAAGGACTGAATCGCCCTCTTTGAAAGGAATAAACGGCGGTTGGCAAGCAGTTCCCTCCCGATTGGGGATAAGTATAAGTAGTGCTCTTCATTCAGCCCCAGCAATTCGCATGTATTGGGATTGCACTCCAGCAAAAGCCGGATGATCTTGTTAAACGTATAGATCACGGTATCCGTGCTCTCATCCGTATACTGATCATAGGAGGTCATTCCGATCAAATCGGATTTCCTGTTTAATGTCACGCCCCGGACATCAATATCGCTGCTTTCATTGTTCGTTCCATAGGAATAACTGCCTGCCAGCCCCAGCAGGATAATGTGTTTTCCCAGATGGGGATCTGTTTTTAAGAAGCTGTACTGCGGTTGTGTCAGAAGCTGCTGTGATGGAAGCTGCTGTGATGGAAGCTGCTGTGTTATATGCGGCTGCGTTAAATGTGACCGCGTTAAATGTGGCCGCGTTAAATGTGGCCGCGTCGACTTCGGCAGCTCTGTTATCGTCTCTGTATCACTCATGGGGATTCCCCCTTTCCTGCAAATAGAATACTTATAGTATAACTGCTTCCCGGAAAAATGCCAACAACCGTTTCAGACTTTTAAACCCGAGAACCATACTGCCGGATTACCGGGTGGCATATAACCGGAAAACACAGAAAAATACCCGGTATTCCATATTCAGAAATCACCGGGTACTGCGTTATCATACCTATTTACTTTTCTTTAAGAACCAGTATTTCCTTATCGGCTGTCTTCATTTTTTATTGCCTCTTTTATACCGGTTCTTCTCGCTACTTCCGGTTCTTCTCGCTACTTCCGGTTCTTCTCGCCACTTCCGGTTCTTCCCGCTACTTCCGATTCTTCCCGCCACTTCCGGTTCTTCCCGCTTCTGTCCCGTCTGTCAGCATATTTTTCTTCGAATTCTCCGCTCCCAGACCTCCAAAAGCAGACACCCGGCCGCATAACAGGCCAGATCCTTCACGTCAAACACTGAGCCGAACACGATCCTGGCAAATCTGTTTCCGGAGAGCCCCAGCAGCGTCACGAGATCAAAATACTGAAGCACTTCCACACATGCCGCAAACACGAACACATAAAGCGGCATCAGCCGCGCCTTCACCGGGATAAAGATTCTGACAAAACAGTATACCACTAAAACCACCAGCATGTCTCCCACATAGGGACGTATCACTTTGTCGTGAACGTACAGGGCAATCAGCGTTTCCACCACCATCAGCACCAGAAACGCAGCTCCGTACAGCAGACGCAGTTTCTTATCTCTCTCTGTCATTCCTCTCATCGCGAAGGTTCCTTTCCTCTTCATATAATCTTCCACCCCATCTCAGTGTATCCTATTCACCCCCTTGCCTTCTTCCAAAAATTTAATAACTCCCCCAATCCTCTCTCTGACCTTGCGCACTTCGCCTTCCTGCCATGCCTTCAAAAGTGGTATGTACTCTTTATCTCCCCTTTCCTTTATCCGGTTCAGCAGTCCAAATACCACCTGGCGGTTAACACTCTTTAACTCCTCAAACATATCCAGATGAAGTACCTTTGATGTCACTGCCTCCTCAAAACGTTGAAACCACTCTTCCGTATACGTTTCACATTCTATTTCCCATCCCTTATCCGTAAATACCAACATGGGAAGGCGGCCACTGTATTCAATCCTTAGATACCTTTTTACAATTGCAAAGTCTACCCGTCTGCTGATCTCATCCATCGTCAGATCATGGTAATAGCCGTAGGCTGGGCACCGATCCAGCTTATACTCCAGCACTTTCTTATCTTTTGAGCCTTTTAATATCTTTACCAGCATACCCCGGCCTCCTGTTGCAATCAGCTCATCCGCGGCTCTTAATATGGCCCTGAGTTCTTCAGGCTTAAGGCTGGTAATCTCCCCTGTTTCCAGTTCATAATGAATTCTTGATTTTCTGGTCATTGCACATGCCTTACTTCTTCACTCTTCCGCAACACTGCCTGTATTTCTTCCCGCTGCCGCATGGACAGGGAGCGTCAGGATCAGGCGTATTCGCTTTAAACTTTATTTTGGTAAGATCCCATTCAATTTTTGTCTGGCAGCCATGTTCCCCGCGTGCTCTCATTTCTGCATTGGTGAATCCACGGTTATTCCATTTTCTCACATGATCTTCCCAGTCCCTGAAAAGCTGTTCAAATTCTTTTAACTCCTCACCGGAAGAAAAAATACCCTCATATCTTTCCATAATCTCTGAAACTGCAAATACTCCACCCAATTCCTCCACGGCTTCAATGGAAAGTTCCCCCAACAGCTGCTCCGCCTCCATACTGCTGTCCATTCTTTTACTCAGATACCCTTTTAATATCCGGTACTCTTTCAAATGCTCATCAATGTAGTTCTCACGGTAAAACAGGAGGTCCTCAATGGATGGCTCATAATATGGCATGTCCTTCACCGCATCAAAGCGCTCTTTATACTCCTCCTCATCTTCTAAATCGGGATCAAACAGATATCCCGCCTCCAACCCAAAATTTTCTGATTCCTCTTTCAGCCTGACGACCGCTTTTTCCAATATTTCATCTGATAGTGCCGCTTCGTCTGGCAGCCAGTCTCCTTTTTCCGGCATATCTTCTGACTTCTCCGCCATACTTTCCTTTGCCGTACTTTCCTCTTCCGCACTCTCCGCCGGAATATCGTGCTTCCTGATTACCTCAAACAGCCATTTCGTTTCAAAGACTCCATACAGCCTCAGGAATGTACTGATATAACTTCGAACCATCTCATAGTAAGCCATACGTGAGGCAACCCCCATCTCCCCGGCTAACTCCTTTATCTTATCCACAATTTCATATGGAACCACGGGAGTTGTATTCATTTCCTCTTCGTCAACATAGTAAAATACCCAGCCGTTCTTCTGCAGGCTGAGCCCCTCTGCCGCTTCTTCTGTCTCACACTCTTCAACAGCCAGTTTTATCAGCAATTGAAGCTCATTTGCCGGCACTGCTTCGATCTTTGCGGACAGCCCCTCAATAATCTTATGTTCCAACGACTCCAGCTGTCTTTTCCTTTCTTTTCCTCTCCCCAGTTCCAGTCCATATTCCTCAGCTATTACATCCAGAAGAGATTCCGGACATCTTTTTAAGCACGTTCCAAGACAGTGATCCGGCTCTCCTTTTAAAAAAAATGACTCTACAAGCGGTTCCTTTACCATATCAAACAATGACCTTAATTCCATACTTAAATCGTCAAATAAATATTCGTCCATTTTTTCCCCTGTATTTTCCATGTGATAAATGCACTCTTCCAGCATCAGTGTTACCTATAGTATACCTGTTTGCCATTAAAATTCCAACACTGGATTCTCAGCTTTTCACTGCTTTAAAGTGATCTGTTTTCTTTCAAAAGCCATTCCAGCACATTTCTCTTTTTAATTCCCTCATAATCCGCGTTTCCGAACAATTCATCCAGGGTCAGAAGGTATTTGGGGTAATTATCCTGAATCTTCCGGAGAGGCGCCAGTTCCCGTTCCAGAGTTGATTCCTCCAGCGTGGTCGCAGCCACCTGATAATAGACGGTTTCCTCCGAATTCATGGCTACAAAATCCACCTCCCCGTCATTCATCTGGCCGACCCGGACCTGGAAGCCGCGCCGGAGCAGTTCAAGATAGACGATATTTTCCAAAATGTGACCGATATCACTGTCTTTTCCCCGGACCAGAACATTGCGGAGGCCGATGTCAACCGCATAGTACTTGCACTGCTGTGTCAAATACTGTTTTCCTTTAATATTATACCGGCCCGCCTCGTAGAGAAGGAGGCTGTCTGTCAGACCCCTTAAATACTTATCCACGGTCTTCTGATCCACTTTTGTCCCCTGTGATTTCAGCGTGTTGGCAATCTTCGTGGGAGACGCCAGGTTTCCAACGTTGTGGAGCAGAAACTTTGCTACATTTTCCAATACGGTGATATCGGAAATATTAAGCCTCGCCACGACATCCTTTAAAAGAACCGTATGGTAAATATCCATCAGATACTCTTTGGCGTCTTTTAATTCCAATCCCATACGTGTAACGTAAGGAAACGAACTGTATTCCAAATACCGGCTGAATTTCTGCTGCAGTGAAAAATCCGTTTCCGTCAAGGTGCTGCAGAACTCTGCAAATGACAGCGGCAGCATCTTAAGCTCCACATACCGGCCGGAAAGAAGCGTCGCCAGCTCTCCCGACATAAAGTATGCGTTGGAACCGGTGATATAGACATCGCAGTTTTCCTTAATAAAAAGACTGTCCACCGCCTTCTCAAAATCGGCTACATGCTGAATCTCATCGAGAAATATATAATTCATCTGATCCGGAAGCAATCGTTCTTTTATATAGTAATACAGTTTCTGGTAATCCGTTAATTCTTCGTACTCAATATCTTCAAAGTTAAGCATAATAATCTGGCTCCGGCTCACTCCGTCTGTCAGTAAATATTCCCGAAACATGTCAAACATCGTAGACTTCCCGCAGCGGCGCACGCCTGAAACTACTTTTATAATCTGACGGTCCTTCCACCTGATCAGCCAGTCCATATACTCTTCACGATTAATTTTTGTCATTCTGTCACTCCTTTCCTTCTGCTATTATATACATTTTAATCCTGTTTTATTCCATTGTCAACAAAAGTTAGGAAAAATTTCCTAACTTTTTATTATTATCTCATTTTTTAGGATTTAATTCCATTTCAAATTCCAAATAAAAGAAGCGAAAGCTCCTGTCACATCAGGCAGCTTCCGCTTCTTTCGCCGGTATTACTTCTTTCCGCAGCACTTTTTATATTTTTTCCCGCTTCCGCACGGACACGGATCATTCGGATAGATCTTCTGAACATTTTTCCTCTGTCCCGGCGCCTCACTGAAGCCATACCTGACCAGTTCATGCGGTGTATACCCGTGATTCATAACCATGCGTGTGTTGTTCCACACGTCTATAATCACGTTCGAGAACTTCTCCAGTTCCCGCTGTTCAGAAAATACGACTCCGTAATTTCCAAGCTCGTCTATCACGGTCTGTAAATTTGCACCCACACTGATTGCAGACTGGACATCACGCAGAATATCCGGAATCACTTCATCTTTAACACCAAGCTCACCAGTCAGGAATTCCCCGAGTTTCTGCAGCTCCTTCCCCATCAGGAAGCCGCCATTGTCCGCCATAAATTTCAACTCGGTCAGGGAGGGAATATAGTAAGGAATATTCCTCTGCATACGGTACAGTTCCTCATATGTATTCTGCTCCGCCAGTACACGGTCAACAAACCTTCCATCAACCAGTTCCACGACCGGACGGGCCGCAGAAAGCGTTTCATACGCCTCAAGAAGTTCTCCTTCCGTCAGCTTTTGGGAGGCATACTCATTAAAGATATCGAGTACCGCAGATACCGGTGACACCGCATACAGCGAGTTGGCCGCACACAGGCAGTCACCGATCCGGCTGATGCGGCTGCGCTCAGCCTGAAACTGCTCCGTGTTCATTACTCCATAAGCCGTCTTCACATCATCAGCCACCAGATACGTCCCTTGCTGAACGGCCTCTGTCACATAGCCGCCTGCGTAGAGATAATCTATATTTTCGTCTTCATACAACGGAATCCAGCCATTGCCCTCCAGAATCTGCTCGAACAGCTCAATCTCTTTATCTCTTGCACAGAGGAAATACCGTCTCATCACCTCCGGCCGGATTAGATAGTCCACAGTCTCCCTGATCAGTTCTTCCTTTTTATACTTCGAATATCCGCTCATACCGTGGCGTTTTGCCAGTGCTGTGATACTTTCTTTATCATAACAGCCGAAAATATCCTCCAGCAGCAGCTTTCCCGACTCCGGAACGCGCCCCTCCGAAAAGGACAACGCCTTCAGCTTTTCATTCACAAGCTCCACATCATAGGTTCCCATTCCCTGGCTCCCGGCCCATTCCAGGTAATCGATCCCGTTTTCCGCTTTTAATTCCTCAAGCTTTTTCGGGTCTGCAAGAATATCCAGAAGGTGATAATACCCGTAAATTCCGCCGCAGTCCTCAGGTATGACATCACCTTTATACTTCACCACCCGCGCATACGGCTCCGTGTCTTCTTCCAGAATCTTCTCCACCTCAATGGTATGTTCCCAGTTGTCACCCAGATCATATGTATACGTAAATTTCTTCGTATCAGCCACCAGTTCATCAATAACCGTACTGCCGGAAACAGTTCCCGGCATCGAAAACTCCTCCAGCCGGTCATCGGTTACACGAATTCCCATAGTCCGGAACTCAAATTCAAAGAGATGGCAGTCCGACCAGCAAAATGCCGTCTGAATCATCTGATGCAGCGTCTCGAACGTAATTCCCTGCGGAATCAGGACCCTTCGCCAGATCGGTGGTTTACTTCCTTTTATTATAATCTTGAACTGATAAGCTCCCATGAAAATATCCTCCTGTCAAAGTAAAAAATGACGCCATGACAATTTACCACAGATTCCCTGCTTCTGTCCAGTCTATTTGCAAATTTTCTTTGAGCAGTACCATATTCCAGATTACTTTTTCCTCCCCGGCGTATCTGTCCGGATCGTCAGCCGATGATCTCCATCTCCTTGGAATCCCGGTTCAGGCTCACGGCGCCGTCCGCCGTCACAAGCATCAGATCCTCAATTCTTACTCCCAGCTCGCCGGGAAGATAGATTCCCGGTTCACAGGAAAAGATCATGCCCTCCTGCACAACGTCCTGATTCGCGGAGGACACGTCTCCGGCATCATGCACCTCGATTCCGATACAGTGGCCGAGACGATGTGTGAAATATGGGCCGTATCCGGCCTCCGTGATGATATCCCTGGCCACCTTATCGATCTCGCAGAACTTCATCCCCGGCTTCATGGCCGCCTGGGCTGCTAAATTAGCCTTCTTTACGATCTCATACACTTCCCTGCCCTTTTCACTTGCATTCTTATAGAAAAACGTTCTGGTCATGTCGGAGCAGTAGCTGTTTTTTTTGCACCCCACATCGAAGAGTACACAGTCTCCGTCCTTTAAAACCGTTCCATCCGGCTTGTGGTGGCCGATGGCCGCATTGGCCCCAAAGCTCACCAGCGGGCCAAAGGATGGTCCTTCCGTCCCCAGTTCCTTATAGATCGCACACATTCCGGCGGCAACCTCCAGTTCCGTCACGCCCTCCTTTATCAGGCCGCGGAAACGGGCCATGGCCTCATCATTTAACCGGGACGCCAGAATCATCGTTTCCTTCTCTTCCTCGTCCTTGATCCGGCGGGCTCCATCCACACACTCGGACGCATTTTTATAGGAAGAACCGGCTCCCAGTTCCATCAGCTCCAGAAGGAACCTGGCCGCCATCTTCTTATCAATTCCCAGCGGTTTGCCGTGGTCTGTGCAGTCTGCAATCATCTGGCAGGCCGGGTCTGTATCGGAAAACCAGACCTTCTCCACTCCGATATCGCCGTCCACGGTAAACAGTTTATTGATGAACAGCCTGTGGTTCCCATTTTTATTTAAATATAATGCCAGCAAACGCTCATTGGGCAGTATCCATCTGCCGGTCAGATAAAAGACTGACGGCGGATCGCTGATGATCATCTGCTCCAGGCCCATCTTCTCCATATTATGTAAGACGCGGCCTACTCTCTCTTCAAACATCGTTCTTCCTCCTCACTATGGGCACCCGGCGTACCCCGTCATCTGTTTTACTCCATTAAACTCCGTAAAATACAGGCGCTCCAGGTCCTAACGGCAGGCCCACGATCATCCAGACAGCCAGAAGCAGAGACCAGAAGAATAAGAAGGCCATGGAGTACGGTAGCATGGAGGAAACCAGGGTTCCCCAGCCGGTATCCTTGTCGTATTTCTTCATAATCGTCAGAATATACGGAATCCATGCGATAACCGGTGCGATGATATTGGTGGTACTGTCGCCGATCCGGTAGGCCACCTGAGTCAGCTCAGGGGATAATCCCATCTTCATAAACATCGGTACGAATACCGGAGCGAAGATCGCATATTTCGCGGATGCAGAAGCCATAAACAGGTTCACAAAGCCTGCAACCAGGATAAAGCAGATCACGAGAACAACCGAGTTCACATTTAAGCTCTTTAACAGCTCCGCACCTTTGAAGGACAGAACACGGCCGATATTGGTATAGCTGAAGTAATTGGTAAACTGAGCCGCAACAAACGCCATTGCCACAAAACCGGATATGGAAGCGATGGCCTTATTAAAGGAAGCCACCACATCCTTATCGGACTGGAAGGTACCGCACATTTTCCCATACACAAACGAAGGAATGAAAAACAGCAGGGTGAACAGCGGAATAATCGCGTTCATCAGGGTGGAACCGTCGATTAAGCTGCCAGTCTCCGGGTTTCTCATAAAGGAATTTTTCGGAATACAGCAGATGATATAGAATGCCACGATTCCTACAAATACCCAGTTAGCTGCCTTTAATGCCTTTTCTTCTTTCGCGGAAATGCTGTCTGACGCCTCGATCAGAGTTCCGTCTCCATTTTCCTTATACGGCCCAAGGCGCGGGATGATCACACGCTCGGTAATATAGGTTCCCACAATGGTGATCAGGATCGTCGATACAATCATGAAGAACCAGTTTCCCAGTGGTGTAACCGTATAGGATGGATCCAGCGTCTGTGCTGCTGCAGTGGAGAAACCGGATAAGGTGGCATCTGCGGAACCGATCAGTAAGTTTGCGGAGAAGCCGCCGGATACACCGGCAAATCCTGCGGCAATGCCGGCCAGGGGATGCTTTTTGTATGCCTTGAAGATCATGGCAGCCAGCGGAATAAAGACAACATAGCCGGCATTTTCCGCCACGTTTGTCATAACGCCGATAAAGACGACCATCGGTGTCACCAGCGCAGCCGGCGTCACCTTAACCACCTTGCGGATCAGGCCGTTTAAATAGCCAGAGCTTTCCGCCACGCCGATTCCCAGCATGATCACAATGGTAAATCCCAGCGGCGCATAGCTGGTAAAGTTGGTTACCGCGGAGGTCAGCATGTACTGAAGCCCCTTAATGCTGAACAGACTGACGATCGATACCGTGGCCTCCTCCACCGTACCGCTGCCTGAGTTGTACATTTCACCTGCGGCGCTCCACCCGAGGGCCGAACCGATACCGGAGACGATGACTACCGCCACAGCTAAGTAAAAGAATATGGTGAGCGGTGTCGGAAGCTTGTTCCCTGCGGTTTCGATCTTATCCAGAAAGCGCAGGATCCAGGAACGTTTTTTTGTCTTGGTTGTGTTTTTCATACTTTCTCCTTTATACATTATATTATTTACTGCCTATTTCGCAGTATTTGACGCAATCAGAGCGGCATCCCACACACCGGAAAACGGTGGGGAATAACACAAATCCATAAATCCCATCTCGTCCACCGTCAGTCCGGCATAAATGGCGATGGCATAGTAATTGGCTCTCGGAACCACAATTCCCTGTCCGTACGTCTCCGCCCCCAGGATCTTTCTCGTATCGGCGTCGTAGATCAGCTTGATATTCAGCTTCTCCGTACCGTAGTAGGACGCATAACTGTTTCCCGTAATCGTATGAGCCTTGTAATTAAGCCCCCTGGCCTTCGCCTCTTTCTCCGATAAACCGACCTTTGCCGCATCCAAGCCAAACAGCCGCAGCGCCGAGCTTCCGATCAGTTTAAACGGCTTCGGCTGTGCCTCGCCCAGGATATCGCCGATGATTCTTCCCTGTTTGTTGGCGTTGGTTCCTAACGGCGCATACATATAATCTCCGGTGACTGCGGATTTCATGATGCTGCAGTCGCCCGCCGCGTAAACATCCGGAATGCTGGTCTCCATCCGCTCATTCACACAGATGGCTCCATTCTTCGCCTTCTCCACATTGGTGATAAACGAAGTTGCAGGTGCGATGCCTGCGCTGTTGATCACAATATCCGCCGGGATTTCTTCGGTTCCGTCTCCCCTTGAGAGCACGGCGCCCACGATACGGCCGTCTTCCTCGATCAGGCTCTGAACCATCGTTCCCACACGCACGGTCACCCCGTTTTCGGCTAGCTCGGCCTCCAGAGCCTCGCTGACCTCGGGATCAAATGCCGGAAGCACGTGATCGGCCAGCTCCACTACCGTTACCTCTTTGCCGTAATGCCTGCATGCCTCGGACAATTCCAGGCCGATAAATCCGGCTCCGACGATGACTACATGGCGCTGGTTCTCATCGAATAACGCCTGTTTCACCCTGGTTCCATCCGCCACGTCGCGGATCTCGAATAAATTGCTGTAAGAACGGTCGAACGGTGGGAAATGGCGCACCCCCGCTCCGCTTCCGATCACCAGCTTGTCATAGGTATCCTCAAACACCTCTCCGGTCTGCAAATTCTTTACCGTCACGGTCTTCGCATCCGCATCCACGGCAGTCACCTCATGGTAAGTCTTTACCGGAATCCCGCTTTTGGCAAACTCTTCCGCCGTCCTGGCAATCAGTTCCTTCCCCTGCTTAATATGATCGGAAATATAAAACGGGATACCACAGGCGCCAAAGGATACCTCTCCGCCTTTCTCGTAAACCACGATTTCCACCGCATCACCCAGAAGTCTTTTTAACTTGGATGCCGCCGACATTCCGGCGGCCACACCGCCGATAATCACTGTTTTCACTCTCTCACCCTTCTTTCTACGATAATCGCATTTGTCATACAGCCAGTTACATTAATCAGTGTCCTTGGCACATCTCCGATGGGATCGACAGCGATCATCGGTCCCAGGCCGTTCACCGCGCCGGTGATTCCGCTTCCCATCACAGCTCCGAATTCCGCCATGGTGGCCGTTCCCGGAACTCCGGTAATCCCATAGGAGACCAGCACGATAACCACCACCAGGCCGAACACCAGCGCCGGTGTCATGGTCAGGCCGCTTAAGCCTGCGGCAAACACCGCGGCCATAGCCGGGAACAGAGCGCCGCACCCCTGCATACCCGAAGCAATCGCATATGCAGACACCTCGTCGGTAATCTCCTTATTAAGACCCAGCCCGGCCGCCAGCGCCTCCTGAGCGTCCGGAAGACAGGCAGAACCGGAGCGGGTAACCAGAGCCTTTTTCATCGCCGCCTTTCCCGCACGGAAAAATGCCGCCGGGCTCACACCGGAAACTGCACACAGAATCATCTGCACTGCCAGCATGGCCAGAGACGCCGCACAGAGAACCAGCAGCATCTTCACCAGCATAAGGAGAAACGCCGGCCCGTACGCCGCCGTAAATGCGGCCATGACCGCAGCCGCTCCCATGGGTTTGTAGGCGATAACGGCCTTGCACACACTCGTAATCACGGAGAACGCCGCATCTGTGAAATCGAGAAACGGCTTTACCATATCCATATATTTGCCGGACATTCTGCGGGCCGCAATACCAATAAATACGGCAAAAACGAAGATTCCCGCCACATTGCCGGTAAGGAAGTCAAAACCGATACCCGAGGGGATCAGATGCGCGATGGAATCGGTAATCTTCTGTCCCTCCCCGACATCCCAGGAAAAGACCACGGTATCCGCTCCCGGTGCTGCGCCGACTTTCAACCAGAGGTCAAAGCAGGCGCCGATCAGGGCGCTGGCCGCCAGCATCAGCGTATTCACCCATTTTTTCCATTTGGTCAGAGGCGTTTCCGTCTTACTCAGAGGCGTATGAATCACGAGACGCACTCCTGCAGTAAAGACAACCGGCGCGATCAAAAGCTGGAAAAGGGAGACGTATCCGTTTCCAACTAAAGAAAACCATCGGCCCAGATCAGCCGCATACACCCCCGTGCGGCCGGATACCCCCCATACGATCAGTCCGTATACGGTTCCCGTTCCCGTTCCGATCAGCACTCTGGAGGCAAACGAAAACTTCTTCTTTGGCAGACGGCTGATTCCAAAAAGCAGAGCGAAAAACACAATCACTCCTGCCAGACTCTCCGCCCTCGTTAATCCTAAAAACCCGATTGTACTCATGAATATTTCCTTTCTGTCAGCACTCCGTCATAATACGGATTATTTCCTTATCTGTCTCTCTCATTCCATCTTTTCCGAGACGGCCCACGTTGGTGATCGTATTTTCCACGCCTTTGGACACGATACCGTCGCCGCCTTTAAACTGCTGGCCGTTTAAATACATATAATATCCCATGATTCCGGCGTCCACCGCAGCCGCGATCTTGCCTGCGCAGGAAGGCTTTGCGCCGTCGCAGATGATGCCCGACACAATGGCCAGACCATTGACAAGAGTGTGGGCGATCGTTTTATAATCTCCCCCCAGCAGGAAGGCAATTCCGCACCCGGCTCCGCATCCCGCGCTGACCGCCCCGCAGTAGGCAGACAGACGGCCGATTCCCGTCTTCTGATGAATCGTAATTAAATTGGAAAGCACCAGGGCACGGAAGAGCTCCTCCTCACTGGATCCCAGTTCTTTCGCATACTCAATCACGGGAAGAGACGCTGTCATCCCCTGATTCCCGCTTCCGGAATTGATAATGACGGGAAGCTCGCATCCGCTCATACGGGCGTCTGATCCCGCCGCGGCCGCGGCTCTCGCCCTGACGCGGATATCGTCACCGTAGGCTTTTAACAGGACGCTTCCGATATTGGCGCCCCAGTCGTTCTTAAGGCCCTCCTCCGAAATCGCACGATTATAAGCGATCTGGCGCCCTATCACTTCTTTCACATCATCTAAATCCACCGTCTTTGCAAACTCGTAGATGTCTTCCACATTTAAAAGGCTCCTGTCCGCCATCTGGGCTTCCCTGGCGGCCACAGCTCCCACTTTATAAAGAACCTCTCCGTCCTTCTCGATCAGTACAATGTTGGTATGATACCCCGCGATCCTCACTTTCACACAGGACCCGCCTCCGTATACCGTCACCACCATGTCGAGAATCTCATCCGTATCCAGTGGTTTCACACAGATTTCTGCGTGATCCAGATACTCCCTGATCTGTGCCTTCTGCTCCTTTGTCACCCCCGCGATGACTTCCAGAATCCTGGAAGCATCTCCGGCTGCAATCCCTGCCGCCGCTGCGGCTTCGATGCCCTTCAGCCCTCCCGTGTTGGGGACAATGACACTCTTTACATTTTTCACGATATTGCCGCTGGCTTCCACCACACAGCGTTCCGGAAGGCAGCCCAGCACCTCCCTGGCTTTAGCCGCACAGTAGGCCAGAGCAATCGGCTCCGTACAACCCATGGCAGGCACGAGTTCCTCTTTTAAAATCTGTACATAGGTAGAATATTGAATTCCGGTACGCTCCATGATTTCCCTCCGATTTATTTATATATTTTTTATAATTTTATAGGAAAATTTTATCTTATTCTGTTTGATATGTCAATGATTTTAATGATTTTTTTTTATTATAATAATAATTTATCCTTCCAGATAAAAAAAGAGACCCGGACTATTGCCTTCCGGACCTCTCTCCTGTTTCAGTTGAAATGTATGTTGCCGCCCTTTTTAAACAGCGGTTAATTTCTTCCGCCCGCTTCCAAAAGACGAAAGAGTAGTAATCAGCATGGCAAACGAAGCAAACAGGAAGCCAAAGTAGACCATCGCAGCTGGTGTGGAGGTCTTGACCCCTTCAATGTTCGCATACAAGTTACCCTTGGATAAATAGGCGGTCACACTGCGTCCCGGTATATAGGGCGCACTGCTGTGGGCATTCTTCAGTTCATATTCCTGACCCAGATAGGATACAAAGACATCATACTGCATCTGCCTTTTCCCTAATATCTTCCGGTATACCGTATCAGAACTTACAACCCTCACCTCAACCTCTGTATATTCCGCGTCCGCCTTATCGACAACTCCCCGCAGAACTACCGTTGCTATAATACAAAGCACAGTCACAATCATCAAGATCATCGATTTCTTACTCATCAGAAATCCCCCTTCATTTTCTCTTTTGTATATCGTCTTGTATGTATTCTCTTACCTATATCCTCTTATATATTTCTTCTCATATTCTTCTTCTGCTTCTTTTCTTACGTCTTCTTCTGAATTTTAGACTGGTAACGATATACACTCGCCTCAGAACAGTATAAATACTCTGCGACCGCGCCCACCGCGCCCTTTAGCTGGAACAGTCCCGCGCGGTTCAGTTCTCCGATAATCTCAATCTTCTCCTTCTGCGTCAGACGCTCCCTGACCTTTGCTTCGCTGGATCCCACCACGGTGATCACAGCTTTTTTCATCATATCCCCAATTACATCTTCAGAGAAATTCTCGACTGGGCCCGAACAGATGATTCCCGACTGGCCGCCGTCGCTCATCAGCCCCATGCCGCTCAGCTGGCGGATACGATCCATGACCTGCTCATACGGCGTCATGTCAATATTGACACAGAGCTGTCCCACCAGTTTCCCTTCCTCCCGGATAAAATACGTCGAAGAACGCAGCCGCTTATCAGGAGCCGCTTTCCCCTCATAGTTTACTACATAATCCTTTTCTTTCCACTCTTCATTGGCCAGTATGGACAGCGTAAAATCAGTAATAGGCGCCCCTATCGTACGGCCGCTGACGTGTCCGTTGGCAATGGCGATAATATCGTGGTCCGGTTTGCGGCAGTCTCTCAGCACGACCTCTGCATTCTCTCCCAGAACCTCTCCCAGAAAATCAACCAGCTTTTTATAATAATCCAGTATGTCCAATTCCACAGTTCCTTTCCGCATCGTTCAAAACTCTTTTTTCATTATAACAGAGGAAAAACCGTTCCGCAACCGATTCCGCCTCCCCATTCTGCCATAAAATTGTAACAGTTCAGACGGCTCATCTTCTTGACCGAAAAAGCCGGTCAAGAAGCATCGGATATTCATCCGATGTGAAAATTGGTGCAAAGACGGTCTTATGAGCAAGTTCAACGTCCGTTTTCGCACCAATTTTCCCGCCGTCTGAACTGTTACGTAAAATTCAATAAATTGTATCATTTATTGTAATTTGTTGACAAATTCTGCCATTTTATGTATAGTTTTCATGGAAACATTATTATCCTAAAAGGGGGCATTGATATGAAACAGGAAACAAATTACTCATCTCCCTACGAACTGGACGGAAAACTGCCGCTTAAAACAGCATTCCCGCTGGGTCTTCAGCACGTTCTCGCCATGTTCGCAGGAAACTTAACACCGATTCTTTTAATCGCAGGCGCGTGCGGGATCACAGCCGGCTCTGCGGAACAGGTGGCAATTCTTCAGAATGCCATGCTGGTAGCCGGTATCGTCACACTGGTTCAGCTCTTCTCCATCGGTCCGGTGGGAGGCAAACTTCCCATTGTCATGGGAACCAGCTCCGGTTTTATCGGCGTATGCCAGAGTGTGGCCGGCGTCATGGGCGGCGGTGTCGCAGCTTACGGTGCCATTCTCGGAGCATCGCTGCTGGGCGGATTGTTTGAGACAGTACTGGGCTTTTTCTTAAAGCCTCTGCGCCGTTTCTTCCCATCTGTGGTTACCGGTACAGTCGTTCTCTCCATCGGTCTTTCCTTAATCAGCGTCGGCATCGGTTCCTTCGGCGGCGGCAGCAGTTCTAAGGATTACGGCTCTTTGGAGAATTTATTCCTGGGCTTTGTAGTCCTTTTGAGCATCGTACTGTTAAAGCATTTCTGCAAAGGATTTGCAAGCGTATCTTCTATATTAATTGGTATCATCATCGGTTACGTGGTGGCGGCAGTCATGGGATTCCTTCTTCCCAATACCTTCACCTTCACGGATCCGGCTACCGGAGCTGCGGCAGAGCTGACGAAATCCTGGGTTTTAAACTGGAATAAGGTTGCCGAAGCCAGCTGGTTTTCCATTCCGAAGCTGATGCCTGTAAAGCTGGTGTTTGACGCCCGCGCCATTATCCCGATTGGAATCATGTTCATCGTAACGGCAGTTGAGACCGTAGGTGACATCTCCGGTATCACGGAAGGCGGCATGGGACGGGAAGCCACAGATAAGGAACTGGCCGGCGGCGTTATGTGTGACGGCCTCGGTTCTTCCTTTGCGGCCCTCTTCGGCGTACTTCCCAACACCTCCTTCAGCCAGAACGTAGGTCTGGTCGGCATGACGAAGATCGTCAACCGGTTCGCCATTGCAACCGGCGGCGTATTCTTAATCGCCTGCGGTTTATTCCCGAAACTGGCGGCCATCGTATCCATCATGCCTCAGAGTGTTCTCGGCGGAGCGGCTGTCATGATGTTCGCCTCCATCGTAGTCAGCGGTATCCAGCTGATCACCAAAGAAGAGGTCAATACGAGAAGCATTACCATCGTATCCGTAGCCCTCGGCCTCGGTTACGGCCTTGGCTCCAATGCAGCTGCCCTTACATACCTTCCTGAACCGGTACGCTTAATCTTCGGCGGTTCCGGTATCGTTCCGGCTGCTCTGGTGGCAATCATTTTAAATGTATGCCTTCCAAAAGAATCTGCTGCAGAAAAGACGGCAAAAAAATAATCAGAGGGGCTCTAAAATAAGTCCTTAATTAGGAATCGCCAGTTCCGGCAAATGCCGGTTCTGGCGATTCCTTGTTTATTATACCTGATTTTTATACACATCTTGATTTCACTCGTATCAAAGGGATCACTTAATAAGCTTATGAGTATAACTCTTTGCTTTTAAGCTGCTATTACTTTTTGTTGCTTTTTATTATGATATTTAGGGGTGTTTACAAGGGACTGCGCGGACCGTGAAACGGACTGCTGGCAGAGAATTTCGTACATTTATTTATTGTTGTCTTTGAACTCATATGATATACTTTCTTTAGGGAGCAATCGTGTTGCAGGGTGGCGTTGGCCTTCATTCTACATAGGATGGAGGTGATGTCTATGAAACATTTCGATTTTAAGGATTTAATGGCCTTTGGAATGTTTATCTTAGCGTTACTGACATTCATTTATTTGATTTGTCGCTAGCTTAACATAGAAAACCACCCTAAACTTGACCAGTAGCAGGGTGGATTTTCTATTCAACTATTAGGCCAACCCATCTTGTGGGCGGTTGTTCCTCTTTAAATATACTATAACATTTCTCCGCATTACTTGCAAGATTTTTTTACTATGAATCTCATCATGCAGCTTAAAACACTTTCATTTATACTCTTTACCAAAACATATAAGCCGTATTGTATTTACAAATCTGATTTATATATGTAGTCTATATTGGGGTTTAGCCCAGTTTATAAAAGACTACACATAAACAAGAATGGGCTGCTGATAACAAATCATAACATCATACCCAAAAGGCATCCCGTAATTCATGCTCTCCGGGCGGACACTGCGCGGCAAAGTATATAAAAGAATCATAAACACGATAAATGCCGCAGACAGAACCGAACGGGTTTCTGCATGCGGCATTTTCATCTATGTAAACTGTTCGTAATAATTTGGCGAAGCCGGTCACATCAAGCGCGCTTATCTTTATGACCATGGCTTCTTCTATGTTCAATCCCTGTCGGGCTTTCTGATACCTATCATACACGGCAAATGTGTCCAAAATTTGTTGTTTGCCTAAAGCCTTTCTAAAAAGTATGAAAAACTCTTTAACATTTTCATAAGCTCCTCTAATCCGACAACTTTACACATCTTTTACAAAACCTATACTCAATCCTGATATCTTCTGATTCAATTCCTTAGTATACTCCAAATGTCAGATAAAAAGAAATGTAAGAAATCATATCAGAAAAAGAGGAGAACAATTATGAAAAAGAACATGGTAAAAACACTTGCACTTGCCGGAATGGCAGTTTTAACAATGGGAACCCTGGCCGGATGCGGCAGCAATACAACCGAATCAACCGCGGCGCCAACCACCGCACAGTCAGAGGCTGAGACAACCACAGCAGGTACTGCCTCCGCTGAGACAACCACAGCGGCTCCTGCGGCTTCCGCAGACTTAAAGGGTTCCATCAGTATGGTAGGTTCCACCTCCATGGAAAAATTTGCAACCGCGCTCAGTGAGATCTTCATGGAAAAATATCCGAACATCACGGTTCAGGCTGAATTCGTCGGTTCCGGTGCCGGTGTGGAAGCCGTAAACAACGGCTCCGCAGATATCGGCAACTCTTCCCGTGAATTAAAGGATGAAGAGAAAGCCAACGGCATCGCTGAAAACATTGTAGCCATCGACGGTATCGCAGTCGTTGTCGATCCGGCTAACACCGTGGAAGACTTAACGAAAGATCAGCTGACCTCCATTTATAACGGCACAATTACCAACTGGAAAGAGGCAGGCGGCACTGATCAGCCGATCGTAGTCATCGGCCGCGAGTCCGGATCCGGCACAAGAAGCGCATTTGAGGAAATCCTCGATGTGGCCGACGCCTGCAAATACAGCAATGAATTAGACAGCACCGGCGCAGTTATGGCAAAGGTTGCTTCCACTCCCGGTTCTATCGGCTACGTTTCCTTAGACGTTCTGGACGATACGGTTAAGACCTTAAAGCTGGATGGAACAGAAGCAACTCCTGAAAATATCAAAGCCGGATCTTATTTCTTAAGCCGTCCGTTCGTTATGGCAACCAAAGGAGAAATTTCCGAGCAGAACGACCTGGTAAAAGCATTATTCGACTACATCTACTCCGATGAAGGCACCGAATTAGTAAAATCCGTTGGTTTAATCCCGGCAAACTAAAAGCCCGACGGCTGAAACAGACATCATAAAAAGGGACGTAGCAGGGTAACAGACACTACGTTCCTTTTATCCGCATAAATGAAAGGAGCCATCTTATGCATCCGAAATCTTACTCCATCTTTGCCGGACGCGGCAGCAAATCCGCGGTGGAACATGCGGCGCAGATCATCTTTACCGTCTGTGGTTTTTTCGCCGTTCTGGCGGTTGCCTCCATCACAGCTTACATGATCATCAGCGGTACCCCCGCGCTTTTTAAGGTAGGAATCCTCGATATCCTGTTCGGCACCGTCTGGAAACCGGAAGCCGCAGTTCCCGCTTTTGGTATTCTCTATGTGATCCTGACTTCCATTGCAGGAACCGCTCTCGCCATTTTAATCGGCGTTCCCATCGGCGTCATGACGGCCGTTTTCCTCGCTGAAGTGGCACCGCCCAGGCTGGCAGGGATCGTACGTCCGGCAGTGGAACTGCTGGCGGGGATTCCTTCCGTTATCTATGGTCTTTTGGGAATCCTGATCTTAAATCCTCTCATGTATAAGCTGGAACTTAAGATTTTCGAGGGCTCCACAACCCATCAGTTCACAGGCGGTGCCAATTTAATCTCCGCAGTCCTGGTTCTTGCCCTGATGATTCTCCCCACAGTCATCAATATCAGCGAATCCGCGCTCCGTTCCGTTCCAAAGGAACTGCGAAGCGCCTCTCTGGCTCTGGGAGCCACAAAGATTCAGACGATTTTCCAGGTTGTACTTCCAGCAGCAAAATCAGGTATTATAACAGCCATCGTTCTGGGCACCGGCCGCGCCATCGGCGAAGCCATGGCGATCAGCCTTGTATCGGGAAGCTCCGTCAATTTCCCGCTTCCCTTCAACTCCGTCCGCTTCCTTACGACGGCGATCGTATCGGAAATGTCCTACTCGGCAGGTCTTCACAAACAGGTGCTCTTTACCATTGGTCTTGTCCTGTTCGCATTTATTATGATCATTAATATTTCTCTGACCAGGCTCTTAAAGAAAGGAGATGTACAGCATGACTAACGAAATCGCAGTTCCCTTCCATAAAGACTCTGTTATAAATAACAGCATCTGCCGCAGACAGACGCGGGTATCCGATTCCGTTCTTACCTTTTTCATCTATCTCTGCGCCTCCATATCCATCCTGATTCTGATCGGAATTATGGGGTACGTTTTTTTCCGCGGAATCCCGCAGATCAACTGGGAATTCTTAAGCACTGTTCCCAGCACAATCAGGGGTACCTTCGGAATCCTGGGAAACATCGTCAACACCTTATATATCGTCGTGATTACGCTGCTCATCGCCACTCCACTGGGTGTGGGAGCCGCCATCTACTTAAATGAATACGCAAAAGGCGGCAGGGCCGTCTGCCTCATTGAGTTTACCACAGAGACACTCTCCGGTATCCCCTCCATCATCTTCGGCCTGTTTGGCTACGTATTCTTTGGCACAACGCTGGGACTTGGCTATTCCATACTAACCGGCGCACTGACACTCTCCATCATGGTTCTGCCGCTTATCACCAGAACCACCCAGGAAGCGCTTAAAACAGTCCCCGACAGCTACCGCTCCGGCGCACTGGGAATCGGAGCTACCAAATGGTATATGATCCGCACCATTCTGCTCCCCAGCGCCATGCCCGGTATCGTAACCGGCGTCATTCTGGCCATCGGCCGCATCGTAGGCGAATCCGCGGCTCTCTTATTTACCGCGGGAAGCGGTTACTTACTGGCAAAGGACTTTTTCGGAAAAATCTTTGAATCCGGCGGGACGCTGACCATCCAGCTCTACCTCTCCATGCAGAAAGCCAAGTACGATCAGGCCTTCGGCATCGCGGTGGTCCTGCTCCTCATCGTCCTCGCCATCAACGGCCTTGCCAAATATTTATCCCACAAATTCAACAAGTCACTCTACTAAGTTCGTGAAAGACCTCACTAAGTGGAGATGACATGTATCGCACGTAAGCGGCCAAAAGACGTCCGCTAAGTGCTCATAACAAGGAGGTTAGAGAATCGTGAATACCAGCACAGTAAAAATAGCAACCAACGGCCTGGACTTATATTACGGCACCAATCACGCCTTAAAAAACATCTCCATGGAGCTGTATACCAATAAAATTACCGCCTTTATCGGACCTTCCGGCTGCGGCAAGTCCACCTTCTTAAAGACTTTAAACCGTATGAACGACCTTGTCCCCAATGTAAAAATCGAAGGCGAGGTCCTGCTGGACAATGAAAACATCTACGACCAGAGAGTCGATACCACCCTTCTGCGTAAAAAAGTAGGTATGGTATTCCAGCAGCCCAACCCATTTCCCATGAGCATCTACGACAACGTGGCCTACGGCCCCAGAATCCATGGTATCCACAGCAAATCAGAACTTGACGCCATCGTGGAAAAGAGTTTAAAGGGCGCGGCCCTCTGGGATGAGGTATCGGACCGGCTGAAAAAATCCGCTCTCGGCTTATCCGGGGGCCAGCAGCAGCGTCTCTGCATCGCAAGAGCCCTGGCGGTGGAGCCGGAAGTCCTTCTGATGGATGAACCTACCTCCGCCCTCGATCCCATATCCACGCTGAAAATCGAGGATCTGATGGATGAACTGAAGAGTAAGTACACGGTAGCAATCGTGACCCATAACATGCAGCAGGCCACCCGCATTGCCGACTATACCGCATTTTTCCTGGTTGGCGAGGTCGTTGAATACGCGGCTACCACGGAACTGTTCTCCTCTCCAAAGGATTCCAGGACAGAGGATTATATCACCGGACGGTTTGGATGATCTGTTTTTAATTTATGTAAACTTAATTTCAGAAAGGATTTACTTAAAATGACGACAAGAATCAATTATGACCACGAGCTGACGCTGTTAAACGACGACATCAAGCAGATGGGCTTTATGGTGGAATCTTCCATCGAACAGTGCTTTATCGCATTTGAGGACCAGGATTTTGAAAAGGCGGAGGGAATCATACGCGGCGATCGAACCATCAATGACTTAGAGCGCTCCATTGAGGCCCGCTGCCTCTCCCTGATCCTCCGCCAGCAGCCGGTGGCCGGTGATCTGCGGGTCGTGTCCAGTGCCTTAAAGGTGGTCACGGACTTAGAGCGTATCGGCGACCATGCCTCCGATATCGCGGAACTCGTGCTTCGAATCCGTGGAGAACACGTCTATCATGTCGTGCGTCACATACCGGGAATGGCCATGGCCGCCCGCGAAATGGTGAGAAACGCCATAGACGCCTTTATCACTCAGGATATCGACGCCGCAAAGTCCATCGAAAAACAGGATGACATCGTAGATGAACTGTTTACCAAGGTAAAAAATGATGTGATCGATCTCTTAAAACAGTCCGCCGACCACGCCGACCAGTGCATCGATCTTCTGATGATCGCAAAATACTTGGAGCGCATCGGAGATCACGCCGTGAATGTCTGCGAATGGACGGAATTTGCAAAGACCGGTGCTTTAAAAAATGTCCGTATCCTATAGAATCAGAGACAGGAAAGGTGCCGCAGGGGTCTAAATGATATGCCCCTGCGGCACCTTTCCTGTCTCTGATTCTATAAATAAAGCGTGCAGTTCCACAGTTATTTCATCGTTTCCTGATGTCTCGCAATTGGAAAACCACACTCCGGCTGACTGACCCCGCCGTCAGTCGCTGGTATAGTATCCCATAAGAAACTTCGCACACGGTTCATCCTGATAATTGTATACATAAAGATAATTACCAGCCGTCCGGGTATAAAAGTCTTCTTCAATATCCGAGACATTCCCGGATGTACTGCCGGATTCCAGTGTCTTCACAAGAGTGCCATCCCGGTATATGTAGTCGCGGGAAACAGCTGTCCCATCGGGATCATAGACAGATAAAAAGGCCACATGATCGTTTACAATAATCGGGAACATCATCTGCTCTTTCCCGGCAGGAAGTCCGCTCTTATCGAACTCGAAGAGACATTTTCCCCTCATATTATAGTAATAGTTCCGGTTTCCTTTCTCTATCACGGCAATGTTCTCCTGAAACTCCGTACCATAAATGGAGACGGCTTCCGATGTCACTTCCAGTCCCATCGCGATCTCCGGGTAGTGCTCCATAAACTCTTTCACATCGTAGTAGAGCTCTTCACTTCCCTCTTCTCCCCATATTTTCCTGTCGGACTGTACGCCCTTTTCTGTGATTGCTCCATTTTTATCCGCATAATCGTAGGTGTAATGCCATTCCCCCGATCTCCCCGACTCCACCCATACCGCATGTTCCAGCCCATAGCCGTCCTTTGTCTGATAGATATCGCTGTACACCGGTTCACAGACCCATCGCTCCTCTGCGACGGAATAAAGCCCGTAATTGCCTGTCAGAGTGTCCTGCATGGAAAGCAGGCCGCTGCCGTCCCAGACCAGAAACGGGGAAATCGCCTGACTCTCCACATGCCTGATGAATTTCATCAGATTCATGGAACGGTCGAACACCGCGATCCCATTTTCACCGTAAAGATAGTCTCCATCCGCAAGTATGACTTCACCCTTTGAAAGCGGAATCTCCGCCTGAAACACCTCATCTTCCCCTTCAAAGCCCTGGGGAAGAAGCTTCTTTTCGTCCCTTACTCCCACGTACCCCAGCGCATTAATCAGCGCCTGGCCGTCATCTGAGGTAAGCCATTCAAAGAGGCGGTACGCGTTTGAATCCTTTGGTTCATCCTTCCTGACCGCCGCATAAAAATCGCTGACATAGGGATAGCTTCCGTCCCGTATGGTATCGCTGGAGGGCATAACGCCGTCGACCGCCATAAATTTAAGTTCCGGTTTCTGATACATGTTTTTTGCATAATAATAGACCGAATAACCGAGAGCCTCCCCCGTATTATCATAGGCGGAAACCTTTTCAATCAGTTCACCCATCTCCGAAACCACGAAGTCCTGCGGTGCCTCCGCCATGGCAGTTCCCTTCATCACAAGCTTCTCCATCAGATTCTGGCTGCCGGAGTCCACAGGCCTCTGAAACGCCCGTATGGCCCGGCTGCTGCCTCCCACCGTCTTCCAGTTCGTGATGTTACCGGAATAGATATCGATCACCTGTCTTCCGGTTAAGGAATTTACAGGGTTCCCCTGATTGGCCATAAATACCAGCGCGTCCCGGCCAATCGGTTTGATAATCAGATTATCTCCCTCTTCCTTCAGACGTTTTTTAACGCTCTCTCCGGGTTCATAGGCGATAACCAGATCCGTTCCCTGATCCCGGATCAGTTTTAAATACGCCTGAGTCGTCTTATCATGCCGGATCAACCGTTCCGCCTCCCGCTCCGTCGCATCCGCGGCAAGACGGTAAATGGCCTGTGACAGGGGAATCGTCGCCGTGGAACCGTCAATCCTTGGAAAATCCTCTTTGCCGATCTTAGGGCATGTCACCAGTTCTGAAGGGGCATTCTCTTCCGCCGCTTTCACGGCTGCTAAATTGCCGGTTTCCGATTCATTCAGCACACTGTCATCGAAGGCATCTCCATCGACAGAAGGCCAGTACCAGGATTTTCCTGAAAAATATGAATTCAGATCATCACTCTTAAACTTGCGGCCGTGCCTTGCGTAGATCTCATTCCTGGCAATGCGAAGCTCTTCCCTGGTTAAGTCCGACAGCTCCTCCTGCGTATAGATATGGTTCTGCGCCTCCGGAAGAATATAGTCATCCTCCCTGCTTCCTGCCGGATAGGACCGGGTCTCTTCAGCAGTCTGGCTCTCCGTCTCCCGCTCCCCGCTTTCCTCTTCATGGGTATCAGCAGTGACTGCCTCTGAAGCCGTTTCCTCCGGCTTCTGCTTATTGCTGCAGCCCGCAGCGGCCATTCCGATGAGAAAAGCCAGAGCCACGGGCAGCCAATACAGGTTCCTCTTCATATCACACCTCGCTCACTGTAAAACCGCGTTTCTCTTCTTTTCTCCATTATACTATAAAGTCTTTTTGGCGTCATGATTTTGCAGAATATTCTGGAATTCGTAAGAAATCCTGTTTTGGGGCCGCTTTTATACATTAATAATAAAAAGAGAGACCGGGGCATCTCGACCGGTTCTTTCTCGGCCTGCCACAGTCTCTCTTTCCTGTTATCAACGGCACAGTTCCATTACAGCATTGCAGTTCCCCTGCAGTACGTCTGTGCCACATCGTAATTATCTTCCAGCACCACGAGGTCGGCGTCATAACCGGCCACCAGTTTTCCCTTCCTGTCATCTACGCCCAGACATCTGGCCGGATTAATCGTACAGGAATTAAGCGCCTGATCAAATGGAAGAAGCGCATCCTCAACCAGAATACGAAGTCCGCGGTTCATATACAGCGTGCTTCCTGCGATCGTCTCGGTCCCCTTTAGATAGGCGAGTCCATTCTCCCTGATCTCAATATCGTGACCGCCCAGCTGATAGCTTCCGCCCGGAGGGCAGTGCTTTGCGCGCAGGGAATCCGTCACCATGATGACGAAATCACGGCCCTTTGCCGTAAAGTAATTGTTCAGCGCAGCCAGATGGGAATGGCAGCCGTCGCAGATGATCTCTCCATAGATATCTCTTACCCGGAATGCGGTACCCACCAGGCCCGGCTTCCTGTGATGGTAAGGCGTCATGCCGTTATATACGTGCGTCATGGAGGTCGCGCCGTTGGCTATGCCCATCAGCGCCTGCTCATAGGTTGCAGACGAATGGCCCATGCTGACTACCACTCCGGTCTCCTTACAGTATTTTGTCAGCGCAAAGTCTGCATCGTGCTCCGGAGCCAGCGTAATATATTTAATCAGTCCCTTAGCGGCGTTCTGGTACCGCTTGAACTGCTCAACGAGAGCCTGTGCGATGGCTTCCGGCGGCTGGGCTCCCTTGTAATCCATATCGAGATACGGTCCCTCGAAATGAATTCCGAGGATCTCGGCTCCCTCATAACCATCATCCACCACCGATGCCACATTGGCCACAGCCTTCTCCAGTACATCCGGCATCTGAGTCACCGTAGTCGGAAGAATGGAGGTAACGCCTTCCTCCGGTATGTGTTTCATCCAGTTGCGTAAGCCCTCCGGCTCCCCGTCATTGGTATCATATCCATAAGCTCCATGGGTATGCACATCGATAAACCCAGGAACAATCCTTTTGGTTCCATAATCCTGATCTACGGATCTTTCGCCATATTCGCGGACCGCAGTGATCTTTCCATCTGCGACCTCGAGCTGAGCTGGTATAAACTGGCCTGCGATCCAGACCTTTTTACTTTGTATTATCATGACCATACACCCTCTCTTTCTTATCGCCGGCAGTCTTCTGTCCGGCCATCCTTAGTATAACCAGTTCCCATCTCTATTTCAAGATCATTTTGAAAATAATTTTCAAAATGACCCAGAAAATAAAAAACGCGGTCCACCAGGCGGAAATGTTCTTCCCGGCTGCCGGACCGCATCTCATAAATTCTTCTTACAGTTCTTCTTTGACTTCTTCCGCAGCCGTACTCTGCTCTACCGGCCACCGGATAATAACACGGAATAAATCCGCCTCAACTTCAACATTCATCTTTCCGTTCTGCAGTTCCACAAAGCTCTTGGCAATCGCCATCCCCAGGCCGGAGCCTTCCGTATTGCGCGACTGGTCGCCGCGGACAAAACGTTCCGTTATCTCTTCCGGATTAAAATTCAGCTCGCTGGCCGACACATTCTTCATGGTAATGACCACTCCGCCATCGTCCCGTTTCATATCGATATATGCCCTGGTATTCGGCATGCCGTATTTCATGATATTGGTCAGCAGATTGTCGAAAATCCGGTATGTCTTCTGGCTGTCCAGCGGCAGGACGATCTTCTCGTCCGGCAGATTCCACCGGAAATCGATGGTGGACTCTTCGATCTTATCGCTCAGTTCCAGGCTTACCTCCTTTAAGAGACTCACAATATCCACATTGACCAGATTGAGCGTCACATTGTTGCTGTTGGCTTTGCTGATTTCAAACAGATCCTCAATCAATGATTTCAGTCTCATGGACTTCTGTTCCAGCACGTCAATATAAGCTTTTCTCTGCTCCGGCACCGCGTTGTCATCTTTCAGCAGATTTACATAAGTAATAATCGCTGTCAGCGGCGTCTTTAAGTCATGGGACATGTTGGTAATTAAGTCCGTCTTCATCTTCTGGCTCTTTACTTCTTCATCCACTGCCACCTTGAATCCGCTCTGAATCTTCTGTACCTCAGTTTTAAACGGTTCAAACACACCGAGATCTTCGGAAATCGTTACCTCCAAATTACCCTCGGCAATCTGATTGGTGGCATGCAGCAGGATTCTGTATTTCCGGGTCAGGTCACGGTAGTATTTACGCAGTACCAGGAACAGCACAAACGAATAGATAATCAGTGCGCCGATTCCAAAAAACCACAGGCTGCATAATACAGCCAGAATAATAAAGTTCACACCGACAATCTTAAATATCGTCCTGTCCGAATGATCCTGCAGATTGATGCTTCCAAGGAACGCATACAGCCTTCGGAAGAGTCCTGCACACCAGCCGTAAAACAGTCCGCATAACGTCCGTTCTCTGATATAACGCTTCAATCCGATGTGGAACACATCCCGCATACAAAGGACGGCCCAGTAGATCACTGCAAACGGAATACACCACCAGAATACGTTCCACAGCTTCACCATCATATCCGCTGCCTTCGGCAGGAAATTGGCACGGATCAGCCCGGAATACAGGCTCCCATGATTGGTCACAGCCACCAGGCTGGTCAGGCTGTAGCCAAAGCCGATCGCTCCGGCCCCAACCCCCAGGACAACTCCAAGAGGAGCCCGGAACACCCTGCTGTCATCCGCCCGTGTCACGTCGCAGCAGGATAACAGAAACGCAGCTAATGCCACAAAAACTCCCAGGCCGGCAAATACGTTTGCTACGATTCCCGAATTATAATAGGACTTCCAGGATGAGCTTCTCGCCAGAGAATACTCGGCCAGCTGCTGCTCCGTCATAGCGTAGGCAAATGTGATGTTCTTCGGATTCTCCAGTTTTAGCTGTGGTTCATGGCTGTACTGCTCCCAGTAATACTCTTCCATGGGATCGACTTCCCCGAACTTCTGAATCACGTTCAGAAGATATGTTGTGTCCTCTCCCCCCAGCTGCATCACATCCATCCGTCCCTGGTCGTCGTAATGCATCACAACGCGGAATACATAATCGGCGTCGGATAAGATGTTTCTGTTCTTTGCATAATTCATCAGAATGCTTCCGTTATCATCCAGCACCTGATAATCTATGGAATTCCTGATACTTCCAAAATACCGGTTCCAGCTCTCGTATTCCATCATGCAGTTCTGACGGAGATTGCGCAGGTATTCCTGCCGCTCCTCGGCCATATAACGTTTCTCCTCGTCCGTGAGAGCGTCATAATTGATCTCTTCCGGGAAAGATATGGTATCTTCCCCCGCAAATACTGCGGCTTCGTCCGCCGCATGGACATCGGCATCTGCACCGGGGATGCTTTCCCCTGATGCCGCAGGGTTCTCCCCCGCTGCCGACGCTGTCACCTGCGGTGTCCGGCTGTCCGTCTCCGCTGCCGCCTCACCTTCCGGCCGATCCGTATCTTCCGGCTGATCCGTCCCTTCCGGTGCCGCAGATGCCTGCGCCCCGAATCCGTCCATAGATCCGTTTTTCAGTTCATAGGCGCCTTCCGGAAAAAATTGCTCGAAAGGTGAAATCACCACACCGTTTTCATACTGGGACTGTTCCAAATCCAGCACGTAATTGCCAAAGACGAGATGGCGCAAAAACGCCTGATCCTCATATACGGGTTCCTCATGGCGTCCCGCCTCTTTTTCAAAAAACGGGTACAATCCCGTCATGATAACAGCCGCCGCCACTACGATAAGAACGGACAGCAGCGCGCTGATTCTATGCCTGTTTTTCAATTTTGTATCCAACTCCCCACACCACCTTTAAATATTTGGGTTCCTTCGGGTTAATTTCTATCTTTTCCCTGATTTTTCTCACGTGTACCATGATGGTGTCCGTGTTGATCGCCCGCTCATTCCACACACGTTCGTATATCTCTTCCGCAGAGAATACCCTGCCCGGATTTTTCATCAGGAGAGCAAGTATTTTAAATTCAATCGGCGTAAGCTTCGCCGGCTTTCCGTCCACGGTCACCTCTACCGTATCCTCATTAAGCTCCAGCCCGCCAATGACATAAATATTGCTCTTTTCCTTCAGTTCCTTTGCCTCCAGCATATCCAGGTACTTTCTGTACCGTCTCAGCTGGGAATTGACTCTTGCAAGCAGCTCCATCGGAGTAAAGGGTTTCGATATATAATCATCGGCGCCGATGTTCAGTCCCATGATCTTATCGACCTCCTCCGTCTTTGCGGAAAGGATAATAACCGGAAAGTCGTATTTTTCTCTCAGCTTGACAGTCATGGTAATGCCATCCATTCTCGGCATCATCACATCCACGATAGCCAGATGTATCTCTTCCTGATCCAGAATCTTAAGGCCCTCGATTCCATCGGCCGCCTGGAATACTTCATAGCCCTGGCTCTTTAAATATATCTCGACTCCTTCTCTAATCTCCTTATCATCTTCTACCAGCAGAATGTGATTTGTTTCCATGGTATCTCTCCTCGCTTTTTGATATTTTATGGTTGATACAGATTCAAACTACAGTATATCATGAACACCGGGTTCCTAAAAGCCCTGCCTCTCTGTATTATGCCACAAACACGCATAATTCTTCCCTTCCTGCCTGCAATACTAGGATATATGGGCAATCTTAAAATGAACGACGTGTAAAACGAAAGAAATTCTAAATCTTTTATTTAAAAACGTTTGCAGTCTTCGGACCGCAGGTTTGGATCCACAAAAAAACGCCTGCCACACACTCACTGTGTCAGACGGTTTTTCAACTGCGTAAAACCATATTTGATTTTTTGTTATTTGACCAGACCGGCCATCGTCGGAAGCGCCATGCTGACAGCCGGAATATACGTGACCAGCACAAGCCCCACCAGGATAGAAACATAAGTGGTACGTCTCCGAACTTGCAAATAAATATGGCAGATTAAAGATTTCATAATTCTTGCTGAATGTTTCCAGAATCGCTTTGCTGTCCATACAGAAATCAATTGCACCTATACTCAACAGCAGGTTCCGCAATAAACATTCCAACGGCAATGCAAACAATTCCTCCACCTCCGGGTTGTGATGGTTGGCAAACAGCGTCGTTTCAAGATACCACTCTCCGTCCATGGCTCTCGGCTTCAATTGATGATACTCCAGGCTCTCACATTTTCTGAGAATGTCCTTCATAATCTCTCCTTCTGCCGCCGCTCACTTCCGAAGCCATGATACGGTCTTCGTCAGCGCCTCTATCGTCTTTGTTTCCAGAACCACTCTGGCCCCTGCCTTTTCTGCCATCAAAAGCCGTTCCTCCAGATCGATCTCTCCATCACCGAACGCCAGATGGCAGCTCTTACCCTTTGCATCGTGGCCATGCATGTGAATCAGCCGGTCTTCATACGCCAGATAAAAGGGAATATCCACATTCCCCGCGGCATGGCTGTGTCCAATATCCAGTGTCAGCCCGAAACAGGGCTGCTGCAATAAAAGTTCCAGTGCCTTCCTCTCATGTTCCATAAATCCTTCCGTATTTTCAACCGCCATATGTATCGCCGCGTCACCGACTGCATCCCGGCACATCTCTCCAAATTCCGCAATATGCCTCCGGTACTCCTCTTCATACCGCTTAAACAGATATTCCTTTCTCCCCGGCAGCGTGAGATAGATTCCCTTTGCAAGGTGCATATTGATCACAGGAGCTCCAATGGCCTTTGCCAGTTCGATTGTCTCTACGGCGGTCTCCAGATACGCCTGCCGGACTTTTGGATTAAAATCACAGACATTCAGATTCTCGTCGAGATGGATCGTAAAATACAGATGTTCCTGATCCATAATCCGCCGCAGCCGGTCTGCCGAAAGTTCCGGCAGCTGACACTGAGGAAAATTCATATTCAGTTCTATAAAATCCAGTCCCAATTGGCTGCACAGCCGGGCACACCCCTCCAGAGTATCCGTTTCCATCAAAAATGGCATGCCAAACTCCATATCCGCTCCTCCTTCCAGCCTCCCGGCTGCCTGTTCCAATGGCTCAATCACCGTGATAAGCCAATGCGCCCTCTTCCTTTTTCTTTATCATTTCCCTGTTCACGACTTCTTCTATCTCTCTACAGTAAAACCGGATATCCCCTTCCTCAAAATCAAACACATGAAAATTCCTCCGGTCTCCAAAGGCATGATCATCGCTGCATTCGATCTCAAATCCACTGATCCCTGCAGACTGCGCCAGATAGAAGGAAGTGACATCCCGAAAAAAGAGAATCACGCGGTATTCCTTGTCCTCCGACTCCATCACCATCCGAAGATTCTGAATTTCTAACCACTCCTCATAATCGTAATCACTGAAAAGATACATAGAATGAATCTTTCCAAAATAGCACCAGCCGTAAAACCGCGGATTAAGCTGGAGCAGTTTTTCGATACCCTTTATTTTATGAAATGTTTCTTCAAAACTCACAGTGAATGCATTCCCCCTCTCCAAACCACAGTACCGCACAATATGATGCAGCCGAAAGTCTATCGTCTGCATCGTCACCTGTTTCCTGCCTGATCAATGATCTGTTTAAATCCCTTTTCGTTCAGTTTACCATGGTTTGCAGAAGGTTTCAACTCATCTCCCAGAAAGTTGCAATTAATATAGAGGTATTTTTCACTCTTCTAAAGAGTTTTTTCTTGTCTTTAGAGCCCGATTATGATATACTGAAATACACAGTCTAATTATGGGATTTTATCCATCTTATCACTCATGTATCTCTGGCACTTCTGCCGGCATTTCCATGACGAACCTACAACAAATTAAAATGAGAAAGGAATGGTAGTGTGCCCAGACAGGATTTTTATATTAAAAAGCTGCTGCAGGACCCAGCCCGTTTTGCGGACCTGTATAATGCCGAGATTTTCCATGGAAAACAGATTTTAAAAGCGGAATTATTGTCACCGGTATCTACAGAATCCGGAATCGCGATAACGAACCGCAGCGGCAGGAAACAAACAATTCAGAGGCGGCGCGATATCGCGATGAAAGCATCCATAGGCGCCTGCTTTATCGTTGCAGGCTGCGAGGCTCAGGGAGAGATCCATTACGGCATGCCCATTCGAAGCCTGACTTATGATGCGTTGGATTATACGGAACAGCTTACAGAGATTCAAAAGGAACACAGGAAAAAGAAAGATCTTACCAAAAGCCCGGAATTTCTGTCCGGCATCACCCGCCGTGACAAACTCCAGCCTGTCCTTACACTGGTCCTGTACTGTGGAAAGGATCCATGGGATGGTCCAAAAAGTCTCTACGATATGCTGGATTTAAGAGGTCCCACGGAATGTATTCCGGATCTTCTGGCCGCTCTTCCCGACTACCGCATCAATCTTGTCGATATCAGAAAAATTGAAAATCTGAGCCTCTACAAAACGGGTTTACAACAGGTCTTCGGTATGCTAAAATATAGTACAGATAAGAGTAAATTTTACAACTATATCACGTCAAACCATGACCAGATATCCATGCTGGATGATAATGCCCTGACGGCAGTCATGGGCCTTTTGGGTGAAAACCGGCGGCTGATGAAGTATTTAGCCGCTCCTGGACGAGAGGAGGGGTATACCATGTGTCAGGCGATCGATGATTTGATTGCAGATGGAAAGAGGGAGGGGGAAAAAGAAGGGGAAGTCCGTATGGCCAGCCTAATCTCCATCCTTTTGAAAGAAAACCGGCTGGATCTCATCGCGGAGATCTCAGGGAATGAACAGCTGCGCAGGCAGCTGTTCCAGCATTACCATCTGTAAAAGCAAGGAGCAGCGGCCGTACGTTTCCGGCCGCTGCTCCTTTCAGCTGTGCTTTATAATAGAACTTCCTGCACTTCTATATATCAGGACTCTGATGTCTTTCTCACATTCGTCTCCAGCAGCCGGTTAAATCCAAGCCAGCCGTTATTATCTCCCGCACCCTTCAGCACTTCGATCATAGTCTCCATCTTGGCATCGGTATTATCCGCGAAGTTTAATGCCAGCGCCTCTAAAAGAGCCGGTTTCTTCGGTGAACCGTATTCCAGTTCTCCATGATGAGCAAGAATACAATGCTTCAGCTCCGTAGCAGCCTTCGCCGGGAAATCCGGAATTGTACGAATCCGCTCTGACACCATCTCTGTACCGATGATGATATGCCCCAGAAGCTGACCGTCATCCGTATAATCATTTTCGGGAAATACAGAGAGCTCCTTCGTCTTGCCGATATCATGAAACATAGCGGCAGTGAGCAGCAAATCACGGTTAATCAGCGGATAATACCCTGCATAATAGTCACATAATTTCACAACGCTCAGTGTATGCTCCAGAAGGCCTCCTACAAACCCATGATGAACGCTCTTTGCCGCAGAATGAAACTGAAATGCCTTTGCAAAAGCCTTGTCTTCCACAAAAAAGCTTTCTGCCAGTTTTCTGTAATGGGGAGTCCGGATCGACTTAATCAATCCGGTCAGTTCCTCATACATCTCACCGATGTTTTTAGCGGACACCGGAAGATAATCCCCTGGTATGTATTCGCTTTCCTCCGCTTTTCTGACCCGCTTCACATTCAGCTGATTCGAGTTCTGGAACATGGTGACATCCGCGTCGATATAGATATAGTCCATCGTCTCAAAATTCCCCACTCCCGGAGAGCTCAAGTCCCAGATCTTTGCATCGATGGTACCCGTCTTATCCTGTAAGATTAAATTCCCGTATTCTTTACCTGCCTTGGTCAGGGCTATCTGCTTATTCTTACATAAGTATACATCCGATACATGCATCCCTTCCCGAAATGTCTCTATATATCTCATTGTTCTCCTCCATATCCTTTTTAAGCGTCACAGAAGCCAGGAAGATTACCTGGCTCCTATGGTTATCTGATATTCAATCTCTTTATATTCATCTCTGCCGCTTCTGAGTACCGTTACCGGTAATACCTCTCCCGGTGTCGACGCCTCCAGCTTCACCTGGAAATCCTTCATGGTAACGATATTCTCACCGCCCATAACCGTAATAATGTCTCCGCACTGGATCCCTGCATTATAGGCAGGACTGTCTGCATTCACATCCACCACATAAACGCCGAGCGGCATCCCGCTCTCATTCATGACCGCGCTGACCTCCTGGCCCTTGATGCCAAAGTACGGGAACGCGTTGCCGTTGCTCATTTTCTCCAGAATGCTCTTGTAGTCAGAGATAGCCATGGCAACAGTCATATCTTCGCTGCCTTCGCTCTTATACTCGTCAGTCACCCAGCCGATAATCTGACCGGTCGTGTTCATGAGGAATGTTCCTGTCGCCGCATTGCTCTTTAAATCAGAGTAAATGATACGGGTCATCCCATCCGTCATCTGAACATTCTTCGCTATATAGGATACAAAACCATAACAGGTAGAATGCACCATGCCGGCTGGTCCTCCGATTGCAATTACCAGATCTCCCTGTTTTACGGAATAGGAATTCCCCAGTTCAATCGCCTTAACTTCCTCTAAAAGCGCTCTTCCCAGTTCCGCAGTCGGAACGCTCACAATTGCCATGCCTGACAGCTTGTCCGTCTGTCTGATCGTTCCCTGAACCTCCGTACCGTCTGAAAATGCCACCCGAATCGAATCCGCCGCCTCAACTGCACCTTCCGGTGTCAGTACCAGCAGTTCCTCATTGGCCGAGGAGATTACCGCTCCCGCGTAAAGACCTGAATTCTCGACCGGATTATTAAACCAGTCTGTCTGCGTCTTAACGGAATGAACCGTCACGATTCCTTTTCCCGCTTTTAACGATACCGCTCTTAAATTCCCGTACAGGGTATTCAGATCATCGATGCTGAACGGATACTTTTTCATTGCTGACTCCAAAAGATCTTCGATGGGCTCAGACTCCTTTGTGGTGGCCTGAGTCGGCTCGGTCTCCTCCGTCGTCGATGGTTCCGGGTCATCCTTCGGTATTGTTACCGGAGTAGTCTCCCTTGTAGTTTCTTTTCCAAGGTATTTTTCCGCCACCGGTCTGGAAACAACAAAAGTAACTGCCGCGACGATTCCAAAAAGGGCCGCAGTTAATAAAAGGGCAACTGCCCTTCTCATGATCTCTCTCTTTGTTCTGGGCTGTTTCACAATTTTCTCGCTGATAAAACGGCGCGGTTCCGTCTTTTTATCATCTGGCCCGCTTTTATCCGGCATACACACCCTCCTTTGCAGAAGACCTAAACCTATTATACGTTTCTTCTCTGTTTTATGCAAGGAAAAGATAAGAAACACAGCGAACTGCAGTCAACCAAATGTGACTATTCACATCCAGCCCGTCCAAGTAGTATAAAATATGGATTTAGAGGGACACTGTTGGTATCACATGAAAATTTATCCAAGGAGGACTTTACAATGAGTGATTTAAAAAACAGTGAGACAGTCAAAAATCTGATGCGTGCTTTTGCAGGAGAAAGCCAGGCCAGAAACCGCTATACGTTTGCGGCAAGCCAGGCGAAAAAGGAAGGACTTCCGGTTATACAGGCCGTATTTTCCTATACTGCAGGGCAGGAAAAAGAGCATGCAGAGATTTTCTATCAATATCTCAAAGAATTACAAGGCGAGACCATTTTCATCGACGGCGGCTACCCGGTGGACTTATACGATCAGACTGTGGATTTATTAAAGTCCGCACGCCACAATGAATATGAGGAATATCAGGATGTCTATAAAAATTTTGCAGAAGTGGCGAAGCAGGAAGGCTTTCTGCAGATCAGCTCCTCCTTCTCCCTCATTTCTGAAATAGAGAAAGTACACGGAGACCGCTTTCAGCTGTTTGCCGACTATATGGAGCAGAATAAGCTCTTTGTATCCGATGCAGAGACCGGATGGATCTGCTTAAACTGCGGCCATATCCACCATGGCCTTCAGGCCCCGAAAGCCTGCCCTGTCTGTCATCATGAACAGGGATATTTCGTTCGTGTGGAACTCTCACCATTTCTCAGATAAGATCCCCTGCAGCACGCTTTTCTGATTTATGGTTTCGTTCCAATCCAACGGCTTAAATGCGGCGAGATTGAAGATTTATATGATTGCAGGCCATACTGTATTTATGATATACTGTAATCACTACCGCCCATCAGGGCTGTCCGCCATCGTCTGATATTATATTGGAAACAGAGAAAGGAAATCATGAATCAGAAAGCATTAAAAACGTTAGAATACGATAAAATAATAGTTCAGCTTGCAGAGTACGCTTCCTGTGAATCAGGAAAAGAACTCTGCCGCAGGCTGGTACCCTCCATCGATTACGATGAGATCGTAACTGCTCAGCGGGAGACCACCGACGCAGTTACCAGGGTGCGCCAGAAAGGCGGCATATCTTTCGGAGGCGTCAAAGATATCCGCGCCTCCTTAAAACGGCTGGAGGTGGGGAGTTCCCTCGGTATCGTGGAACTTCTCTCCGTCAGCTCCTTACTTACTACCGCGGCCCGCGCCAAATCATACGGGCGGCACGAGGATTCTCTGGAGCAGTTTTTTTCCGTGCTGGAACCACTGACCCCGGTAAATACGGAGATCAGGCGCTGTATCCTTTCCGAAGAGGAAGTAAGCGATGATGCCAGTCCGGGTCTTCACCACGTCCGGCGCTCCATGAAGAATATTCATGACAAGATTCACACTCAGCTGAATTCTATCCTGAATTCCAACCGAACCTATTTACAGGATGCGGTCATCACCATGCGCGACGGAAGATACTGTCTTCCCGTCAAATCCGAGCACAAATCCAATGTCCCGGGCATGGTTCACGACCAGTCCTCCACCGGTTCCACACTCTTTATCGAACCTATGGCAATCCTTAAGCTGAACAATGACTTACGTGCCCTGGAAATCCAGGAACAGAAAGAGATCGAGATGGTACTGGCCGATCTAAGCAATCAGCTGGTCCCGTATCAGGACGAACTTCTGACCGATTTCGAGGTTCTCACCAGACTGGACTTTATATTTGCCAAGGCGGCGCTCTCCCGGCATTATCAGGCCAGTGAGCCCCGTTTTAACAAAAAGGGAATCATTCACATCAAGGACGGACGCCATCCGCTTTTGGACCCGTCGAAGGTCGTTCCCATCACGGTGCATTTAGGCAGGGATTTCGATCTGCTGGTAGTTACCGGCCCCAACACGGGCGGTAAGACCGTTTCATTAAAGACCGTGGGGTTATTTACGCTCATCGGTCAGGCGGGACTCCATATACCGGCGTTCGACGGTTCCGAACTCTCCGTCTTTGACGAGGTATTTGCAGATATCGGAGATGAACAGAGTATTGAGCAGAGCCTCAGTACCTTCTCTGCCCACATGACCAACATCGTACAGATCCTGGGGCAGGCCGACAGCCGCTCGCTTTGCCTCTTCGATGAGCTGGGAGCCGGAACTGATCCTACCGAAGGCGCGGCGCTTGCCATCGCCATCCTGTCATTTTTACACAATATGAAATGCCGTACCATGGCAACGACTCACTACAGCGAGCTGAAGGTATTTGCGCTGACCACCCCCGGTGTGGAAAATGCCTGCTGTGAATTTAATGTGGAGACGCTGCAACCCACCTACCGTCTCCTGATCGGAGTTCCCGGCAAGAGCAATGCGTTTGCCATTTCATCGAAGCTGGGACTTCCCGACTATATTATTGAGGACGCGAAAACGCATCTGGAAGCCAAGGATGAAACCTTCGAGGATCTGCTTACCCATCTGGAACAGAACCGCGTCACCATTGAAAAGGAACGCATTCAGATCGAGTCTTACAAGATGGAAGTAGAAAAACTGAAGGCCAGGCTGACTCAGAAGGAAGAACGTCTCGATGAGCGGCGCGACAAGATGATCCGTGACGCCAAAGAGGAGGCGCAGCGGATTCTGCGGGATGCAAAAGATACTGCAGACCAGACGATCCGCCAGATTAACAAGCTGGCTTCCGAATCAGGTGTCGGTAAGGAACTGGAGGCAGAGCGTGCCCGTATCCGCGGCAAGCTAAAGGAAGTAGATTCCTCGCTGTCCTTAAAAAATCAGACGAAAGAGCCGAAACAGTCCATCGATCCGAAAAAGTTAAAGCTGGGCGACGGCGTACATGTTCTCAGCATGAATTTAAATGGAACAGTAAGTTCTCTCCCCAATTCCAAAGGGGATTTATATGTACAGATGGGAATTCTCCGCTCTCTCGTCAACCTAAGCGATCTGGAGCTGTTAAATGAGCAGTCTGTCTCAGGCCCCACTCTTGGAAGCGGCAGTGGTAAGAAAAAGACAGGAAGCGGAAGCAGCTCTGCCCGCATGTCCAAGTCCTTTACCATCTCTCCGGAGGTAAATCTGATCGGAATGACCACCGACGAGGCCATTCCGGAGCTGGATAAGTACTTAGACGACGCCTATCTGGCTCACCTGCCTTCCGTTCGTGTCGTACATGGGCGAGGCACCGGAGCACTTAAGAATGCAGTTCACAAGCACCTAAAAAAACTGAAGTACGTCAAAGATTTCCGGCTGGGTGTATTCGGCGAGGGGGATACCGGCGTAACGATCGTCACTTTTAAATAGGAGGATTGGACTATGGCAGAAAAACAGAGAATATTGATCGTTGACGATGATAATAACATCGCCGAATTGATTTCTCTTTATCTAACAAAAGAGTGTTTTGAAACGATTATTGTAAACGACGGTGAAGAGGCGCTTCGGGTATTTCCGGAATTTAAACCGAATCTGGTTCTTCTCGATCTGATGCTTCCTGGCATGGATGGCTATTCTGTCTGCCGGGAAATGCGGGCTCAGTCCCCGGTTCCCATCATCATGCTGTCCGCAAAAGGCGAGGTCTTCGACAAGGTGCTGGGCTTAGAGCTGGGCGCCGATGATTATATGATCAAGCCCTTTGACTCAAAGGAACTGGTGGCAAGAGTCAAGGCGGTGCTCCGCCGTTATCAGCAGCCTGCCGTGCCGGCAGCTGCCCAGACTGACCAGCAGGGCGATTACGTGGAATATCCCGATCTGATCGTAAATCTGACCAACTATTCTGTCATCTATATGGGCCATTCCATCGAGATGCCGCCGAAGGAACTGGAGCTGCTTTACTTCCTCGCCTCTTCGCCCAACCAGGTCTTTACCAGAGAACAGCTTCTGGACCACATCTGGGGATATGAATATATTGGAGATACCAGAACCGTGGATGTACATATCAAACGTCTGCGGGAAAAGATTAAAGATCATGCCAGCTGGGCGCTGACGACTGTATGGGGGATTGGTTATAAATTTGAAGTGAAACGGTAAGACCGTATATTAGAGGATCGGAACACGCTTTTTAAGTATCTGTTAATACAGCTGTACATGGGCATCAGATTTCCTGATGCCCATGTTTTTATTTTACCATATTTTTTCTCATATCACTCTATCTTTCCGTATTTTTATCTTTATCCACACATCTTTCCGTTATCCACACTCTCAATCCCCATTTTTGTATCTTCCGCATCCATAAACTTACAATTTTCAGATATTAACAATTAATCCACAGACATTTCCACATTATTGTGGATAACTCCGCCTGCTATGGTAATCACTGAATAAAACACATATTTCATTTTCTGCAACTTTTTACGTCTCTGCCGCGTCTAATCCTCGTAAATAAAAAACATATGGAGGATTATTATGAAACAGAAATTATTCATCATCGCTGCAATCCTGGTATTCACAGCATCCGCGGCTGCATGCTCAGCAAAAAACGAGGGCTCTGCTTCAACTACTGCTACAAAGACGGAAACTACCGCCGACGCCGACAGAACGAATGATGCCGGCACCGCTGAAGCTGATGCTGCTGATCTTTCCACCGGAGATTCCCAGGAGGGCGAAGGCACTGTTACCGGAGTTGTGGAGGAAAACAAAGGCTTTATGATTACCGTCGCAGCAGACGATGACGAAGAAGCATATGTCTTTACTCTGGATGAGACACAGAGCGAAAAATATAAAGACATAAAATCCGGAGAAAAAATAACAGTAAGCTATACCAACGGATTACCCACACCGGACAATCTTGATACCATTGTCACCGATATCCAGCCTGCAAAGTAAACCGATTTTCAGAACACACGACATGCTCCGCCAACCGGAATCTTTTCCGGAAGGACGGAGCATTCCTTTTATGCGATCCCTGTGATTTGCGGTCCTTCTCCTGCCCTCATTGCCATTAAGCGTTTCAGATCATCCGGTTCCTTCAAAAATCCGTAGTGACTTAATCGCCAAAAAGTATTATACTTAATTTAACACCGGACGCCACCCTCATTCGTTCCGGCGGATTGAACATACAGATCAATGAAAATGGAGAATCACAATGACTCATTCCCTTTATTACAAGTTTATTCTCGGCTACCTGGTCTTCGGCCTTTTAGGGTTCGCTTCCATCGCCACCCTGTCTTCCCGAATGACAGAGCGATACTTAATCCGTGAGCAGGCGGATTTGCTGTACGACGAAGCCAATCAGGTTGCCTCCACCTACAGCGGCATGTACCATGGAAAAGATATGGATCTGATCTCCTCCTATCCCCAGCTGGTAGGAACCGCCCACTACCTTCACTCCCAGATCTGGATCATCGACCGTCAGGGAAAGATCGTGGTAGACAGCGACCAGTCAGAGAGGACCGGACGGGTCATTGACCGCTTCGATCCAACAGCGGCGGGCAATAAATCATATACCATCGGTACCTTCTATGACCAGTTCACTTATGATGTATTGAGCGTCCATGCACCCATCACCGGGAATTACACGACTTACGGCTATGTCGTCATCCACATGCCCCTGTCCGTCCTGCAGAACACAAGAGATGGTATTTTAAATATTGTATACCTTACGCTGGCCGTCGTATTCGGTTTTTCCCTGATTATCCTTCTCGTCTTTACAAAAACCGTTTACTTTCCGCTGAAAAAAATCACAGCAGGAGCAAACGAATACGCTCAGGGGAACCTGACCCATCATATCGATGTTAATACCAGAGATGAGATGGGGTATCTGGCGGCTACCTTAAATTACATGTCAGACGAACTGAACAAGATGGAAGAGTACCAGAAGACGTTTATCGCTAACGTGTCCCACGATTTCCGCTCTCCCCTGACCTCTATCAAGGGGTACCTTGAGGCCATTCTGGATGGAACGATCCCTCCGGAAATGTATGAAAAGTACTTGACGCGGGTAATCACAGAGACCGAACGGCTGAACAAGCTGACACAGGGGATGCTGACGCTGAACACACTGGACAGCAAGGGATATTTAAACCGCACGAATTTTGATATCAACCGGGTGATTAAGGACACGGCGGCTTCCTTCGAGGGAACGTGCGAGGAGAAAAACATCAATTTTGATCTGACCTTCTCCAACAATATTCAGATGGTCTACGCCGATCTGGGAAAGATTCAGCAGGTAATGTACAATCTGATCGACAACGCCATCAAATTCAGCCATCACGATTCGACCATTTACATTCAGGCTTCCGGAAAATATGAAAAAATATTCATCTCTGTGAAAGACACCGGAATCGGAATCCCGAAGGACAGTATCAAGAAGATATGGGAACGGTTTTATAAATCAGATTTGTCTCGTGGAAAGGATAAGAAAGGAACCGGCCTGGGCCTTGCCATTGTGAAGGAGATCATTCAATCCCATGGGGAGAATATCGATGTGGTCAGTACCGAGGGTGTGGGGACAGAATTTATTTTCAGCCTTCCCAAATCCACCAATCTTTAATGTATTACTATTATTAAATTTCAGAAAGAATCATTATTTAAAAAGAAGGCGGAACGATAATATCATCAATCGTTCCGCCTTCCTTATTCCTGCCTATTCTTTCCAGTGCAGATGGTGCAGCTGTCCCTGCATGGTCATCTTCTCAAACCCGTTCTGTCTGAGTGCCTCATACAGCACAATCGACACGGAGTTGGACAGATTCAGCGAGCGGATATCTCCCCACATGGGGATTCTCACACACTGCTCCTGATTCTCCAGGAGAATCTCCTCCGGAATACCGGCGCTCTCCTTTCCGAACATCAGGAAGCAGTCCGGTTCATACTCCACGTCAGAATATACCTTCAGCCCCTTGGTCGTAGCCATATAAATCTTTGCTCCGGGATTCCGCTCCAGGAAATCCTGGTAATCGCAGTAAACCGTCACATCCAGCTTATCCCAGTAATCCAGTCCGGCCCTCTTGATCAGCTTGTCATTCAGTCTGAACCCCAACGGCTCAATGAGATGAAGCTTCGTCCCCGTCGCCACACAGGTTCTTCCGATATTGCCGGTATTGGCCGGCATCTCCGGTTCCAGTAATACAACATTCATATCGTGTTCTATGCCTTTCCATCCAATCTCTTAACAAAGCGTTCCATACGTCCCAGCGCCTCTTTTAAGCTCTTTAGGGAATATGCGTAGGAGACACGCAGATATCCCTCTCCGCAGTCGCCGAAAGCCGTTCCGGGAACGACAGCCACCTTCTCCTCCTGAAGAAGCCTTGTGGCAAACTCATCGGAGGTCATACCGAAGCGTTTGATGCTGGGGAATGCGTAAAATGCACCGTTGGGTTCAAAACACTCCAGTCCCATCTCCTGAAATGCATTCATAAGGAAACGGCGTCTCTGGTCGTATGACTCTCTCATCATCTGCACGTCCTTATCTCCGTCCCGAAGTGCCGCAACCGCAGCGTACTGACTGGTGGTGGGCGCACACATGATGGCAAACTGGTGAATCTTCAGCATCTGCTCCAGAATCACTGCCGGAGCGGCCAGATAGCCGAGACGCCAGCCGGTCATGGCATACGCCTTGGAGAAACCGTTAATCAGCACAGTACGCTCCTTCAGACCAGGGAAGGAAGCGATGGTGGTATGCTCCATCCCGTACGTCAGTTCCCCGTAGATCTCATCTGTCAGGACAAACAGATCCTTTTCGACCACGATTTCCGCGATAACCGCCAGCTCTTCCGCAGTCATGACCGCCCCCGTCGGATTGTTCGGGAACGGCAGAACAAGGATTTTCGACTTCGGTGTGATATACTGAAGCAGTTTTTCCTTTGTCAGCTTAAAGTTGTCTTTTTCCTCCAGCGGAATCGGAACAGGGACACCATTGGCCAGAATGGTACACGGTACATAGGAGACAAAACACGGCTGGGGAATCAGCACTTCGTCGCCAGGATCCAGCATGGCACGCAGGGCCACGTCAATGGCCTCACTTCCGCCTACCGTCACCATCACTTCATGATCCGGATCGTATGTAACATGAAAACGCCGTTTTAAATAGTTGGAAATCTCAACCTTTAATTCTCTCAGCCCGGCGTTGGACGTGTAGAACGTCCGTCCCTTTTCCAGTGAATATATTCCTTCTTCCCGGATATGCCATGGGGTCTCAAAATCCGGCTCACCAACGCCCAGGGAGATCGCGTCCTTCATTTCGCTTACAATGTCAAAAAATTTACGGATTCCTGATGGCGGAATCTCTACGATTCTTTCTGATAATGGATTTCTCACGGGGTAATCAACATCCTTTCATCCTGCGTCTCTTCAGCGAGTACGGTGCCATGGTCCTTGTACTTTTTAAGTACAAAGTGAGTTGCTGTGCTTAATACCGATTCCATCGGGGAGAGCTTCTCCGAGACGAACTGTGCCACCTGTCTCATGGTTCTTCCCTCAATAAATACGGTAAAGTCATACGCGCCTGACATCAGATAGACCGCCTCCACCTCACTGTACTGGTAGATGCGCTCCGCGATCTTATCGAATCCCATGCCTCTCTGAGGCGTTACCTTCACTTCGATTAAGGCAACCACTTTTTCATCACTGGTATTATCCCAGTTAATCAGGGTATGGTATCCGCAGATGATATGCTCTTTTTCCATCTCGGCGATCTCATTGGCGACCGCAGCCTCACTTTCCCCCAGAAGAACCGCCAGATCTTTTAAGTCGATTCTGCTGTTTTTTTCAATAACCGCCAATATCTTTTCTCTCATAACCTTACCTCCTGATTAAAATGATTGATTATCATGACTGCTTATAATACTTTATGAATCTCATCCTCCGCGGGCCGGTCTAAATAGCCGGTGCTTTCCCCGTGTCTGATGATTCTTCCAATTCCTTCCGTCACCCGTCCAATCACCGCGGCATGGATTCCCTCCCGTTCCAGGGACAGTACCATCTCACCGCCATTGTCTGTGACAAAGAGCAGACAGCCGTCTGAATAAAGCCGGTATGGGTTCAAAATATACCGCTCACACACTTCGATTGTCTCCTGTTTGACAGGAATCTGGCGCAGCGAAAATTCGATGCCCGTCATGTATGCCCCGGATAAATTCCAGAGGGCGGAAAGTATTCCGCCCTCCCCTGCCGGTTCACACTCCGTGGCTCCAAATGCCTTCCACCGTTCCAGATTCCCACTCAGTGTTCCATCTTCATTTTCCATAATCCGGTCTAAATAGCTTTCCGTAAACCATGTAAGCAGTTCTCCGTGCTTCTGCCTCACAATCTCCACCGTGCCGGCGTATCCCGCATATCCTGCCACAACCAGATTCTGTCCCGGCTCCATACGGCCGGTATTCTCTCTTTCAATCTTCCTCATGCCTGACTCCCGTTACACGGCAGGTGCCGCACCGGCTGCTTCAGGCTCCGGTACAGGAGACACGGCAGGTGCTTCGGGCTCCGGTGCCGGAGCAGGTTCCGGTGCCGCTGCCTCCGGCAGAGTCACACCCGGTCCTCCGTTCTCCCCTTCCACCGGCGACGGCTCGGCCGGCTGAGTCTCCACAGGAGCAGTCGTCTCCTCCGGAAGCGGTACGGTTACTGCAGGAGCGGCCGGTCCGACCTTCACAATCGCCTTGGAGGCGTTGTATGTGTCTGTATGCAGAATCTCTTTGCTCTGCTCCACTCCGTCGATATAGACGTACTTCCACAGTCTGGACTTATACCCCCTGTGAGCTGACTGAACCTGCTTTCTGGTACCCGGCTCCATGGATGGGTCCACCTCTTCCTTCGGCGGTCCCGGATCCATCGTCGCCAGCGTTTCCGACACAAACTTAAATGTCCGGTTGGCAGGTCTCGTCTCTTTCCCGTAAATGGTAAAGGTCAGTGTTTTGCCTGACGTATAGCCTTCCACATAGATGGGAGTGCTGTAATTGTTCGTAATCTTTAAATCCTTATAAGTACCGGCGATCGCCGCGTCTTCCGAGGGTTTCACGTACGTAACGATCATCGAGTGGTTCTGTCTCTGCGTAATCTCCAGTTCTGCGCGGAGAGACGCGTTGTAAAGCGTCGTGGATATCTGGCATACGCCGCCTCCCACACTGTCCACCACCTGGCCATTCTCATAGGCGGCGGCAGTGGCGTAACCGTTGGCTGTTGTAAACGGATGCATGCATTCGTAACCGGAGAGCGTCTCTCCCGGCATCAGCACATGGCCGTTGATCTTACCCGCACCCACCCGTAAATTGGTTGCCCGGGAGTTACCGCTGCTGGAGAAATCCGTGGAAAAGGTTCCCAGCACATCCTGAATGGTTGACAGCGCCTCCGTTGTAATGGCAGGCTGAGCATCAGCCACTGCAGCAGTCACGGTCACCGGTTCCTTAAGTCCGCCTGAAATCGCCTCATCAAGAGCCGCTTTCGTGGCTCCCACATCAACACTCTTTCCAACCACGGCGGGAGTGATGACAAACGCACCATTCTCTCTCGTGATCGACGCATCCTTTGGCTCTGCTACGACAGAAGCACATTTCTCCTCTACGAATGCCGCCACCTTACCATCATCGAAAGCGGTCTCCAATGGTATGACGACATGGTTATGTTCGATGTCTTTCAAGTTTAAATATCGATGGATTAAATTCCCTCCCGTTACGGAAGCTGCCGCCTGGTTTACCGCGTCGGTATTGGACCAGTGAAAGCCCAGTTCCTTCGCCGTAGTTTCCACGGACTCTCCATCCACGACCAGCGTAATCTTTTGATTCTCCATCTCGCCTACCAGACTTTGAATCTTTTCGCCGGCTTCTTCTTCTGTCATTCCTCCCAGACTGTATTCTCCTACATAGAGTCCGTCCGGAAGGGTATCGGCCCGCGCCGGTGCCGGAACGGCCAGTGTCAGCCCCACCGCCAGCACCACAGCAGCAAGGCCTGCTGCCAAGTTTTCGTTTTTCATAATCATTCCTCAATTTTCAAGTTGCTGCCTGCCGCTTTCCTCTTCTAGCGGATCATCATCATTGGCAGTACCATAGCTACGATCAGCAGAATTACCACTGCGATAAGAACTATGGAAACGACCTTCCTGTTTTTTTTATCGTTAAAGTTAATCATGATATTCACCTCTCTCATATTCTTCCATACTGTGCTATGATTTTATCCGTAATTCTGGAGATTTCATTGCGGGTTAAGTGGTCAATTTGCACAGTTAAGCCTATTTTATGATATTTTATTAAATCCTGCAAGTGTTCTTTTTGCCTTTTTGAGGCCGGCTGCTCCTTTTTTACCTTATAAATAAGATTTTTTTCGGAAAATGCATCTGGGCGTTCCTTTCCATATCTCTTTTTCATCGCCTGATAAAGCTGGTGCGCTGCAACCGCGTCGGCCATGGCGCGGTGTGTTTCTCTCTGATCGATCCCAAACCAGCCGCAGGCCGCCTTTAAATTCTTCCTCTCTTCCGCCGGCATAAACAGCCGGGCAAGTGTCAGCGTATCGATTCCCGCTCTTGAAAACGATTCCCCCTGATTGACCGCCGCCCGCTTTAAAAAGCTGTAGTCAAAGATAATCCTGTGCCCCAGAAGCGGCAGTTCCCCCGCAAAGTTTAAAAAAACGGGAAGCACTTCCTCAATCCCCGGCGCATGAACGACATCCCGGTCACGGATTCCGGTGAGTGTTCTCGTCTTCGCCTCCAGCATGCGGTACGGATTTACAAACGACTCAAATTCAGCCGTGATTTCGCCATCCTCAATCCGCACAGCTCCTATTTCAATAATTTTGTCCCGTTTGGGATCCAGCCCTGTCGTCTCCAAGTCCACCGCAACATAGGAATTTACCATCTGATCCCCCTACTGCTCCGCACTCGGGCAGTACTCCCGAAGGAAGCATTCGTTACACTTCGGGCTTCGCGCAAAGCAGATGCTCCGCCCCAGCGTGATAATCTGGATATTCCAGAGGATCCAGTGTTCTTTGGGAAGCACCTTCATAAGCTCCATCTCAATCTTCTCCGGATCCTCCGCCTTCGCAAATCCCAGCTTTCTGGAGATCCGCTTTACATGGGTATCCACCACGATACTTGGCTCATGGTAGATATTTCCCCGGATGACATTGGCCGTCTTTCTCCCGACGCCGGCCAGACTGGTCAGTTCCTCGATGGTCCGCGGAACCTGGCCGCCAAACCGTTCCAGCAGCCCCTGACAGCAGGAGATAATATTCTTCGCCTTCATGTGGTAAAACCCGATGGAGTGGATATCCTTTTCCAGCTCCTTTAAATCGGCATTTGCAAACTTTTCGATGGAGTCATACTTTTTGAATAAGTCCGCCGTCACGATATTCACCCTGGCATCCGTACACTGTGCGCTCATGATCACTGCAATCAGCAGCTGCCATGGGGTCTCGTGGTTTAAGTAGCAGACGTACTCCGTTCCATATTCCTGATCAAGAGCTACCAGCACATGATCCACACGCGCTTTAAACTCCGCTTTCGTCTCTCTCTTTGCCATATCCTGTTTATTTTCCTCTCAATGAAAGAACTCATCAATCACAAAAGCCGCCGCGTTATAACTCAGCGGATCCCGCTGTCTGTAGTCAAACAGCACTGCCGTCTTTCCTCCAAACACTTCAAGATGAGCCATTTTAATCAGCTGCCTCGCCTCAAAGCCCTCGTATCCTTCACGTAAATATCGATGATTCACCGCCTCTTTTGCAAAGAATTCCCGTATCTTCTCTTTAAATGGGGTCTGGTCTTCGGCAAAATCCGGCCGGCTCTTTAGATTTTCTCTGAGATACAGGTCATATACCATGAGCCTTCTGTACAGTTCCAGCTTATCTGGTATGTGCTCCCCCACAAACCTGTCTAATATCTCATACCTTGCCATGCGGCTGTGACTGACTTCAGTCAGCGTGTGTGCCTCATAATATTCCGCCAGTTCAGAGAATAAGTCAAACGGCGTGTCAAATTCCTTCACCAGCTCTTTCATGGTAACGGTAAACTGACCGCTGTTTTCATAGACTTCCACCATCTCTTCCACGCCCTTTAATTTCAGCAGACTTTCGTAGTCGAGCCATTTCGTGCCCAGCACCTCGTAGGGCGGTTTTGCACTGTAGACGAGACCGTAAGCTTCTGCATTTTCAGCCATATAAGAGCCCTTCAGCACCTTTAAAAATCCAAGCTGCAGCTGGTCCGGCTTCATGCCATATACCTCATTAAATGAGTTTCGGAAGCTTTCATATCCCTCGTAAGGCAGGCCTGCAATCAGATCGAGATGACAGTGGATATTGCCAAACCCGTGGATTAGCTCCACCACCGATTTTAAGCGGTTCAAATCCGTCTTCCGCCGGATCTCCCGGATGGTATCCGGATTCGTGCTCTGTACGCCGATTTCCAGCTGAATTAATCCGGGACGCATCTGTGCCATCAGTTCCAGTTCCTCCTCATCGAGCAAATCGGCAGATATCTCGAAATGGAAGTTGGTCACCCCATTGTCATGCTCCGTGATATGACGCCAGACCTCCATGGTATGCTTCTTGCTGCAGTTAAAGGTTCTGTCCACAAACTTCACCTGGGGCACCCTGTGTTCCAGAAAGAAATCCAGTTCCCGTTTCACCAGCTCCAGATTCCGGAACCTGACCGACTTATCCAGAGAGGATAAACAGTAGCTGCAGGAAAACGGGCAGCCCCTGCTGCTCTCATAATAGACAATCTTATGCTCAAAATCATGCAAATCTTCATACGGAAACGGAATGGCGCTCATATCCGCAGCCTTCTTAAGAGGCCGGCTGACTACCTCCCGCTTCTCATTCCGGCAGGCCACACCATCGATCGAAAAGAAGTCCCTTCTGCCCTCCGCGTAATGCTTCAGCACTTCCAGAAAGGTTTCCTCCCCTTCTCCCATCATAATGCCCGTGACATTCGGCTCCCGCTCCAGGATATCGGCCGCGTCATAAGAAACCTCGGGACCTCCCAGCCAGATCTCCGCTTCCGGGAGAACGGACGGCAGGTCCCGCACAAGTTCCATAACCCAGGTTATATTCCAGATGTAACAGGAGAAGCCGATGATATCCGGCTTTCTTAAATAGATGTCCTTTAAGATATCTCCCATCTGGTTATTGATCGTATACTCTCCCAGTTCCACCGAGATTTCCCGCTTAAGGCAGGCAGAATCCTGTTCCAGCCGTCCCATGGCATAGGCCTTCAGACTGTATATCCCGGGGTTGGAATGTATATATTTGGCATTCAGCGCCGCAAGCAAACACTTCATATTGAACTTAAACCTCGATTTCTATCTTCCGGCCTGTGGGCTGATACTGGTAATACCGCACTCCCGCCGCATTCAGCATACGCTTGGAGGCATTGACAGCCGGCGTTCCGTCGTACTTGTCACTGCCGTAGACAATGGTCTTGATTCCTGACTGGATAATAGCCTTGGCGCATTCGTTGCACGGAAACAGCGTAACATACAGCTTCGAGCCCTCCAGACTGCCGCCTCTGTAGTTTAAAATGGCGTTTAACTCACTGTGAGTGGAGTAAAAGTATTTGGCATTATAGGGATCATCCTTTTCATGCTCCTTACCCCAGGGAAATTCATCATCGGAACATCCCTTTGGAAATCCATTATATCCCATGGACAGAATCTTATTGTCCTGGCTTACGATGCACGCTCCCACCTGCGTACTGGGGTCTTTGGAACGTTTTCCCGATAACATGGCAACTCCCATAAAATATTCATCCCATGTAATATAATCTTCTCTCTTCTCAGTCATCAGCATTGTCTCCTCCTTTACTGTAAACGACCGGCTTCTGCGCCTTCCTCTGCGCATCCCCCGTGAATCATATGATATCCTGCCGCCTTCTTCAGACGGTTCATAATCGCCTGCCCAAGGTGGTCGGCCGAAAAACTTTCGGAATAGATGTAATCTGCCTCCAGATCATCGAATTCCCTTAAAACGGCATACAAATTATGTGCAATGGTCTCCTCTCTGGCGCGCAGCCCCAGACTTCTCACCATGCCTTCCGGATACAGCTCCCGTGTCTCGTCCGTACAGATAATCCCCACACGGTATCCCGACTGCAGCTTCTCCTTTGCCAGATGATTGATGGTCCGGGCCACCTCGGCCGGCTCCCCTTCAACCAGTGTCAGATCCGCCTTTGGCGCGTAATGCTTATACTTCATCCCCGGCGCCTTCGGCTTCACATCGGCCTTCATCGGGCCATCGCCTGTAATCGCCGGATCCAGCCCGATCTCCATCCCGAGCACCGCACCGGCCATCTCCTGTGTGACGGCACCCGGGCGCAGAATAACCGGCACCTGGCCGGACACATCGATAATGGTGGATTCCACACCAATCCCAACCGGACCTCCGTCCACAATCATATCGATCTTCCCATTCATATCCTGCCATACGTGATCCGCCGTCGTAGGACTGGGCCGCCCCGATGTATTGGCACTGGGCGCCGCTACCGGCACGCCGGACAGCCGGATGAGCGTCATGGCCACAGGGTCGCTGGGCATGCGGACCGCCACCGTATCCAGTCCTCCTGTCGTGCCGTATGGGACAGCGTCACTCTTTGGAAATATCATGGTCAGCGGTCCCGGCCAGAACGCTTCCATCAGTTTCTTTGCCGTCTCCGGTATCTCCGCTACCAGAGGCTTCAAATCAGAAAAATCCGCGATGTGTGCAATCAGCGGATTGTCTGAAGGCCTTCCTTTGGCCGCATAAATCTTTTTTGCCGCTTCCTCATCGAGGGCATTGGCACCGAGACCATATACAGTCTCCGTCGGGAATGCCACCAGACCGCCCTCCCGCAGAATTGCAGCCGCCTTTTCAAGTTTTTTCAAATCAATCTGACTTGTATCTTCTATTATAATTCGTTCTGTTACCATCTTTCTCTGCTCTCTTCTCTTATGACTTTTCCTCTTCATACTTACTGCTTATCATAGCACAACGCCCGGAACCATGCAACTTTTTAAGCTTCCCTCCCCTGTAATACTTGCGGAATTTCTGTAATAATGATACCATAAAAGGGATATTATACCGGGAGGACAATGAAATGGCACTCATGATACCAGAAAACTATGACCCCCACCTTACCGTCCGTGAGACGCAGGAGGCCATCAAATACATACGCGACACCTTTCAGAAGGAATTTGGAAAGGAAATGAACTTAGAGAGAATCTCCGCCCCCCTCTTCGTGGAGAAGAGCAGCGGTTTGAACGACAATTTAAACGGCGTAGAACGCCCCGTCCAGTTTGATATAGCAGGAATTCCCGGCGAAACGGTGGAGGTCGTCCACTCTCTCGCCAAATGGAAACGAATGGCCCTGCACGAATACGGCTTTCAGCCTGGCGAGGGGCTCTATACAAACATGAACGCGATCCGGCGCGATGAGGAGCTGGATAATCTTCACTCCTGCTATGTAGACCAGTGGGATTGGGAAAAGGTCATTACAAAAGAGGATCGTACCATCGAAACATTGAAAGAGACAGTCCGAACCATCTTTAAGATTATCAAGCACATGCAGCACGAGGTCTGGTATAAGTACCCGAACGCAGTCAACCACCTTCCAAAGGAGATCACCTTTATTACCTCCCAGGAGCTGGAAGACCGTTACCCGGGCAAGACGCCAAAGGAAAGGGAAAACCTGATTACAAAAGAATACGGCTGCGTTTTCTTAATGCAGATCGGCGATAAGCTGGCCAGCGGCGAGCCTCACGACGGCAGAGCTCCCGACTACGATGACTGGCAGTTAAACGGTGATATTCTCTTCTGGTTTGAGAACTTAAACTGTGCCCTGGAGATCTCCAGCATGGGAATCCGTGTGGATGAGAAGTCCCTGGAGGAACAGCTTAAGAAAGCAGGCTGTGAAGACCGCCGCTCTCTGCCCTACCACCGCATGCTGTTAGAAGGCCAGCTGCCTTACACCATCGGCGGCGGTATCGGTCAGTCCCGCCTATGTATGCTCCTCTTAAACCGCGCCCATGTAGGCGAGGTACAGGCGAGCATCTGGCCGAACGACATGATCGAAGAATGCCGGAGGCATAACATATTCCTGCTGTAGCAGAACTTTATCTACAGGAAGGGAAACGCCGCGTCAAAATACTTTTGGCCGGCGATCCCTTTCACCTGTTAGGAAAAATAAGTTAATTTTACTCAAAATACTATCGCCCGGGATAATTCTTTTATATGAGCCCGATAAACCTCAATATAATCTTGTACTTCCGGCTTTAAAATGGTACTTTCTTTTTCATATATTTCAATAATTCTGTTATATAGATCCAATGCTTCATTGACCAGACTGTCTACATCAAAGTCTTCTACGGTGATTCCAGTTATTTTTCGAACAGCCAGTTCATTTTCAATAGCTGCGTTCACCTCATCGTAAATCTCATCGCCAATCTCATCTCCCAGATAATCCGCAACTGCATATCCATCCATCTCTTCCAGATCATCTCCCAACATATCTTTTACATAGCAGCTGATTATATCATCCCTCTTCTCATAACAGCTGTTAACTGCAAAATCGCCAATCTGCTCAATTAAAATACTTTTGTACCGACTAAGCATTCTATCTTTGCGATCGGCATAATATTTATTTGATATCGCATACCAGATATCCCAAAATATTTCCGGTTGAACCGATATAAGTATTTGTTCTGCGAAATCTTCGTTTGTCAATATTGAACTGAAATCATATTGCGAAATCACAGGCTCCGTAAATAATTTGGAAAATACTTTTGAAAGATCATGGCTGAAGAGCGTTATCATTCTTCCTCCCATCTCGCATAAATCGCTTAATAACTTAGTTATTGTACCAAACTGTTTTTTAATATCATTATAATATAATGTTATGTATTTCAACATCAAGACATGCCTTTGGAGAAAATTAATATAATCACCTGAGCCAAAGCAGTTTATTTGAGGCAACGTTTTATAAGAGAAAAACTCACCGGTTTCAAGAAGTCTGACAATATACGTTTCAGCCGCTGGCAAGCTATCAAACCGAAGTATCTGTTCCAGATAGACTGCATCTGCAAATATTTGTTTTAACAGCAGTCCATTTTCAGAAATTACTTTCTTGAGATAATCATTGACCGATGGATTCACAGTACTTATTATCTCTTCTTTTGTATCTGTTATCGTTATCCTTATGAGAGAATCTGATAAACGCCCCAAAACAGTCTCAAAAACATTAATTGTACAATCGATAGACATTTTTTTAATTCTATTTTCAAAGCATTCACTTAATATCCGTTTGGGTATATTTGTATTTGTCAATGAATACAACGTGTACAGCAGAATTCGGTCGATTTCTCCCAACTGCTCAATTTCGTTCTTCCATATGTCTTCCGGGTAATCCAACTTCTGCATAATAAAACTCCGATAATCCTCTGGTACAACTTTGTGGAAAAGTCCCGGACTATCTGTCAGAAAACTGATAATCCGGGGAGTATAGTTTTCGTGAAAAACTATCTGGTTAAGGGTATTCTCATCTTTAATCTTATTCCAGTACGCTTCAGTCATTATTCCCTGCCTGGTACTTCTTTTAATATGACTGAATAGAATGTCCGCTTTATCTATATAATCTAATTGAGACTTGATCTCATAAATACTATCACTATATTTGTATGAAATATCATAAAACTTCTGGTTCTTTCTGGCCTCATTCCATACTGTCAACCTGGAATTGATAATCAATTTCTTATTTTCATGACTTTTAATGTAATTTAACAGTTTAGTAAGGTAAGCTGGTGCTATTTTAGGATCATAACAGAATAGCTGTCCTAAAAAATCGTTCAACAGTAAAATTTCTTTTTTCTCTGGACGCTGGTCTTTCAGAATATCCAGTATTTCACTCATATCCCCATCATCTGAATACCGAATAGTATATCCCTGCTTTTCAAAGTGGAGTGCTACCATCTGGGAGGAAAATGTCTTTCCTATTCCCGGAAGACCTGTGATAATAATGATGCCTTCCGGGGTCTCCAGCTTTTCCAAAATATCCCTATATGGTTTTGTTTCTACAAATAAGGACTCCAATTCTTCAACATCAATATCATAAGGAACAGGTGTGGCCTCCAGCTCATCCTGAAATACTATATTGGACTGGCTACACTCTATAGATACAAGTATTTTGTCAAGTACCTGCCTTATATCATCGTCAAATGCCTTCTCGTAGATGCTATACTTCTTCAGCTGAGTAATAAGATATCCCCCATCGCACAATTCTATCTTTATCTTGTATTTATTATATTGTTCTTCTCTCCATTTATTCCACCACGCCATTTCCTGAACAGTAAAATTACATGGAACGCAAAGAACCCATTTATTCATTTTATAAACGTCTGTCTCAATCGCACGTTTAAAAGATTTCCTTATTTGATCTTTTTGAGATTTCCCCACCCCATTAATAAAATATTTGCACTGGTAATTATCTATGGGTTTTGTCAAATCACCCACCAGGATATCTATACCTCCATCGCCATGGCTGACCCTGATATTATGAGCATCATTCCCATAACGAGCCTGTAATAGCTCTGTACATATTTTTTCAAATAAATCCCGTGCACCGGCCTCCCCATGCTGTTCCTTTAAGTATCTGAAATCCCGTTCCACCTCAGCGCCTCCTCTTTAGTTTTTATCTTACTATATCCAGGTAAAGTATAATGACTCTGTTTGATAAATTATTGTACCAAGTCGCTGATGCGACGGCTATCCCCAGTACAATATTTCCGCAATTTTTCCTGATAAAAAAGCAGTAGCATTTGCTTGATTTATACTTTATTGTTGAATCACTGCAAACAGCAATAAATATAATCCACAAACACTACTGTGATTAGAATAGCATATTTAGATATCTTCAACAACTAGATTTCTCGTTTTTTATGTAACTGATAATCTCGATTATTGATATGAGATGAGAATCATGCCACGGTGATATACATCAAAGCCTGTACTTCTAACGCCATAAGCTATGCAGTATCACCTTGTCATCATATATCAGTCTCTCCCAGGCCAGGTGGATAAAAAATAAAGATATAATCATTTTTACTCAAAAGCATTTAAATTTTAAAGAATTGTACTTCGTCTGCAGATAAGAATATGGTCAGGGCAGCCATCGAAATCTACGAAGAAAATTCACTTAACCTGTCTACCTTCTAAAAAACGTAAACAAAAGGCAGACAAAAGGGCGCTGTTTTCACAAAACAGCGCCCCATTTCTTTGTCAATATGTTATCTCCCGTTCAAATATTCCATAATCCCCATATGTATCGTCCAGGCCAGCCGGTCCTGGTACTCCTCGGAATTCAGCATGGCCGATTCATTCCAGTTCGATAAGAAACCGCATTCCACAATGACAATCGGCGTCTTCACATGGAGCAGGAGGAAATAGTTGTCGTTGGCCTTGGCTACTCTCGTATTCTTGTCGCCCAGGACGAAGTCAAACCGCTTCTGCAGCGTCTCCGCCAGCTTTTTTCCTTTTTCCGATCCCTTGTAGTAAAACACCTGGCCGCCTGAGATTCCCTCCTCGTGGTAGCTGTTCTGATGGATGCTCACCGTCAGCGCCGGACTCGTCTCATTGATAATCTGACAGCGCCGGTTCATGTCCGCCATCTTTTTCTTGCTGTCCTTTTCCGTATAGAGACCCTGGTCGTCTTCACGTGTTAAGACCACCTGGACATCGGAGGCTTCCAGATACGCCTTCACCTTCTTCGCGATCTTTAGATTAATGTCCTTCTCAAGACTTCCATCCACTCCGATCTTCCCGGGGTCATTGCCTCCATGGCCCGCATCGATCACCACGACCGGCCGATCTTTCCCGGAGACTACGTTGACTCCCGCCGCCATCCGGCCTGCCTGGCGGGATACGATATAGACCATAACCAGCAGCAGTACCGCCAGATACGGTTCCAATTTTGATAGTTTCACTTTGCCTGCCTGATTCGTATTCTTATTGAATTATATCTGACGGCAAAATAAAAAAGAACTAACTTTACTTCACTTTCAGCGAATTATAGTCTTTCGTGGCGTCCCTGACAATCGATTCCAGGTACTGGCTTAAGATACTGGGGTATCCATTCTCCCCCCACAGCTTGTATCCATCCTTTTCCGTCGCCTTATCCTTTATCTCCACGGCCTTTCCCGCATAGCAGGCTGCGTTAATCTCTGCGTACACCTTTGCCATCTGGTCCTTCTGACGCTTCGTGAGACTGTCGAATTGATTCATGCGTTCAAATTCATCCTGCGCCTGATTATAAAATACCCGGTTCAAAAAATCTGTGGAGTACGATTTGAAATTCAGCAGATTCTTATCCGTGCTCCCCTGCTCCTTCGCCCAGGCTTCCATATCAAGAGGCACTGTGTGATACTGAAAGCTTCCGTCGTCCCCGTAATCCAGCATTCCATACTGGCAGGGCGGTGTCGCCAGAGAGCTGGTGACGATCTCATAGATCCCGTAGTCCTCATCTTCCCGCATAAAATGCTGTACATGGAGATGTCCGCTTAAGAATAACGGTACATCCCAGCTGTCCAGCTGATCGATCAGCTGCTCGCTGTGTTCGATGGTACAGTCCTCTACATAGACCTCGCTCTCATCCAGCAGATTGTGGTGCCCCACCGGTATCACATTCATCCCTAAGTCCCAGGCGTCCTCCATCTGGTTTTCAATCCAGTCGTACGTCTCTTCCTGGATCATGCCTCCTACCTGATTATAAGGTTCGTACTGACACGTATCCAGCATCAGCGCCCGGTTATAGTCATCAATCTGGTATACATAGCTGAGCGATGCGGTATCCCGGCTCACCGCTTCATCGTAACCGAAATCCCGGTAAATCTCCGCGAAGTCGTCCGGGCCGATATGTGCCGTTCCCAGGGCCTGTGCGCCTGTAAACTGGGCCGCCGCCGTATTATTAATATCGTGATTTCCCGGAATGACGATGACAGGGATTCCGGCGTCCTCGATCTCCTTCAGCTTTTTTGCGAAATCGAGGTGGCTGTCCCTCTCTCCATTAAGAGTCAGATCCCCTGACAGAATCACGAGATCCGGGTCCTCCTTCTTCACAGCTTCAATAAATGCATCCGTGATCTCCCAGATGTAATTGACCACTTTCCCGTCACCGTGTTCCACCTTATACTTGAACCCGTCTCCAAAATCCGTCAGCCCGCGGGAGAGGTAATGGATATCCGAAGCCAGAAGAATCCTGCAGCCCTCCTCAAATTTCTGTTCCGGCGGTTTTACCGTGGGTTCCTCCGCCTCGTGGGGAAATTCCTCAATGGTCGAAGGCACCGTTGTCTCGGCCGGTGTCTGGGGAATCTCCGCACGTTCCGTCTCCGTAGTGCTCTCCGGTTCCGTCACTGTCTCCGAAACCGGGCTTTTTAAGGAACACCCGGTCATCATTGTGCAGATCAGCGCCGCATACAATGCTGTTCTCTTTTTCATAACTCTGAACCTTCCTGTCTTTTTGCGATGTTCTACTCCTGATCCATGCGTATCTCATCCCACAGTTCGGCGGGCTCGAAGCCAAGCTTCCAGCAGGCCACTCCAGCCAGATCATACTTCCTGATCAGATCCATCTTAAGCCCTATGGAACGTTCTTCCTCCATCCAGACTTTTTTCGTCCCCTCCTCAGTCTTCAGTTCCCCATAATACTGTCCCAGTTCCTCCTGCCAGAACAGCTCCACGTTATTCTCCACCGCCCATTCCTTTGCCCTGGCAATGCCGAGAGCTACCGATGACGTCTTGCCATCCGCCTCCTCGGTCCAGACTCTCGTATACAGAGGAATGGCATTGATCAGTTTTTCCTTCGGCACCTGTTTTAACGTATTGGAAATTCCATCATTTACATATCCAATCGAAGCGACCGATCCCGGCTCGCCGCCGGCGTAATGCTCATCGTACCCCATAACGATGACGTAATCGGCCACAATTCCCTGCTCCTTCCGGTTATAGAACTCATTCCCTGCATACGGAACGTAATTGTCCACAGACAGCACAATGCCCTCTTTCCGGCAGGAAACTGACAGTTCTCTGATAAACTGAATGTAATGGACGCCGGCTTCTTTCTTAATTCCCTCGAAATCCAGGTTCAGTCCGTCTAAACCGTACTGTTCCACTTCGGCCATCAGCTTCCCGATCAGCTTCTGGCGGGTGGAGGTCTTCGACAGCAGTACCTCGGTCTGCACATCATTGCTGAAATTATTAATCAGAGCCCACACCTGGAGTCCCATGTCATGGGCTTTCTGCACATACGCCGCATCCGCGTAGGAATTGAATCCACCCTCATTATCAGTCAGCTCATACCAGGTCGGAGAAATAACATTCAGTCCCTTTGTATTGGCGATCAGATTATCAAAGGAGGCGTTACCTTCCGGCTTCGTAACCTGATGCCATGCCAGGCATACCGGCTCATCCAGAGAGATGTTTTTATAGACAGGAGCCACAAAGCTGCTCACCGGAGTCTCACTCCGGCTCCCGCCCAACCGCTTATGCTCCACGTATCCGATATAACCATCCACGGTCCGCACCTTATCCCACTTCTCCATGGTCTCCAGCACAGTCACCTCCGACCCCTTTTCAACCCTGGTGATGATCGGACTCTTGATTCCGCCCTTTTCCCTGACATTTCCCTTGCTGTCCGCTACAGCCTTCGTCTCTTCTGACCAGTCATTGTTCACGAAGACACGCTTATGCTCCGCCAGGTCAAAGACCTCAAGCCGGATATCCGTGTAGTTGGCAATGAGCCCCAGTGACAGATACACCCCTTCGTCATTGACCCAGATCAAGGGCTTCCCTGAACTTCCCTTCGTGGAATGATCCGCATAGACAATCGACTCCGGAAGCGCATAGACCAGCAGTTTCTCATTATTATCCCAGTAAAATCTTTCATTCAGATTTTCATTGACCCATTCGATCGGGAGATAAGTCTGTTCTTCAATATAAATCCCTTTCGTTTCCTGCAGCTCATTATTTAAATACACCGCCACATTGTCACCGCTTACCCCCAGCAGTCTGCCGATGTCCGCCTGCTCCTTGGAAGGCGTATAACGTTCCACCAGCCTGATACCAAAAAAAACCCGCAATTACGAGTACAATCAGTCCCAGTGCCACCAGAAATGGCACCACTCTCCTTTTCATTTGCATTCCTCCTGTAATGGATGTAAGTCATAAAAACCCCTTTGGATTATACTATACCACACTTCAACGGGAATTTGCTTACATTTTCATTACATTGCAAAAATTCCCGCAACAGTTCAGCCTTCGCTTCCAGCTGCTGCCGTACCGTCACAGTTTCCCCTGTCCCGCCCTGACGCGCCGTTTCCCTGGCTGATGGCTGAAGATGGTATCTGCGCGCCCCGTATGATTTCATCTGTGGTAGACCCGGTCAAACCGGATCTCCGTCAGCTTCCCGGTCTTCTCATCTGAGACAAAATCGGCCATATAAAACGAATTGTCCTCCCTCGCCTCAAAGATACGATTCCAGTCCGGCTCCGTGCACTTCTCGCCGTCGATCACGATGGGAATTCCCCTTTCGCGGTATCGTTTCATTCCTGCTATGTAACTGTCTTTTCCATTCTCATCCATACTGTCCTCCATGCGCAGAAGCGGCAGGCCAGGTTTCCACAAGGCTTCTGTTCGTGACACATAGCCCTCCTGCCGCTATAATATCTGCTGATAAAATTCCATGACAGCTTCCGTGACAGCAAAGGCGTCTACTGAAACCGGAATCCGCCGGATTGAAAGTCCGAGCTCCTTTTCCATATTCTTTCTGGTCTCCTCGCTTCCAAACACAGCGAGAGTCTCCCAGCCTGCACCGGCTCTCTTCCATGATCCGGCGGTATCCAGAAACGCCCCTGTCTGCCACTCACTTAAGCCCGCGAGAAGAAATTGCCTGTCACATCTGAAAAATTCCTCCTGATTCCCCTCTAAAACTGTCCCGTAATCCACAATTACATCCTGATAACGGAGCTTTTTGCACAACACCAGAGTCTCTGTCCCCGCATTTCTGTAGTAATCCACGTCCAGGACAGGAAAGCTTCTGCTCTGGCCTCCGTTCCTTTTTCCAAGACAGCTCTCCTCCAGCCGGTCAAACGTTCCGCTGCCGTTCCACTCCAGCACCGCACAGCGCCTGCGGCAGATTCCGGTTAAGTATCCGGCCATCATGACCGCTGTATGGGTCACCCCCACAGCCGGTCCCGCCCCGATTAATCCAATCAGACGCTGTTCTGCAAATGCCGCGCCCCTTTTGGGCGCCATTGTCCGGCTGACACGGTTTTTGAGCTTCATTTTCATGACACGCCCCTCCGTTTTTTTCGTCTGGCTCTTCCGGCTGCCTCCCGCAGTACCCTGGCCGGATGCTTCCATCGGGAAATCCGCATGCAGCTCCATCTTCCGGACGCATCCATTCCCGCCTCTGAGGCAGATTTCAGCGAATCCAGCACCTGGCAGAAAAATTCCCTGGTGCCCTCACTTTCTTTCAGTGGATCTGCAAAATATGGCGCCCGAAAGCACCGGCTCTGCTCAATACCCTCCGGAGGCTTTACTCTTGCAGATTCCGCCAGATGGTTATAGACTGCTGCGTAAGGGGTATGGCGCTCCGCCACGCATTTCAGCGCGGATTCCGCCGCTCCCCGGCTCCACTCCCGGCCGTCGCAGACCAGGATCAGTGCATCCGGTTCCGCGGCCAGAGCCGCCTCCACCTCATGCCCATAGTCGGCAATCACAAGGCCGCAGGAGGGCATGGGAAGCTTAACACCCGGTCCGTAAGCCGGCTTCCATACAAAGCCATGGTACTGCATCAGACCGCAGCGGTCCCTCAAAGCACTGGTAAAGGCACCGAGCCCCGCTCCCATACCGGATCCGTTTTTTTCTTCATACAGATTGGGATAACCAAGATTTCTAAGACAGACTGACAGGCCGACGGCTATATGAGTCGTTCCGGCCCCCGATTTGCTTCCCGCAAGCGCGATAGTAAGAGGTGATTGCAGACAGGCAGTTGCAGCGGCTCCCCTTTGCTCCAGCTGCTTTAACCGTTCGTTCAGTTCAGATGCCGAGGAAAAGCGCCTTTCCTTTTTTTGCTCCAGGCAGGTCCGGATGATGGCGGCAAGCTCCGGCGTCATCGCGGGCACCGGTTCATAGGGCACCGCCGGAAATGCACCGGTATACAGATAGTGGAGGATCACACCAATGGCATATAAGTCTGTCCGTTCATCCAGTTTTCCGTTTTTTTCGTACTGCTCCGGTGCGGCGCAGCCGACGGTTCCATACCGGTCTGCGGCCGCGTTTGCCTCATCCGAAAAGGCGGCATGGTCAAAGTCGATCAGCTTCACAGTTCCATGGCACACCAGTAGATTCCTCGGCTGTAAATCCAGATATAACAGGGGGGTTGTTCCTGCGAGATGCAGGTAGTTCATGATGTCAGTAAGCTGGATACCATAACGGATGACCAGCCTCTGCGGCAGATATCCCTGGCTTTTAACCAGGTCATAGAGAGATTCTCCTTCCAGATACTCTTCGATTAAATAACTGTAATTCTCGTCTTCTTCTACATCGTATACAATGGGAATTCCCGGATGGCGCAGCTCCTTCAGAATTAATGCTTCGCGCCTGAACTGATCATATTCCAGAAAACTCTTCGGCACGCGCTTGATCGCGCGGTACTCGGAAAGTCCAAGATGAACCGCCAGAAAAACGGTTCCGAGACGGCCGGTCCCAAGGATACGGCATAGCTGATATTTTCCAAACAAAACGGTGTTTAATTTACCCACCTCCTTTTTGCCTGTCCAATATCGCCTCTTAGAGCCTATTCTAATCTATCATGCCCATTTTTTCAACCTTTTTTCATAAATCCCTTAAATTTATATAAATTTTTTCACATAGTAATTGCCTTTTGGTTATATTATATAGTATAGTTATGTTGAGGAAGTATGTAAACAATCATTCAACATTTTAAAAGAACAGGAAGTGATCCTATGAAGATAGAACGTATTAATGAAAATCAGATTCGCTGTACACTGACCAGTTTCGATTTAAGTGTCCGAAACTTGAATTTGGGCGAACTGGCTTATGGCAGTGAAAAAGCCCGCAGTCTGTTCCGCGAGATGATTCAGAAAGCATCTAACGAAGTGGGATTTGAAGCCGAAGACATTCCTCTCATGGTGGAAGCGATTCCTCTGTCCAACGAAAGCGTCATGCTCGTCATCACCAAGATCGAAGACCCGGAAGAGCTGGACACCCGTTTTGCCAAGTTTTCCCCTATGTCTGACGATGATCAGGACACCATGTTAAACGATCTGGCAAGCGAACTCTTAGAAGGCGCCGATGGTCTCCTGGGACTTTTAGGCGCAGATAAGAAAGATAAGGAAGAAGCTCCCGCTCCAAAGGAGGAGGCAGCTGCCAGCACCATGAGAATTTACTGTTTCCAGAGTCTCGACCAGATATCGGAGGCAGCCCGCGCCGCTTTACAGGTCTACGATGGAGAGAATACATTATATAAAAAGCCGGAAGCGAGACAGTATTACCTGGTCATAAAGAATACATTGGAGAGTTCACTCGACTTCAGCCGTGTCTGTAACATCCTTGCGGAATACGGCACCAAGATCCGGCAGGATTACGCTTCAGAAGCGTACTACAGGGAACATTACGAGGTGCTGATTGAAGGCCATGCCCTTCAGTCTCTGGCAAAGCTCTGACCCGTCCCCTTTGATTCATAGTACTTCATCACACAAAGAATAACCCGGAGGCGCATCGCGTCTCCGGGTTGTTTTTTATAAATCAGCAGATTCTTTCTGCAGCAGCGGGATTTCATTCCGTTATCCCGCCTCCAGCGCTTCCTGGAAGAACCCGGCTATTAAATCCAGCGTCACATCGGTCTCCCTGCATGGAATCTGAATCCAGTCGTGACACATGCCTGCCGCTTTCCGGAAGACCAGCTCCGTGCCAGTCACCTTCTCCATCTTCTCAGCAAGAAGTTCACAGTCCGGCGTCAAAATCTCCTCTTCACCGGAAAACATCAGCACCGGTCCCAACCCGTCCATGGTTCCGCAGATCGGAGAAACGAACGGATCCTCTTTGTCGAGACCGCCGCAGTAACGTTTTCCAGTCTCAATCAGCGCTTCTGCCGGAAGAATATGTTCCGTCTTTCTGGCAATCTTGATCTTCGGATTTGTCAGGCTGATATCCAGCCAGGGAGACACCATCGCCGTCCTGGCCGGCATGGGACAGCCTCCCCTGTCGCGCAGTTCCTGCAAAAATGCAAGGGCCAGCCCACCTCCGGAGGAGTCCCCAAACAGGAAAAACATATCTTCCGGATACTCTCTCACCAGCCTCTCATAGGCCTCCATTAGAATGATGCGGACATCCACCGCCGTATATTCCGGACTGAGCGGATACTGAAATACCGACACCTTCATGTGGTCGAGAATCGCAAAGCGCTCTGCGATTCTCCGGTGGTGCTTCCCCGGTTCCAGGGAATACGCGCCGCCCGGAAGCATCAGGATATGCCCCCTTCCGGGGTAGCTCCCGTTCACGGTGACTCCCTTAAATCCCCTGATATCCCAGTTTTTCACCCGCACCTTCTTCGTAAAGCGTTCCATGTCCAGAGCCCCCGTGTTTCTGGGTGGGTTCTGAAGATTTTCCGCCATCTTCCTGTCCGCCTTACAAAGCCGGGCCAGAAATCCCGCCATCGATGCCTTAAAACTCATGTTCTTCGTCTCCTTCGTAAACGCGCGTCCGTCAAGCCTCTGACGCGCTGCACACCTTATTCAGCTTTCTAAGCTCATAGACAACAAACAGGCTTACAATAACCGCCGATGCCACGTCCGCAATCGGCCCCGCGTAAAGGATTCCGTCCAGGCTGAAGGTCAGCGGCAGTATCAGAATCAGCGGAATTAACAGAAGCAGCTGACGAAGCATGGACAGCACCGACGCTTTGAGCGGCTGTCCGGTGGACTGGAAGTAACTGGTTGATACCACCTGGAATCCTGCCGTAAAAATGCCGAGCATGTAAATCTTTAAACATTTGACTGCAAACTGTGTAAATTCTGCATCCTGTGTTCCAAACAAACTTAAAATCGGTCCCGGGAAAATCTGGCAGGCCAGCCAGCCGAGTATCGATACCGCGGTAGCTGCCGAAATTGCCAGCAAGTACGTTTTTCTCACACGTTTCGGCTGATTGGCCCCCTTATTGAAGCCAAGAATCGGCTGGGAGCCGATACCGATGCCGATACAGATGGAGATCAGGATCATGCTGATCTTATTCACAATCCCCATGGCGCTTAAAGCCGCGTCACCGCCTACCGTTGTCTGATTTCCATAATACACCAGGGAATTATTCATCACAACCTGTAAAATCGTGGATGCCACCTGCGTAATACCGCTGGAAATTCCCAACGGCAGCGCTCTGGCACAGATCTCACTGTCGAGACGGAAGGTTTTCCTGCGCAGACGCATATTTTTACCCTTTTTCAGGAAATAGACCACCAGAACCACAGCGGAAATGATCTGTGATGTGATTGTCGCGATTGCCGCGCCGCTGACGCCCCAATGAAAAACAAAGATGTAGATCGGATCCAGAATCGTGTTTAAAATGGCGCCTACCAGAAGGGCGTACATGGAAAGCGCAGGGCTTCCATCGGTTCTGGACATATTGCTTAAGACGACGGAAAGCATGTTAAACGGGGTACCGATCAGGATAATCGAGGTATACTGTCTTGCATAATCTATCGTATTGACTGTGGCGCCAAAGATCTTCAGCATTGGCGTCATGAACAGGAATCCGAGCACCATCACAACCGCACTGGAGATCAGGGTCAGGATAAAGACGGTTCCCAGTGTCTTCTCGGCGTCCTCTTCCTTCTTCTCTCCCAGCTTGATCGCCGCGTAAGCGCTGCCTCCGGCGCCCAGCAGGGTGGACATGGCCAGAATGATCGTTACGATCGGGAATGCGATGGTGGTCGCCGCGTTGCCGAGATAGCCGATTCCCTGCCCAATAAAGATCTGGTCAACAATATTATAAATGGCATTTACCAGCATCGATATGATGGCCGGCAGCGCAAACTGTCCAAGAAGCGCTCCAATCGGACGGTATCCCAGCGGATTGCCCTTTTTTTCTACTTTAATCTGTTCCATAAAATTACATCATTCCTTTCCTTTGTTCGCGATGATATGTCTGTATGAATTATCCGCCATGCGGATCAAAAAAGCTTCAGCAGAGTCGCGTTCCTCCTCCGTAAATCCTTCCAGCAGAACCTCTGTCAGGGTATCCACACTGTTTCTGGTTATATCCACCACCCTTTTCGCCTTTTCCGTCGCGTAGATATGGCGGACACGCTTGTCCTCTCCGTCGGTTTCCGTCCGAACGTACGCCTCTTCCTCCAGCTTCTTCACAGCCCTGGTCGCAGTCGCCTTGTCGTAGCTTCCATTGGAAGCCAGCTCCTGCAGGCTGATCCCCGGATTTTTAAAAATCTGCAATAAAAAAAACTGTTGTCCACAGCCTATTTGATAAGAGGATAATTCATTTGCAAAATAAATGTTGCTCAACCTCTGGATCATCGAGATATACTTCCCGATTTCCCGGTGTTCCTTCACGTCTCCCACCTCCATATTCCGCCAGCTTTCGCTCCCGCCGGACGGAGTCATTTCGCTTTCAGCGCTACTGTATATGGTAACATAAATTAGTTGCGTATGCAACTATTATTTTTCATACGGTCCGATTTTCCAACCGGCATTACAGTTCAGCCCCCGCCCGGAGCGGACTGCGGGGCACCGGACAGAGGCATGAACTGCTGCATCGGTTGTCATAAAGGTTGTTCTATATTTTCTGTGGCTGATTCGACGGAAAAGCCGTTTGCTTTCCATACGATGCAGCATATAATCAGGATCATCAGTCCTGCGCTGTTTAAAAGATACTGGACCGGCACAAGATCTGCCAGCGGCCCAAACACAAGCATTCCCAACGGCAGTGCGCAGGACGTGGCGATCTGCATGAAACTAAAGATTCTCCCCTGCATGCCGGGAGATACTTTTTCCTGAATTGTTACGGTAACAGGGGCATTGTAACACGGCGAGGTAATGCCGATGGCTGTATTAAACAGAAGATAGAGAAGGAAAACGCCGGCATTTCCCAGGCCAATCATGATCAGCCCGTAGACAGCCCCCGCCGCCAGCGTCGTATTCATTCTCTTTTTAAATCCGCCCCAGGAGGCGATCAGGATCCCGCCCAGAACCATCCCGAGGCTGTAGGTCATCTCACTGGCCGTCAGGCGCCACACCTCACTGCCAAACGTCCTGCTCACCATGAGCGGCGTCAGGAAAGCCGATGGACTGACGAGAAAAAGTATGGTGATCTGGAAAAGGAGCAGTCTCTTTATCAATTGATTGTCTTTCAGATAACGGAACCCGTCTCTTATTTCTTCCAGACCGGCAGTACCGGGAAGGCAGCGTTTTTCGTATGGCTCAGCATGGATGGTGGCAGTAATGCCTACACCGATCACGGCTGTCAGCACATCGATAAACAACGCCGCCTCTAAAGGAGCCACAGACAAAACCGCGCCGCTGGCCGCCGGTGATAAAAACATCATCACCGAAGACAGCGTGCTGTTTAAGCCGTTTACCTTCATTAAATATGGTTTCGGAACGATCTGGGGAATCATTGCATTCACTGCCGGAGTCTGGATGCCGGTTCCCGCTGAACGCACCACCAGCGCAGCGAACAAAAACCAGACGCTCTTATGTCCGCTGAGAAATGCGGCAGCCAGAAGAAGCGTGGACAGGGCAATGGCTGAATCCGAAAGCATGATCATCTTTTTTCTGTCATACCGGTCGATCCAGACACCAGCAAACAGGGAGATTACTATCTGCGGCAGGAAGCCGCACATAGTGGAAATTGTAAGCATCTTTCCGGATGAGGTTGTGAGTGTAATATACCAGACGATCGCATACTGTACAAGCGAGGAGCCAAACAGGGAGATCGTCTGTGCGGTTAAAAAACGGGCAATGGAATGTTTCCAGTTTAATTGATTCATTTTATTTAATCCTTTCCATGAGTAATCAAGAACGAATCCGCAGGGCTTTTCGATATCACAAAAAGCACGTTCCTCGCATGATATCAAAAAAAGGCTGCGGACAAAACACTGTCCACAGCCCCGGATATGCAGCGATCCCTTCTCTTACGGAAAACAGGTACAAAAATCAGGCATACTGCTGTATGCCGCTGTACTCTCTGTTTTCCGGCGAAAGAAAAAAGCGTTCACGCTTCCAGTTTAAGCTCCGTACAATGTTTCACCGGTACCATCTGTACAGAGTTCATTCGCCTCTTTAATTCATCTATGATAATTCGTTCCAAAATAATCACTCCTGTCAGAGTTTAATCTATCACATTCCCTCTTGGATGTCAATGCAGCCGGAAGCAATTGATTATAACGGTTCTGACCGGTAATGGTCATACGCCGCAGCGTACGGCTTTGCAAAAATCCGGCGTCCGCAGCCTTTTCTTCCTGTAAAACGGCCATTCTCTGCAATCAGCATCCCCCTTAAAAATACCTGTTCCGGACATCCGATCATTTCAAAGCCTTCAAATGCCCCGTATCCAATCCCTTCCAGATTATCCTTCTGTGTCATAATCCCCCGGTAACCGGGATCGAAAATCACGAAATCCGCATCAAAACCAGGTGCAATCTGCCCTTTCTTTGCAAGTCCCGAGTTTTTGGCCGGGGCAGTAGCAATCAGATCTACAAAGCGCTGTTTTGAGATGCGCCCCTTCGCCACCCCCTGACTCCAAAGTACGGAAATACGGTTTTGAACGCCGGGAATTCCATTTGGTATTTTTGTGAAATCCCCCAATCCCTCTTTTTTCGTTTCAAAACCGCCTGCCAGGGCACAGTGATCCGAACTGACCGCGTTGAGCCAGCCCTTGTCGATCCCTTCCCACAATGCCTGCTGATGCTCCCTGGTTCTGAGAGGCGGGGCACAGACGTATTTTGCGCCTTCAAAATCCGGCAAAGCCAAAAACGAGGTGTCCAGCACAAGATAATGGGTGCATGTTTCCCCATATACAGACTGGCCTCCGGCATATGCATCCCGGATGGCCTCCATCGCTCCTCTCGTCGATACGTGAACGATAAAAAGAGGTGCCTCCGCCACACGAGCCATTACAATTGCATGACGCACAGCCTCTTCTTCCGTAACCGGTGGTCTGGAAAAGGCGTGGCTGATTGGTTCCAAACGCCCCTCCGCCTTTAATCGCTCTGTGTAAAACGATATCATATCCGGATTTTCTGCGTGAACCATCATGGTAATGCCATGACGCCTGCTCTCATTCATTACCTTCAGGATGGAAGCGTCCTCCATATAGAAAGGCGTTCCTTTATAAGCCATAAACATTTTTACACAGGAGACTCCGTGTTCCGGAAGTTCCTTCAGCTGATCTGCCGTATCCGCCTGCATATCCATGACCATGGAATGAAAGCCAAAGTCCACGCAGGAAACTCCGGCAGCCCTTGCCGCATGCTTCTCTATTGCAGTTCCTAAAGAATCGCCTTTGTCCTGAGGCGCAAAATCGACAACTGTCGTTGTACCTCCCACTGCCGCCGCCTCTGTGGTTTCAAACAGCCGTCCTCCGAAGGAGCCGAAATGGGTATGCTCATCCACCCCTCCCGGGAATATGTATTTGCCGGACGCATCGATGACGTCATCCGCCAAACCATCGAGGCCCCTGCCAACTGCCCGTATCACTTCTCCATCAACCAGGATATCTCCTTCAAATTCAGTTTCTGCAGTCAGAATTATACCATTTTTTATCAGTTTCATAGCATATCCTTATGAAATCGTATGATTTGTGCTTTTCCGGCTTCCATGGCCGACTGAATCAGGGCCTCACTGTCATCGGAATTCATTCGTCCGAATATCAGTTCCACCAGCATTGGAACGTTTGTCCCTGAAATCACATTCAGCCTGTCATCGGAAACCGCATAAGTAACAGCGGACTTAAACGGGGAACCTCCTGTAATATCCGTCATAATTACAATTTTTTCGCAGTCTTTCAGCTTATCCAGTTTATCCCTGTAATCCTCCTCCAGAGCTTCCTGAGATTCTCCCTGCATAAAATCAATAAACTCATAATGTTCCGGCTTCCCGACTACAAGTTCCAGCATGGTGGTAATCCCCGATGCAAAATTTCCATGTCCCGCAACAATGATTCCTATCATAGCATCCCCTCATCTCCGCTGTCCCCGCGCAGCTTCCTCGCCGACTTTACACCCTCCATAAACTGTCTGGCGCGTACCGGATCAATGGGATTTCTCATGTTCCCGTTTTTCACCCAGGTTCCCACACTGACTCCGTCGTAATACTGCAGGATTTTGCTGATGTTATCTCCGGTTGCACCGGAGCTTAGGAAAATCGGAATTCTTTCGCCCAGGCGTTTTCTCACACATTTTATGATCTCAATACTCTCCTCACAGCTTTTTCCACCTAAAAAAAGTCCGTCCGCAAATGCATTCATTACCGTATCCCATGCATTGTCAACGATGCTCTTTCCTGCCAGCTGTTCGTAATGAACCTCCTGAACATCCGCATATACCGGAATATCAGACCCAATTCTCTTCTTAAACTGGCAGATATCCACGCACTGTGCCTCCATCATCCCCGCATAACCGACTTCCACACCGGTATAGGTGTGTTCCACCCGGATAAAATCAGAGCCGGCCGCGTCTGCCACGGCAAGAGAGGCCACGCCATCCCAGTCAACCAGGATTCCCTGTATCATATCCGGGAAGCGCCTCCGGCACTCTCTTGCCAGGGCGGTCATATAGGCCATAGTCTCCGGAAGCGCATGCTGTCTGACAGGGGCATCGTTCCTGTTCTGAATGATATAGCCGTCAAAACCGTTGGCCTCAATCATCTCAATCTCGTTCAGCGAAATATCTATAATCTCTTCAAATGACTTTCCTTCGTGGCGAAAGCTGCCCGGAAACGGTTCCGGCTGTATCATGGCCAGTGCCACCGGAAATTGTTTTCCCCGCATCATACCTCTCATCTCCCCTCTAATGAACGGGCGTATTCCATCGCCTCATGGAAAAAGGCAGAAGACGGAATAATTCCCCTCTCCGTTATCAATGCACGGATGTACTCCGGAGCGATCTCCAAAAGCTTGATTCCCTTAAAATCCACCTGCTCCCGAAGCTCCGGCTCCCAGGCTCCCGCCAGACGGGGACCGTAGTCAAATGGCATGGGAGACAGCCTGATATAGCCTGATACAGGCCTTGTATCCACTTTTATCATCGGCGTCAGCACATACAGCGGTATCCGGATCTCCCGGCACAGGATCGCCAGGATATCTGATCCTACCGTATTAAAAACCGTTCCATCCGGATAGACAGTCTCGGCTCCCATAAATGCCGCCTGGCACTGCTTCAGAGCCACAAGCATCGTCGTATCAGGAATAAAATGGACCTCATGGCCCGCCTCCAGCGCCGTTTTAACGAAGGGCCTCCCACCGTCAAGCGCCCTGCTCTCCGGAATATAGATGGTGCGTTTTCTTCCCAGCTCCGCCACAAAACGGTCAACCGTGCTGGAATAGTCAAAGATCATGATGGTATCCATGTTCTCCGATATATGAACGCCATAGGAGACCAGCGTGTCCATATCCTTTGCGGCATCCACTCCATAAGCGCCTATCCGCTCCGTGATGCGGGCCCGGATCTCCTCTTCCCCACAGTTTTCAAGCTCATCCAGACCCTTGATATAATACTGGATCGCATGATAGACTGCCCGGCTCTGCTGTCCCCTTGTCTCCATGAAGAAACGGGCCGTTTCTCTCACCTTATAAAGGACACTTTTCCCATTTTCCGACTCGTCCTCAGCAGTCAGAAGCATGATTTCCCCAATCATGCGTATATGATTGTTGGCACCCAGGACACGGCTGTTTACGATATCGTCAAACAGCCTGGACGCCTGGTCATTCAACAGTTGTCGAACTTCTTCTCTCTTCATTCTATTTCCTCATTCACGCGAGCAGACGCCCGGCATTTTTATAAAACATACACTCCTTAAGCTCCTCCGGAAGTTTAAGTAAGTCGAAGGTGTGGACCGAACACACCGTAAGCTTATCCGGATAGTGGGTTCCAAAGAGAAAACGCTCCTTCGGAATCTGGCTGAATGCCTTTCTCAAAATGGGAAATTCATACATACAGGAGGTTTCCACCATCAGATTCTCATACTGAGGGACAAGCTCCACGCAGCCATACCCAAAATCGGTGGTCCCCATATGCAGAAGAACCATCGTCATATCCGGATGGCGTCTGGCATAATACGCCCACTGCGCCGGCATGGTGCGGCAGCCCCAGCCTGTGAATACATTCACAGGCATGTGGTTTGCCACTGCAATTTCAATAATCGTGTCAAGGACCGGCATCGTCTCCGGATAGTAGCAGTGCTCCATGGAATCCAGCTCGATGGTTTTAAAACAGCCGGAGGCCGCAATCCTTTCCATCTCTGCCACACAGTCCCTCTCCTTCGGATTGATCACCGCAGAACCCACGATTCTGTCCGGATGCGCCTTTACCAGCTCTGCCACCGCATCGTTCTGTTCTCTTATGGAAAATCCGGCCAGTGCCGATACGACGCGTTTGTCTATCTGGTTCTCCTGCATATCCAGGAGCAGTGCTTCCGTATCATATTGATTGGTATCCCGGTCCCATTTTATATGGGAATGATAATCAATAATCATCTTCTACCTCCCGGCTATCCTAAGATGCCAACCGCATAACCGGCGATTCCGACCAGCATGGTAACTAACATCAGGATTACCGGATTCATTTTCTTCTTATCCATGAGCCACAGCATCAGCAGTGTATACAAAAGCGGAAGAATGCCGGGAACAATGCCATCCAGTGTAGACTGAAGGCTGACCACAGTTTCGCCTGCCTTATACGTCCATGGAACGTTAATCGTTACGAATTTGTACACGAAGCCGCCGATAACAGCGTATGCGGCAATTCCCGCCAGCCTCGTCATCTTGTCGATCAGGCCTGAGCTCTGCATCGCACCGACAAATTCAACGCCCTTTTCGTAGCCTTTGAAGATACCAAAGTAGCGCAGAAGCTGTCCGACGCCAGCCATAACCAGAACAAAGAGCAGCGGTCCCACCATGCTGGTATATCCGCTGGCAATCACCATGGATACCGCCAGGCCCGCGATAATCGGACGCAGTGTTCCGTGATAGAGGGAATCGCCGATTCCCGCCAAAGGTCCCATCAAAGCAGCCTTGATGGCGTTGATGCTGACCGGATCAATGTCGTGTTCATTCGCGTTGCGTTCCTCCATCGCCGCGGTCACGCCGATGACGAAATGGGAGAGTCTGGCCTCTGTCAGGAAAAGCTCTGTATGGCGTCTGTACGCCTCTTTCTTGTCTTCCTCATTTTTGTATACTTTTTCGATTACCGGCATCATGGAAAATGCAAAGCCCGGAGCTTCCTGTTTTTCATAGTTGAAGCCGCTTACAAATGCCTGGGAATAGATATACATCTTCATCAGATCTTTTTTACTGAGTTTTGTTAAATCGGTATTCTCCGCCATTATGCCACCTCCCTGTCCATCTCACGATAATAGGCCATCGCCACACATACGACTGCAATCAGCGTAATTCCAATCGGATTGATGTTTAAAAAGCTGGAGAAAAAGAATCCAATCAGGAAATAGTACCAGATATGCTTTACATTAATACACTTCAAAAGAAGCGCAAGTCCTACCGCACCGATCATTCCGCCGCCTACGGCCAGACCGTCGATAATCACCTTCGGAATCGCATTGATAATCGCCTGAACCGGTCCTGCCCCTAAGTAGATTGCAAGGAAAACAGGAACTGAGAAAAGAACGAAATTGAAGACATTGGGCAAAATCAGGCAGTTCATGGTGATGCCCCTTCTGCTTCCCCGTTCAACAGCGGCCTCCAGCCTGTGCTGGGTCCACACACAGAGCACCATATTCCGGAAATACATTCCCATCTGCCCCAGAATTGCAAGCGGCAGTGCGGTTGCCAGCGCAACCTCCGTACTGCCGGAGATACATGCAAATGCGGTTGCAATGATGGTGCTGAACGTCTCCTCCGGCGGAAGTGCCGTCCCCACAAATACCTGTCCTAAGAACATCAGCTCGATGGTACAGCCTACCATCAGCCCCATCTTTAAATCCCCCATGATCAGTCCGATAATCGGGCCGATTACAATCGGCCTGTATGTAAAGAACTGCGTACAATACTTATCAAAAAATGTCAGCCATGTAACCAGCGCTACAAGGACAGCTTTCACTAACAAACTCATACGTTTCTCCCTTCTCCTATTTGGAAATGAGCGCAAGTCCGTCTATGGACTTATCGTTTGGCACCGCCCTCACATCAAGTCTTATATTCTTTTCCGCAATCGCCTTTAGATTCTCCACATCCTCAGGCTCCACGTAAATATAAGGCAGAAGGCGTTTTCTCCCCACTGTTGAACGGGCGTTGCTGATATTCCCCACATTGACGCTCTCAATAGTAAAGCCCCGTTCAAATAAATCTAATGCCGTTTTTGGATTTCTTACGATCAGAAGTACTTTTGTATCGGACTGGTCTTCCTTTAAAAGTTCGGCCGCTTTTTCAACTGTCACAATCGCCAGTTTAATCTTTGCAGGAACTGCCAGCTTTAACAGCATCTGCTGCGTCGGGTCCTTTGCAGCCATATCGTCAGCCACAAGGATTTCTTCTGCTTTCGAGTCCGATATCCATGCGGTTACAATCTGTCCGTGAATCAGCCGGTCATCAATTCTCATGTGTGTTACAACCATGGTGCTGCTCCTTCCTTTCCCATAACTTCTCGGCGTTCTTGTAAAATACAAGTTCCAGCTCCGATTCGCTAAGCCCTAAATGATACAATTTCTCAATCTCAATATTGGTCGGCTTATATGGCCAGTCGGTTCCGAACAGCATTCGTTCCGGCCCCAGCACCTCCACAGCCTTCCGAAGAATATCAATTTCCATGTTGGCCGACGTCTCCACCCAGAAATTGTCCAGATCACGGATCGCCTCGATGCAGCTGTACCCAAATTCTCTCCCGCAGACATGAGTAAATACAAACCTCATATCCGGTCTCCGCTTCGCATGATCGATCCAGACGAACGGCGTGCACAGAGGACTCGCTCCTCCATGAATCTGAATGTGGACGCCGTATTTTCCAATCTCATCAATAACCGGTCCCAGACTGGGGCAGTTCTCCACCGCGTAGCCGTGCTTCCATGCCATGAATTTTACTCCATTCATCCTTAAATCGCCCAGCGTCCTGTGGATCTCATCAAACGCATCCGGCGCCTTGGGATCAATATCCGCATATCCTTCAACGATTCCCGGATACTGGCACATGGCTTCATAGACAAGATCATTCTGCGGCCGCATGCCGTTTCCCGATAAGGAACAGATCCCCACCTTTGTGATTCCAAATTCACCAAGCTCCCGCACCAGCTGATCCGCATTATTCGCGTCTCCGGATCTGGTCTTCCCGAGATGTGAATGGAAATCATACCTTTTCACCTGTATTTCCCTCCCCTCTTACATTGGTAATATGAATATAGTATTTGTAAGAATCTGACAAGTAGGAATTCTCAGAAAATTCCACCGGTCTTCCGTTCATATCATACGTAACCCGCTCTTTGTAAACCAGAGGCTGGCTCTCCTCCAAAAACAGCTCCCTGCGAATCTCCGAAGTCGCCATCTTGGCTTCCAGCGTCTCATCCGCGCTTCCAAGCACAATCCCATGCTGTTCCAGATACTCATACAGGGACGTCGCGGAATCAAAATCTTCACCTCTGATCGCAAAGCCAAGCCGCCCGCTGACATACGTCTCATTCAGGGCAATAATCCGCCCGTTTAACAGCCTGAGCCGTTTCAGGAAATAGACCTTTTCCCCGGTCTCCACCTGAAGCATCTCCGCAATTTTAACGCTCGCCTCCACTTCCTTGCATTGAAGAATAATAGAGCCCGGTTTGTCACCCTTGACCTTCGCATCCCCGCTGAAGCTGTTGAAAACAGACATATCGCGCTCCTTTTTCTGTGGGCATACGATGGTTCCACGTCCTTTCCGCTTAATTAAATAGCCGTCATGCTCCAGATCTGATATGGCTCTGCGGACCGTGATCCTGCTGACTTCGAACATCTCCTGCATCTCTTTCTCTGACGGAATGGTCTCATTCTCTTTATAAAAGCCTTCTACGATCCTTTCTTTTATATAGGAATACAGCTGTTGATGGATCGGTACCTTAGTATCCTTGTCAAGCCTGATGGGTTGTTCCATATGTTCCTCCTTGTCTGTGATGTTATAATAACATGTTATAATATGTTTGTCAACATCCTTTGTTTATTTTGTATAATTTAATCTGATATTTATTTTATCATATATGTAAAGTAATTACAAACGCTTATCCTGTATTTTCTAATGTATAACATCTCGCCATCTTGTCATAACATATAGTGAAGCTGCATTGGCCCAGTTTTCCTGATAGAGCACCGAAGGGCTTTTTATGTAACAGGGACACTTTCCTGTCACATAAAAAACACCGGCCATCAAAAATGGCCGGTGCCCCTATGAATAAAAAGTTTCCTTATCTCTCTGCAAGAACTTCATTAATATTAGAAACCAGTGTATCACAGTCAATTCCATGAACCATGCATGCTTCTTCCAAAGACTCGCCCTGAGAAGCCGGGCAGCCAAGACAGTGCATGCCGGCGCGCATTAAAATCGGTGCAATGCAATCATCCATCTGGATCAGAGCGCCAATTAACATATCTTTACTAATCTGCATCGTGTATTCCTCCTTTAAAAATGTACATACTGTTTCTATAATATAATACTTTTCTTCCGAAATAGCAAGGGATTGTCCAGCCATTTTTGTAAAAATTTTATCATTACAGGGACTTGACGTGTATACAGTATTCAACTATAATGTATTCATACAAAAGTTGTATGAATAATAACTTTTGATGGCACTCATTCATTACTTTTACTTATAAATAAGCATTCGACGGAGGTACAACATTATGAGACCAGAGTGGAGAGATTTTAGCGGCGGCGTCTGGGAAAGAGAAATCAATGTCAGAGACTTTATACAGAAGAACTATACCCCTTATGACGGCGATGACTCCTTCCTCGCAGGTCCAACCCAGGCAACGAAAGATTTATGGGCCCAGGTTATGGATCTGTCCGCAAAAGAAAGAGAGGCCGGCGGTGTGCTGGATATGGATACGAAAGTTGTTTCCACCATCACCTCCCATGGACCGGGCTATCTCGATCAGGATAAAGAAAAAATTGTAGGTTTTCAGACAGACAAGCCCTTCAAGCGTTCCTTACAGCCTTACGGCGGCATCCGCATGGCGGAGAAGGCCTGTGCGGACAACGGCTACACCATTGATCCGGAGATTAAGGAATTCTTTACCGTTCACAGAAAGACTCACAACGCAGGTGTATTCGACGCTTACACGCCTGAGATGCGTGCCTGCCGCTCCAATCACATCATCACCGGTCTTCCGGATGCATACGGCCGCGGCCGTATCATCGGCGACTACCGCCGCGTTGCTTTATACGGCATTGACCGTCTGATTGAGAATAAGGAAGAGCAGAAAGCGACCACCCGTACCATCATGTACTCTGACGTTATCCGTGAGCGGGAAGAGCTGTCCGAGCAGCTTCGCGCACTGGGTGAATTAAAGAAGCTGGGCGCTATCTACGGCTTGGATATCTCCAGGCCGGCCACGAACGTCAAGGAGGCCATCCAGTGGACCTATCTGGGTTACCTGGCAGCCGTCAAGGAACAGAACGGTGCCGCAATGTCTCTGGGACGTACTTCCACCTTCATTGATATCTACGCACAGAGAGATTTGGCGGAGGGCACATTTACAGAAGAAGAGATTCAGGAGTTCGTCGATCACTTCATTATGAAACTGCGTCTCGTAAAATTTGCGCGTACCCCGGAATACAACGAGCTGTTCTCCGGCGACCCGACCTGGGTTACCGAGTCCATCGGCGGTGTCGGCATCGACGGACGCCACATGGTCACCAAAATGTCTTACCGTTATTTACACACCTTACAGAATTTAGGAACCGCTCCGGAGCCGAACTTAACGGTTCTCTGGTCCACCAGACTGCCGGAAAACTTTAAGAGATTCTGTGCAAAGACTTCCATCGAGTCCTCCTCCATCCAGTACGAGAACGATGACCTGATGAGAGTCACCCACGGCGACGATTACGCCATTGCCTGCTGTGTGTCTTCCATGCGTGTCGGCAAGGAGATGCAGTTCTTCGGCGCCCGCGCCAACTTAGCAAAATGCTTATTATACGCCATCAACGGCGGTATCGATGAGGTGACAAAGAAGCAGGTAGGTCCGAAGTACCGTCCGATCACCTCCGAATATCTCGATTTTGACGAGGTCATGGAGGCATACAAGGACATGATGAGATGGCTGGCCCGCGTTTATGTCAACACCTTAAACATCATTCACTATATGCATGACAAATACTCCTACGAGCGAGTGCAGATGGCACTTCACGACAAAAAGGTCACCCGCTGGTTTGCGACCGGTATCGCCGGTTTATCCGTAGTGGCCGACTCCTTATCCGCAATCAAATACGCTAAGGTAAAGACCGTGCGTGATGAAAACGGCATCGTCGTGGATTATATCGTAGAAGGGGATTTCCCGAAATACGGCAACAATGACGACCGCGTCGACCAGCTGGCCAGCGATCTTGTCCACACCTTTATGAACTACGTAAAGGGCAACCACACTTACCGCGGAGGCATCCCGACCACCTCGATCCTGACCATCACCTCCAATGTCGTATACGGCAAGAATACCGGCGCGACACCGGATGGCAGAAAGGCAGGAGAGGCATTTGCTCCGGGCGCCAACCCGATGCACCACCGCGACAGCCACGGAGCCGTTGCTTCTCTGGCTTCCGTTGCAAAGCTTCCATTTAAAGATGCACAGGATGGTATTTCCAATACCTTCTCCATCGTGCCCGGCGCGCTCGGCAAGGAAGATCAGATCTTTACCGGCGATCTGGAAGTGGATTTAGACAACATTTAAATCGAGGAAGGAAGTGCTTTTATGGCAGCCCCTGATGAAAAAAAGATTGACGATATCGTCGCCATGCTGGATGCATTTATGTCCGGCGGCGGCGGTCATATGAATATCCGCTCGGATGAAGACGGAAATGTCAGCGCGGATACCACCACTGCAAAAACCGTTACCACCATGAATTCCCTGGACTGCGCAGCCGGGAATCTGGCCTGCAGCGTGCCCACACTGTTCGAGGGTATGGACAGCGATGAGGAAGACCCGGAAAACAGTGGAACGGATTTCTCAGACAACTATTAATTTTTACCATTACAGGAGGAAAAGAACATGGCAAATACAAACATCAGCGACTCTCAGATCGATAACCTGGTTTCCCTGTTAGACGGCTACGTACAGGAAGGCGGACACCATTTAAATGTCAACGTATTTACCCGCGAGACCTTACTGGACGCCCAGAAGCATCCGGAGAACTATCCGCAGCTGACCGTGCGCGTTTCCGGCTACGCGGTTAACTTCATTAAACTTACAAAGGAACAGCAGGACGAGGTTATCTCCCGTACGTTCCACGACGCGATCTAATCCGCGTCCTTCTTTCCACATACGTTCCATCAGAAAGGCAGGCGTTTTCCTCATGACGACAGGTCAGATACATTCGATTGAAAGCTTCGGCACCGTCGACGGGCCGGGCATCCGCATGGTGGTCTTTACCAAAGGCTGTCCCATGCGCTGCCAGTACTGTCATAACCCCGACACCTGGTCTCTCCATGGAGGAACCGCCATGACGGTTTCTGAAATTCTGGACCAGTACGAGGCTTCCCGCCTCTTCTACCGGGGCGGAGGCATCACGGTGACCGGCGGAGAGCCGCTTCTCCAGATGGAATTTGTGACAGAGCTCTTCGAGGAAGCATGCCGGAGGGATATTCATACGTGTCTCGACACCTCCGGCGTCACCTTCCGCGCCTCAGATCAGGCGTATTTAGAGCAGCTGGACCGTTTACTCGCCTCCACCCGCCTTGTCATGCTGGATTTAAAGCAGATTGACGATGAAAAGCATCGCGCGCTGACCGGTCACTCGAACCGGAATATTCTGCAGTTTGCAGAGTATCTCGATCAGAAGCAGGTTCCCATGTGGATACGCCACGTGGTTGTACCGGGGCTTACGGACTCGGAAAAAGACTTATACCACCTAGGCCGTTTTATCGGAACGTTAAAATACGCAAAGGCTCTGGATGTACTTCCTTACCACGACATGGGCAAGGTAAAATATAAGAATCTCGGCATCCTCTATCCTCTGGAGGACGTGCCGCCGATGTCCAGGGAAGAGGCCGTGGGAGCAAAAAAAATAATCCTTCACGGGATTAAAGACAGAAGAGCCGGTACCCCGGATTTATTCTGCTCCTAATTTTGAACAAAAACTACATCATTTTCCACTTGAATAATTTACATTTATAGTATAGAATATAGGCAAATGTATAGAATATAAGGAGGTAATTTATTATGGCATATGTTATTAGTGATGCATGCGTAAGCTGCGGAACATGTGAAGGCGAATGTCCAGTTAGTTCAATTTCTGAGGGCGACGGACAGTACGTAATCGACGCTGATACCTGTATCAGCTGCGGAACCTGTGCTGGTGCCTGTCCTGTAGGCGCTATTTCTGAGGAATAATTAAATACATAAAGGAGCATGGAACGATACCCGTCGGGTGTCAGACCATGCTCCTTTTTGTTTTATAAAATTCTCTTAAACAGCCTTATTTACTAAAATGTCCTTGTATCCGGATCAGAGGCGTATCCCACGCATCCCTTCAAGTCGGCTATCAGCTGAACATCCGACGCTTCCAGTTCAAAGTCGAAGACATTGGCATTCTCCTGAATCCGAGCAGGGTTAACCGACTTGGGCAGCGGCAGATACCCTCTTTGCAGGCTCCAGCAGATACAGATCTGAGCGATGGAACGCCCGTATTTCCTGGCCAGTTCCTGCATCTCGGGCACCTGGAAGATCTGGCCGGTTCCGAGGGGGCTGTAGGCCTCCAACAGAATGTTTCTGGAGCGGCAGTAATCCGCCGCTTCCTCCTGGGTCTCCCCGGGGCAAAGCTTCATCTGGTTTACCATCGGGGGAACTGTGGCGGTTTCCATCAGAGCTTCGATGTGATGCTGCCGGAAATTGCTGATGCCGATGGCGCGGACACGGCCGGCTTTGTACAGCTCCTCAAAGGCTTTCCAGGTACCGGCATTGGCCTCCTGCCAGTGGTCACGGAAGGCGATGGGATTCGGCCAGTGAATCAGAAATAAGTCGAGATACTCAAGTCCCAGCTTTTCCATCGTCCCCTCAAACGCCGCCATGGTCTTTTCGTAGCCGTGTTCGGTGTTGTTTAACTTCGAGGTAACGAAGAGTTCCTCCCGGCTGACACCACATTCCTTTATGGCTTTGCCCACGCTGTCTTCGTTCTCATACATTTCAGCGGTATCGATGTGGCGGTATCCCGCTGCGATAGCAGCTTTCACCGATGATACGCAGACATCCCCGTCAGGTGTCTGCCACGTGCCGAAACCGATGCAGGGAATTTCCACCCCATTGGCGAGCTTGTAGCAGTCAGTTAATGATTTCATTGTTTTTCCTCCTGTTTCGTTTCTTGACAGATAATCAAATGATACTGTATGATAATCATAACTCTTAGCGTTAACGCTAAGTCAAGGCTTTTTTTCATTTGACCGTTTCATTGAACGTTTACCAGAGACAGGAGGTCCTTATATGGGATATACAATCAAACTTGCAGCAGAAAAAACACATCTCAGTCCAAACACTCTGCGATATTACGAAAAGGAGGGGCTGCTGCTCAATGTCGCGCGTACAAAAAGCGGCATCCGCAGTTACTCCGACCAGGATCTGGAGCTGCTGGGATTAATTTCGTGCCTGAAAAACACGGATATGTCTATCAGGCAGATCCGCGACTTTGTTAATTTGAGCCACCAGGGACCGGAGACGCTGAAAGAGCGGTGTGAATTGCTGATCGCACACAAGTGTGAGGTAGAAAAACGCATGGAAGAAATGCAGCAGCATCTTGAGAAGGTTGCCCATAAAATCGACCACTACACAAAAGAATATGAAGAGTATCAGCTGGAAAATAAGCAATGACGAAAAAGGCCGGTACAGTCCGAAGTTACGGGCTATACCGGCATATGGGAACCTCTAAGAAATAATCGCGGCCATATTTTCAGAACTTGTTAAAACCGCCCCGCCCCGCCGTCTCCCGGAACCACCTTCCCGATTTTTTTATCGAAAGCCGGCAGTGATCCTTTATATCCACCCGGATCATGCCATAGCGGTTCTTATACGCATTCTTCCACGACCAGCAGTCAAAGGGGGCCCACAGATGGTAGCCAAAGCAGCTGCAGCCCTCCTCGATGGCCTTATGAAGCCAGATCAAGTGATCCCGTATAAATTCAATTCTGTAATCATCCTCCACGGTGCCGTCTGCACCAATAAACCGCTCCTCATCCTGCACTCCCATTCCATTCTCCGATATATACCAGGGGATGTTGCCGTAATTGTCGCGCAGATGAATGGCGATTTCATAGATGGCAGGCTCATAGATCTCCCAGCCTCTGGAAAAATTCATCTTCTGTCCCTCGTATGTGTATTCCTCGAAATACTTCTCCGGCATGAGAGGGCCTGTATATGGAGTGCTTCTTCTCGTCACCCGCCTCGGATGATAGTAATTTACGCCAAGAAAATCCACCGTATTGGTGCGGATCACCTCTAAGTCCTCTTCTCTGGCCTCCGGGCAGATTCCTTCTTCTTTCAGCAGCTCCACCAGGGCTTTGGGATACTCCCCTTTTATGGAAGGGTCCAGGAATGATTTGTTAAACAGCAGGTCGGCAGTCTCCGCACTCTTTTTGTCCGCCTCATTCTCCGGCTCTCTGCAGTAGGTAGGCGTTAAATTCAGCACAATGCCGATCTGCCCGTCCCTGCCGCTCTTTTTGAACGCCTTAACCGCCAGACTGCTGGCAAGCTGGAGATGATACGATACCAGCGCCGCCCTTTTCGCATCGCAGACAGCCGGATAATGATTCTGATAGAGATAACCGCCTTCCGTGATGACAATCGGTTCATTGAAGGTAATCCACCGCTTCACCCTGTCTCCGAACAGTGCAAAGCATTGAGCCGCATACGCTGCAAATGCCTCCACCGTTTCCCGGTTTTCGAAGCCGCCCTTCTCCACCCAGTACATAGGCAGATCAAAGTGGTGAAGACACAGGATCGGCTCGATCCCCCGGCTAAGCAGTTCATCGATCACCGCATTATAAAACGCGGCGCCTTCCGGATTTACCGTTCCTTCACAATCCTTGATGAGCCGGCTCCACTGAATGGAGGTGCGGTAGGAATTCATACCGATCTCCTTCATAAGTCCGGCATACTCTTTATATTTGTGATAGAAATCCGAGGCCACGGATGGCCCGACTCCCTCGTAAAACAGCTCCGGGGCCTGTTTAAACCAGTAATCCCATTCCATCTCCGCTTTTTGGTCCCCCGGAAAGCTTCCCTCTGACTGGGGACCGGAGCTGGCCGCCCCCCATAGAAAATCCTTACTGAACTGATAGTCCATTTTGTCCTCCTGCAATCGTGTAATCCGTTTATTTCTGCTGGTTCTTTGACTTGTTTTTGCGATGCATGTGATGCATGTATGAGCGGGCCCCGCCGTTTAACCGTTATGCATATCCGGCTGTCAGATGATGGTACAACGCCCCATACAGGTTTGCCTTATTTCCAAAACGGCAGGGTACGATCTCCGGCATCAGAAAGCCGAACTCCGTATTTTCAGCCAGCCGTTCCATCCGTTGACAGATTTCCGGGATAACGAAGGGAGCTTCGCTGATCCCTCCTCCCAGTACGATCAGTTCCGTGTCAAGTGTAAACTGGATCTGGAACAGGCCGACAGCCATAGCCTCATAGAACTCCTCCACCAGACGGACGGCATCGCAGTCTCCGGCCTCCGCCAGGCGGAACAGTTCTCTGCCGTCGGCATGCCTTCCTGTCCGTTCCTCATATCTTACGGCCTGGTTCACCATGGTATAGGAACTCCACGTTCTCTTCCGGCCGCCTTCCCGGTTCACCAGATAATTGCCGAACTCGCCGGCGTTGTTGGTTCTTCCCCGGTATACCCGGCCGTCTACAACGATCGCGCCTCCGATTCCGGTTCCGCACACCACGGAAACCATATTCCGCCTGCCGGCTGCCGCCCCCTTCCACAGTTCGCCGAGAGCCGCGCAATTTCCGTCATTTTCCATGGTGACAGGAATTCCGTTCAGGCGGCGGCTTACCGCCTCTGCAAGCGGAATACCATGGATATACGGGATTGCGCTGATGCCTCCCACCATGCCCGTACGGATGTCCACCGCTCCAGGAGAGCTGATTGCAGCTCCCACAATCCGCGTTCCGCAGGAGTCACCGCCGGAAGGCGCCGCCTCTGTCACTCCCGGTCCCGTCTGCACTGCCTCATATACCCGTTCCATCTCTTCAAGCATTCTCTCCATGCCTTCCCTCGGAGTTGCAAAAGCCCCGGCCGTGTCAAACGCCCCGTCTTTATCCGAAACGGCATATTTCACCGAAGTCCCTCCCAAATCAAATATCAGATAGCGATCCATCTTATCTCTGCTCCCTCAAATAGTCACCATACCACACAACAATCTCCTGAATCCTTCCAAGCTCCGATTCCCGGCTGACACTGCGGTACAGCTCCTTATAGTGGTACAGCCACACCTCCAGCCGCTCCGCCAGCTCCCAGGAATCCAGTTTCTCACCATATTTTAAACCGTAATCCCTCTCTGCGATGATCTTCCCCAGCTCGTTAAACAGACCGATTCCTTCGGCAGCTATGACAAACGCCTTCACCGCCGGCCGGTTACGGCTGTCCATATGGGGCAGAAGTCCATACAGTTCCCCGGTAACTTCCTCCAGACGGCGGTTCTTATCATCCACGCCCTCCAGGGCTTCCATGTGTTCCTGTATATACTGTCTGTGGTCCTCCTCGTATTCCGGTGCAGCTCCTGTCTTAAGTTCCTTAAACCGGACCGCCGTCTCCCAGGTGAAGCCGTTAAGCGCCTGGGTCTTTGCCAGCACACCCACTAACCGCCCGGTGGAATCGCCGTATTCCATTTCCGAAATCTGTCTGTTGATCTCTTCAAAGTCCGGAATCTGCGTATTCCAGGAGAATGCAGCTCCGTAGATCATGCCCGGTATACTGAATTCCGGATGATTGATATGCAGAAAATCGCCCCAGTCTGTATTCAAAACCCCGGCAGCCTTGTACTTCCGGGCATAAGTACACATAATTTTTATATTGCTGTAGGCATCTTCAAGCAGAGGAATCAGATAATTCCAGCCGCACACGCCGGGACAGAGATACTGGATGGCTCCGGCCCCATCGAGCGCCCGGGTCTCATCCTCCCTCTGATCTTTCGCATATCCCCAGTTTAAGCAGACGGTACCAGCCGGAAGCTCCTTTAAAAGCTCCGGCGCTCCGGTAATGACGTCGCCCCAGAACATGGGCCGCTTACCGCAGGAAATCACGAACTCACATAACTCCTTTACGTAATCAATATAAAGTCTGTGAACCCCCAGCTCCTCCTTCCGTCCGCTGCTCCTTCCCTTTCCCAGATCGAAGGTCTCATCGGCACAGATGTTGAATTGTCCGGAGGAGAACAGGGCTGCAAATTCCCGGATCTTTCCCTTAATAAAACCGGCGCTCTCCGGAGAAGACACATTGATGGTGTGGTGGTGCATACGTCCTCTCAGAGAAAAAGGCATGGCCTCAGAGCCCTCCAGTTCACACAGGTGGCTGTAATGCTTCGAGCCCAGCACCTTATAAAGGTGTCCGAAGGTGGACAGTGATGGAACCAGCTCTATGCCCCGCTCCAGACAGTACCGGTCCAGTTCCAGGATCTCTTCCGCAGTCAGCGGCGTGTCATCTCTCCATATTTCACTGAAATCACGGAACAGAAATGTGTGCTCAATATAGAGCTGCATCTGGTTCAGCTTATAAAAGGCCATCCGGTCAGCCAGCTTTTTCAGCCAGGTCAGCTTCGGTACTCTTCCTCTTGTGACATCATGGTAAAATCCGCGGTTTTCGATATCCGGCTCATCGCAGATACTCATGGCCGGAAGCACGGCCCCCTGCTGCCCCGCTATCTGCAGAAGCGTCTGCATTCCGTGCCAGAGCCCCTTCTCTCCGCCGGTGAGAACCACCTCTTCCGGCCGGATTTCCAGGGTATATCCCTGGCCCGGCGCATCGTTCTGACGCAGGATCATGTCCCCGGCTCTGCCCTTCCCTCTGGTCAGAGCCGGCCGGTAACCAATCACGCCTTCCAGAGCCTCCAGAAAAAGCCCTGCCTGCCTTGTCAGAAGCGGTCCGCAGGACTCTTCCAGCACAAGAAAGCTCCCATAGCCTATTGTAAACTCTCCCTCTCTTCTTTCAGCCTTTTTCGGCTGCGGTATTAGATTCATCTGTCTTCTCCTCTTCTTTCCGGTGTTTCCATTCGCTGCTGTACTGTTTCTCAAGAAGCGGTATCCCGTATGCCCTTCCGGTCTCCTTAAGCCGCTCCATATAAGACTCCAGACGGCCTCTGCAGTGCTCCGGACCGCCTTCCCGCATCACAGTCCATAAGGGATCCTGATCCGAATCTGACTGCTTCATCATCCGGTCCGTCCAGTCTAATATCATCCGCGCTCCGCGGTCACAAAGCTCCGGCCGTTCTTTAACCAGATTATACAGCTGATGGGGATCGCTGTCCAGATCAAACACCATCTCCTCCGGCAGAAGGTGATACCCGCCGTGGATGGTACGGATGTAGAGATAATGGTCAAACCGGACGCTGCGCTGGCAGACGTGGGCACACTGGGTCAGCACCGCATAAGGCTTCCCGCCGTCTCTCCCGCCGAATAGCGCTTCCTTAAAGGAGGCTCCGTCATACCGGTAATCCCCGGACGTCTCTGTACCTAAAAGATCCTTCACCGTAGGAAGTAAATCCGTGTTGTCATACAGCCCCGAAACACGGCGTCCTCCCTCTGCTCCAGGCCATTTGATAATCAGGGGGATATGGCAGACCGGCTCATCTGCCATGCCGTGTTCCCCATAGACCCCGAATTCTCCCAGATCCTCTCCGTGGTCCGCGGTAATGATAATGGCCAGATCTTCTCCGTAAAGTCCGTGTTCCTTAAGCCACGACGTGATCAGACCAATATTGTCATCGGTAAACTTAACGCTGTCATCGTAAAGGTCAATGAAATGCTTTGCCTCGTCTTTCGTCTTTAAGCTGCCCGGATGCTTTGGCCATCTGGAAAACGTCTCATCATTCCACATATTGATCTCATTGGCGCCGTGGGGGCCGATGTGGCGCAGATGCTCACAAAATATCTGATCTGTGATCCAGTCATCCGGCAGAGGCTCATCCTGAAACCTGCTTTTTTCTCCCTCCGGGGTACGGTACGGCGTATGCGGATCCCAGTAATGGACGTGAAGGAACCAGTCATCCTTCTCCCGGTTCCGCTCCAGCCACTCTATAATCTTCGGTGTAACCATATCGGCGGATTCCCCTCCCCTAAGCCCCGGATTGTAATATTCATCCAGGCCCGAGAGAAACCACCAGGCCGAGTGGCGTTCCGCAAAACTGGAAAATGAAACCGTGTGAAATCCGGCCCTTTTAAACTGCATAAAGAGCCCGTTCTCCGACACCTGATCCGTAAAGCTCCGCGTCTCCCCCTGAAGGCGTAAATCCGCAGCCGTACCGCCATGACCCACGATCCCGCTATGGATTCCGTAGAGTCCGGTCACCATGGAGGCCCTGGAGGGAAGGCAGGGGGCATTGGGGCAGTAGTACCGCTCAAAGCACACCCCCTCCTTCGCTATCTGATCCATCACAGGCGTGGTATTCCTTCCGTAGTCATAGCAGCCCATATGATCGGCTCTGAGCGTATCGATATCAAACAGAATTACTTTCATCGCTTAAAACACCACCTTAAAAGTCTTAATCTCGTATGGCCTGATGGTAAATGCAAAGCCATTCTGCTCCATTCTGACACCACACGATCCGTCGTCCGGCTCTTCCAGCAGACTGCATTCCATGACCTTCGCCGGTGTACAAAAAAGGGTCACTTTCGCATTCACCCTCTGATTCCTGCTTTCATAGAGGCGCAGGATAACGCCGCTTCCGTCCTCGCTCCTCTTCACGGTCTCCAGGACAACGGAATCTCCCTCCACGCCCGCAAAGCTGTAAGTTTTCCCGGGTACGCCGCCGTTCACTGCGATAAGCGGCTGATTTAAATCCGCAGCCTCCTTCTGGGTATCCGCTTCCTTCCACGTTCCCTGATGCGGATAGAGCGAGTAGGTAAAGACGTGCTCCTCGTTATCCGTGTCAGGATTCGGTTCGATACCCGACTTGATCAGTGTCAGTTCCAGCCGGCCTCCGCGGACGGAATGGCCGTACTTGCAGTCATTCAGCAGGCTGACGCCATATCCGCCTTCCGACACGTCCATCCACTTATGGCCGCAGCTTTCAAACCGCGCCCTGTCCCAGCTGGTGTTGGTATGAGTTTTTCTCACCACATTGCCGAACTGGATGTCAAACGCCGCCTCATCCGTGTGTACATCTGCCGGGAATCCGGCCTTTAGCAGATACTGGTGCTCCCTCCAGTTCACCCATGTGACAAAATCAATTCTGGGACTGTGGGCGTAGAAGCGAATGTCCTGCGTCATGCGGGAATGCATGAAGCTGCGCTTCACCGTAATCTGAAGGCACAGCGGCCCCACAGATGTAACTTCAACTGACGCCGGCTCATCGAGATCCCAGTATTTTTCTGTATAGAATACGTCAATATCCCAGTTATCGTAGTAAATGGGCTTATCCTCGTATACCCGCAGGCGGTTCCCCGCTTCGTTCTCTTTCAGCACCTGACGGCCGGCTGTCAGATCGAAAAGGCTTGTAAAGCTTCCATCCGCAGCCATATCCACGTTTGCAAACGGCGTGGTGATACTGAGGCCCTCTGCAGTCTTTAATACGGAGAACGGCTCTGTCTTTCCGCTGTCCGAAACGCCATGTTCCGCCGCGCCGTACACCGCGTATCCCTTGGATGGAATCTCCCCCGTAAGGGAGTACCGCACGCCCCCGATCTCCTGGCTCGGCAGCACGTCACCCTGATTCGTCAACGCCGTCACTCCGGCCGGAAGGATCGTCAGGCTGTTGCGCGGAAATCCCAGAGTATTGAATACGGTCACACCGTCTCCTGCTCCTGCCACGGCTTCCTCCCGTGCTTTCAGCAGCGCACTTCCCTCCTCTGCGATCTGTTCATACTCTCTCTCCGTCACCTCGTAGACTTCCTTAATCGAAGATCCCGGGAGAATATCGTGGAACTGGTTTAGCAGGACCATTTTCCACAGCCGTTCCAGTTCCTCCTTCGGGTAGGCCATGCCCTTTTTCTCTGCCAGCACGGACAGCAGCTCCAGATCCATGAGAAGCAGCTCGCTCTTTCTGTTGGACCGCTTGTTCCTGGCCATGGAGGTATATGTTCCCCTGTGGTATTCAAAATAAAACTCTCCGACCCACACTGGAAGCCGTCTGCTGTCCTTCACCCGATCTTCAAGCTCCGTAAAGTAGGTAAGGGAACTTTCCTGACGCACCTTCGGGACGCCGCGGATTCCCTTTTCCATCCGCCTGCCCGTCTCCAGCATCTCCCTGGTAGGGCCGCCGCCTCCGTCGCCGTAGCCATAGGCGATTAAAATATCGTTGTTCATCTCCTTATTCTGATAGCGCTGCCAGCCGCCCATAATGGCATCCGGATGCAGGATTCCGTTATATGTGGTAAAGAAGCGTTCCACGCTCTGTCCCACACCCAAGGTAGAGATAAAATGAGTCAATACCTTTGTCCCGTCGATCCCTTCCCACAAAAGCGTGTCGTCAGGAACCTTGTTGAACTGGTTCCAGGACAGCTTCGTCGTCATGAAATAATCGATCCCGCATTTCTTCATGATCTGCGGCAGCGCACCGGAATAGCCGAATACGTCAGGCAGCCACAGGACCCGGCTGTCCACGCCGAATTCCTCCATGAAAAACCGTTTGCCGTATAAAAACTGGCGCACCAGACTCTCTCCGCTGGTTAAATTGCAGTCGGCCTCCAGCCACATGCCGCCTTCCGGCTCCCACCGTCCTTCCAGAGCCCTCCTCTGAATCTCCTCATAGAACTCCGGATACCGTTCCTTCACAAACGTGTAGAGAACCGGCTGACTGGACATAAACCGGTACTCCGGATATTCATCCATCAGCTTCAATACTGTGGCGAAGCTGCGGGCTGCTTTTTCCCTGGACTGGGCCACGGTCCACCACCATGCCACATCGATGTGGGTGTGTCCGATGCAGGTGGCAATCACCGTATCATCGCCTGCCAGGTCCTCGTACAGCGCCTTTCCAATATAGGCCCGCGCCTCCTCCACGGAACGGTAAAATTCGTCAGAATAGACGTCCCGCAAATCCAGAAGGCTGATGGTATCATTTAACACGGTCAGGATATCAATGGCCGTCTTCCCTTCCTGGTCCATCCGATCCATGGCCCATAACGGAACCTGTATATCATAATAAAGGTCTTTCACCGGTTCCGAGATTTCCTCTATATCCGCAATCAGGCGAAATTCCGGATGGAGTGTCCCCGAATACGCCTGCAGATCAACCGTCACCGTATCTCCCGCTGTCGCCGCCCGGTCAAGGAGAACCTCCCTGTGGTTCATATCGGCTCCCTGAACCGCCTCTCCGTTGATAAATACCAGAAACTGCGGATTCTTGGCGTCGTCCCACTCCTCAATCTGAGTCCTGATCCGAAGCCATAAGCCTTTTCCGCCATACTCCTCCGGAACAGTAAATACGGTCCGAAACCAGTAATGACGGTCCGGCCCGTACCAGTGCATCAGACGGCTGTCAAACGGTTCCCAGCTTTCCGCCGCCCGGTCGGCCTCCTCCGGCCGCAAAAAAAAGCCTTCCTTTACCTGCCAGCTGTCCAGTTCGAATTTCCGGACAACCATTAATTTCTTCAGCTTGTCGGCGATTACCTCCGCCCTCTCCCTTGCAAAAATCATATGTCAATTCCTTTCTGAGCCCCGTATTCTCATCTCGGACGGGGTGGTATGGTAATATTGATTAAATTGCTGATAAAAATAATTCATATTTGTGTAACCCACGGAGGACGCGATCACTGCTATTTTCTCATCGCTGTTCACGATCTGCTCCCTGGCCATGGAAAGCCGGTAACACATTAAGTATTCTGAAAATTTCATTCCCGTTTCCTTTATAAAGATCTGACCCAGATAGGTGGAATTCATGCGGAACTTATCGGCTATGATCTTTAGTGAGATATGGCCGCCGTACTCCGCCGCCACCATCAGGACAATCTTATGGATCAGAGGCGACATGGCCTCGTACTCGATCTTTAAGATAGGGTCGCAGTTTTTCTGTTCCGCTTCCGGCAGCGTCCCGTGAAGCTGTTCCACGATCACCTTGCGGATGCACGCCTCCAGCTCCCCGGCTCCCACCGGCTTCAGCAAATAGTCCAGCGCTCCGCAGCGGAGGGCCTCTCTTACATAATGAAAATCATCGTATCCGCTCATCATGATGTAGTTGGAATGGATACCAAGGCCATTTAAGCACTCGATCAGCTCATATCCCATGTCATTGCCGATTCTGACATCCACCAGACAGATATCCGGATTCCAGTCTATGATGCGCGACATGACTTCCAGAGAGGTTTTCGCAGTCCAAATCCGCCCTACGCCTAATTTCTCCCAGTCCAGAAGACGCTTTACCCCTTCCAGGACATTGGGCTCATCATCTACAATCAGAACTGTAACCATGCGGCCTGCTCCTTTCCCGGCAGCGTTGGAAGGAAAATATCTATTTTCAGTCCGCCTGCCTCCTGATTTTCAATATTCATGGTGAAGGCCTCTCCATAAAAATAATTGAGTCTCATGTAGACATTGCGCAGCCCGATGTCAGCTCCGGGATCATCTCCGCCCTCCACCATATTTTTTCTGATTTCCAGAAGCCGGTCCTTCGGAATCCCCAGGCCGTTGTCCGACATGGTAACGAGGATTCCGCCCTCTTTCTTCACCGCCTCCAGCATCAGAAGATTAAATTCACTCTCCCGGTCCATGCCGTGGTTAAAGAAATTCTCGGCCAGGGGCTGGAGCCAGAACGCGATGGTTTCCACCTCTCCCGCCTCCTCTTCAATATCAACCCGGTATACAAAGGTATCCTTAAACCGGAGGGCCATAAGCTTTAAATACATCTCCAGAAGCCCGGCCTCTTTCTTCAGGGGTATGACCTCCGGACAGCGGATCAGCGTCCGGTAAAGCCGGCCCAGCCCCTCGATGGCCTCGGCCGTCTCCCTGTCCTTCAAAATAAGCGCCCTGGCCCTGATGCTTTCCAGTGTATTATAGAGAAAATGCGGATTGATCTGATGGCGCAGCGCCCTCATGGCCGTCTCCTGCTGCTTCAGCTTCAGCAAATACTCCTTTCGGATGTATTCATCCAGCTTGACACTCACCTCTGACAATGCGTCGGCAATCATCGTGTACTCATTGTAATGGCCGCCCCGCTTTAAGGCCATGGTTCCCACCTCTATAAAAGAACCGTGCTCCATGGTCTTAAGCATATCCATAATATGGGAGAGGAACCGCGCCTCCCCCTGCAGATTGAAAAAGGTAATGATAACAGCCCCCGCCGCCAGCACCAGGACGGTCACCGCCAGCGTCGCGGCCCCCTCCCCGTTGGCGCGCCACAGCGAAACGATGTCCACAGCCGATATGTATTCACTGTCACCGGAGGAGTTGACGAATTCATAATAGAATACAGGCAGCCTCCCGTTCCACAGAAACCAGCCCTGAAAAGCCTCCTTTCCAGACGCAGTCAGAATCCATTCCCTCTCCCGTTCTCCCTTCACATGCTCATAAACCGTCATGTTCCCTTTCATCAGAGCCCAGTCATACGCCTGGCTGCTGCCTTTATACAGATCTTTGGAGGAGCCGTAAAAAGTCATCGTTCCGAGATTCTTCATAATGGATTCCGGATTTCTCACCTCAAAGGATTCCAGCACCGTGTCACTTTCCGGTCTGTCCAGCACCTGCCATTCTCCCTTGATCCCGTAGCTCACCCGCATATTTCCGGAATTATTGTCCAGCCATATCACCTTTAACCCCTCGGGTGACCGTATCGTGACTGCGTTTACCTTTAGCTGGCTGTTTACAAACAGCTTCCGCATGTCGCCGGGCAGCCATGCGATCTGCATGCTGGAACGCGCGCTGTTTTCCTCTCTGCGGTTGGTATAATCCTGGCTGGTGATGCTTTCAAACAGAGTCTTTGTATCCTCCATCAGACTCGCCTTCGCGTAGATGCCGTTCACATAATTTTCCAGCTGTTCCGCCCGGTCTCTCTTCTGCTGCTCCAGCGTCATAAAGCCGGACTGCACCTCCTGCCACCGGTTGTCCGCCCATATGGTCGTAAAAAAGCAGAGTGCAAAGAGCAGGCAAAACAGGGCTATAAATATAACAGAACAGACCGTGCCTGTAAAACGCCTTCTGTATACGCTGATTTTCAAGAATGAACCCGATGTCTTTTTCATAAGCTTTTCCCTCTGTCCGTTCGTACTTGTTTTCTGTCGATCTCATTTATTATACAGTCGTTATCTGCGATTCACAAGCAGATGCCTTTATCCGCATCCGGTCTGTCCTATATTGGTCATTTAGTTATAAAATTCATTAATCTGTTTCTGGGCTTCCTGAACAACCGTGTCGAAGCCTGCGGCCTTTAATTCCTGAATCACGGCCGGAACCGCGGTCTCCGGATCGGAAGCTCCGGTTAATAAGTCGTATTTGTACTTCTGCCACACGGTCAGACAGTTGGACATCTCATTCTGGATATTGGTCAAATCAAGAGAGAAGCCCAGGCAGGAGGAGGAAACCGCCTCTTCATTCTGCTTCTTTACCTGATCCCACTGATCCGGGTCCGCATCCTCCGTGATGGACATGTTGAAGAAGGTTCCCTGTGTATACGCCGCCAGCGGCCATGTATCCGTCTGCTTCTTAATCACGCCGTCTCCCACATATACAAACGTCTTATCCGGCACTCCGTATGCCAGCATATCGCGCAGTTTGGAATCTGTATTTACAAGCTGCAGGAATTTTAAGCACTCGTCCTTATACTTGGAATTAATGGAAACGGCGTTCATGGAGCCTTGGATGGTATCGGTGGAATAGAGAGGACCGAATACCTTAAACGCGTCATACTTCTCCACGCCGTTTAATACCTGCCATGTCGCAACCGCGCTGGGCCAGCCCTGCGCGGAAGCAAACGGGAGCTTCTTCTGCGGCTCAGTCAGAACATTGGCATCCGGATTGATGATGCCATCCTGATACCACTGGTGAAGCAGCTTTAAGTTCTCCATAATATCCGGCTGTTCCAGTGTACAGATTACCGTTCTGGTCTGATCATCCACCTTCACTCCGAGAGGCTGCAGACCGGCGGTCAGGCCGTCATACTCATTAAAGAAACCATTGAACGGGCTGCCCTGTGACATCTGAAGCGGATAAAAGCCTTTGCCCTCTCCCTCCTTCATGTCGCGGAACGGTTTATCCAGATCCTGCATCGTCCTGATATTATTAATATCAATGTGATATTTCTGCACATACTGGTCGTCAAAATACCAGAACTGTGCCATGGAGGAATCCTTATAGGTCGGTACCGAATAGACCTTGCCTCCGATGGTCACGCCCTTCCAGAGCTGTTCAGGAATCATCTCGTAAAGCTCCGGCGCCGTGGACTGCAGCTTATCGGATATATCTTCAAACGCGCCCATTTTCACAAAACGGCTGTAATTCGTATTGTTTACAAACATCATGTCGAAATACTCGCCCGAGTTGATAATGGTATTCATCTTCTTCTCATAATCGCCCCAGCCGGCCACTTTCAAATCCAGCTTTACATGAATCTTTTCCGCCAGATACTCATTGATCGCGTCCATATCCTGGTCAAAATCGCTGGGTGTGGTTCCTCCCACCGTCCAGTATACCAGCGTCGGAATGTCTCCATCTGCCGTACCGGCCGCCGTGTCCTTTGCGGCCGCCCCGTCTTTTTGTGCAGTGTCTCCCGCAGGAGCCTCCGCTTCTTTGGTATCCGTCTTCGCTGAACAGCCGGTTATTGTGCCGACTGCCAGCAGCCCGGCTAAACCTGCCGCCGCCGCTTTTTTCCATACATCTGTTTTCTTCATAAACAATCCTCTTCTTTCCTGATTATTCTATTATCAACGGGAATCCCGCCTGATAAGCAAGTTGTAAACCTCCGGCTGCAATCACCCTTTGACGGCTCCCACCGTCAGACCGGAGATAAAGTATTTCTGGAAAAACGGATACGCACATGCGATCGGCAGTACGATGATAACCACAATCGCCATGCGGGCCGCTTCCTTCGGCATATTTGCCACCATATCCGCCATACTTGCTCCCATGGTGGCGGCATTCTGCGCCAGCATGTTGATGTTGGTCATAATGGCATTCAAAAGCGCCTGCAGGGAATAGAGACGCTGGTTGTCGATATACAGCATGGACTGGTACCAGTCGTTCCAGTAGGCAAAGCACAGAAACAGTCCAATGGTTGCAATAACCGGCAGGGAGATGGGAAGCACGATCTGAAAGAATATCTTAAACTGCGTCGCCCCATCCATTTTAGCCGATTCAATCAGTTCCTCCGGTATGGTCGTCTTGAAAAACGTCCTGCATATGACCACATTAAAGGAAGATACCGACAGGGGCAGGATCAGCGCCCACAAAGTATTCTTTAAATGCAGAAACTGGGATACGATGAAGTATGTAGAAACCAGGCCTCCGTTAAATACCATAGGAATGAAAACCAGCATGGTCAGAAATCCATTCAGTTTGTAGTCCGGTCTGGATAAAACATAACCCATCAGTGTGGTGAGAAGCGTTCCAAGGACGGTTCCCACAATCGTAACAAACAGGGACACGCCCAGCGCCCTGATGATTAACGCCCCCTGCTTCAGCAGGTAGCCGTATCCATCCAGGGATATGATCTTTGGAATCAGGCGGTAGCCGTAATCGGTAATGGACTGCTCCGCGGAGAAGGAGATCGACACCACCAGCACCGCCGGTATCACGCAGATCAGGGCCAGAATCAGAAACATGATATTCAGCAGAATATTCGCCCTTCTGGATATCCTGTTGAAATTCTGTACATCGGCTGCTTCTTTCTTTTTTTTTGACATAGTATTCCTCCTTTATCATGGCTGAGTCTTCTTGTTATACAGTCTTCCCTGCTAAATCATGGCGCTTTCCCGGTCAACCTTTCGCACAACCGCATTGGCCGCAAGAATGGTGATGCAGCCGGCAACGGACTGGACGAAGGCGGCTGCCGACGCCATTCCCGTGGTGGACGACATGAGCTGTTTGTATACAAATACATCCAATGTATACGTCACGTTATACAGGGAATTCGAGTCTCTGGGCACCTGATAGAACAGGCCGAAATCAGAGTAGAAAATACGGCCGACAGCCATAATAAACATCATGATAATAACTGTCCGCATCAGTGGAAGCGTCACCCATTTCATCTGCTGCCACACGCTGGCCCCGTCGATGCAGGCCGCCTCATAATACGTTTTATCGATTCCGGTAATGGTGGCAAGATACACGACCATGCTGTACCCCAGATTCTTCCAGAGATACATGAAAATCAAAAAGCCAGGCCACAGCTTCGGAACCATGTACCACTGTCTGGGGTCCTGACCCAGCCCTTCCATCAGGTTATTTAACATTCCTTTGTCAAAGCTTAAAAACGCCCATACCAGCGCCGTTACGACCACCCAGGACAGAAAATACGGCAGAAACATGGCCGTTTGAAATACCTTCGCCATGCGCTGGTTGTGAAGCTGTCCGATTAACAGCGCCATGGTTACGGGAACTACAATGTTTAAGATAATGAAGGTGATATTATAGAGAATGGTGTTTCTGAGTATCATCCAGATATCCCCGGACGAAAACAGGAATTTGAAGTTGTCCAGCCCGCACCAGGCGCTGGTTAGAATGCTGTGCAGAAATCCCCCGTTAATGGTATACTTTTTAAATGCAATCACAATACCAAACATGGGCAAAAACGAGAACAGTATATACCAGACTGCAGTTGGAAATGCCAGTATGGTTAACTCCGTATCGTCCCTGTTCCACTTCCGCTTTTTCCCCGGCCTCTTTTTCATATCTGCCATAAAATATGCCTCCTTTTTCTTTTTCATTGTTCTTTGTCATATCTAAAAAACATTATAATCTATGCATTTTTACTTTTCTATCTATGATTTCTTATATAGTATCCTGTAAATCTTAGGTATTATTGAAATTTTTGGATCTCACTTTTGTGCATATTGTACATGTGTTTTTTATTATTTTCATTCCCTCCGTGATTTTTCATCTCACCTTTTTACCGGTATATCTAACGTTTCTGAGATAGACAATCCCCTCTGTATTTTTTATACTGAACACAGAGATGAAACGAACGCAGCACCGAAAGAGAGGAAGAAAGAATAATGGATGAACGAAGACAAATGCAGTCAGACGCACGGGACAATATTCTGCTGATCACCACGGACCAGCAGCGTTTCGATACCATAAACGCCTGGGGGAACCAGAGTATTTTTACGCCGCACATAAATTATATGGCTGCCATGGGAACCAGCTTTACCAGCTGTTACGCCTCCTGCCCCATCTGCGTGCCCTCCAGGACCACCATCATGACAGGAATTGACGGATACGAAAGCGGCGTCGTATCCAACGCGGATCACCGGGCTTTTATGGAAGCGCAGACAGCAGGACGGCTGACGCTCCCGGCTGTGCTGACCGATGCCGGATATCAGACGTGTGCAAAAGGAAAGATGCACTTTGAACCGGCCAGGGCCTGCTACGGTTTCGAGCAGATGTCCCTGCCCTTAGACTACATGCGCTCCTGCGACAAAAGGGGCGACCGCATACGTCCCAAAGTCCACGGTGTCGGCGAATGTCTCATGGAGCCCGTGATTTCCACCGTCGATGTCAGGGACAGCATGACCACCTGGATTGGGGATGAGGCCATCGATTTCATCGAGACCAGAGATCCCCTGCGCCCGTTCTTCCTGTGGACCAGCTTTACAAAGCCCCATCCCCCTTTCGATCCCTGCCGGGATTTCTGGGAACTGTACCGGCAGATTCCCATGCCGGAACCGGTATACGGGGACTGGTCCCGGACTCTGGAAGGCACTCCCCAGGGATTCCTGGCCGGTTCTTATGAAAATACGGATATGCATCTCTTCGGCCCCGAACAGATCGCCGCCAGCCGCAGGGCATACTACGCGTGCATCACACAGGTGGATTACCAGCTGGGCCGCCTGTTCGGCGCGTTAAGGGAAAACGGCCTTTTGGAAAATACCTGGATTTTATTTACCTCGGATCACGGAGAAATGCTGGGAGACCATTACATGTCCCAAAAGAATCTGTTTTTCGAGGGCTCCGCCCACGTGCCGTTCATCATCGTCCCTCCGGCCGGACGCGGGATTGTCCATAACAACCGGATCGACCGCGTGATCACACTGGCAGACGTATTTCCCACTGTACTGGCCATGGCGGGACTCCCGTCTCCGGAGGAGAAACGCGGAGAAAACCTGTTGAATTGGATCGGTGGAAAAAGACAGGATGAAAGAATTTTCTACGGGGACAGCCTTCATACAAATTTCTGTGTGATGGAAAACCGGAAAAAACTGATTTACACGAGAATCGGCAGCAGCCTGCTGCTGTTTGATCTGGAGACGGATCCCATGGAACGCCATAATCTGGCGGATGATCCGGAATACGCAAAATGCAGGGAACGGCTGTGGACCTTATTAATCAGCCACGTAAAGAAAACCGCTCCCCAGGTGTTAAGGCCTGACAGCGGCACGGACACTTCCGATGCTTTTATCTCCATCCCCGCTCCCCGTTTTCCCGGAGACATGCCCGGACGATGGCTGGGATTTCATTACCATGATTATACGGTAGATACGTTTCATTAAGCAAGCGATGCGACTGTATCTTATCGATATTTTAGCACCACTCTCTGTTTGACATTTTCGCATGCAGATACTAAAATCTAAGGAGTACCAATAGAATAAGTAAGAAGAACGCGGTTCCGTCAAAGAACCGCGGGCAGATAAGAATATTGATAAAAACAAAATCAGATGAATCGAGGTATCTCCATGAAAAAACCACTGATCGGGCTTACTCCCTCACACAACACGGATAATCATGACATTCAGATGCGCCCCACCTACATCAAGGCGGTCACAGCCGCCGGCGCCATTCCCGTGGTACTTCCGCTGACCTCGTCTGAGGAAGATTTAAAGCAGCTTGTGGACACGTTAGACGGGTTTCTCTTTACCGGAGGCCCGGATGTCCACCCCTTCCTCTTCGGGGAAGAGACGCTGGATCACTGCGGCAGTGTTTCCGCGGAAAGGGATCAGATGGAGCTTGCGCTCCTTCCCCTGGTTATGGAGACAGGCAAGCCCATCCTCGGTATCTGCCGCGGCGTACAGCTGCTAAATATCGGTCTGGGCGGTACCATCTGGCAGGATATTCCCAGCCAGGTAACCAGCGACTTCCCGCTGGCGCATACACAGCCGTTCGCCTACACGCTTCCGTCCCACACCGTGACAGTCAAACCGGGCAGCCGGCTGGCAGAGATCACGGGGGCGGAGACACTTTCCGTCAACAGTATGCATCACCAGGCCGTAAAGGACGTGGCTCCCAGCCTCACCGCCTCGGCCTTCTCCTCCGACCGCCTGGTCGAGGCGGTGGAAATGCCGGATTATCCGTTTTTCATCGGCGTCCAGTGGCATCCGGAATACTTATGGGAGAAGAATGAAGCCGCTTCCAGGCTCTTCGCCGCATTTGTAAAGGCCGCCGGCGCATGCTAGCGCTTCTTTCCCGCTGCCGCAATCAGCACCACGCTGAACAGAATGCAGACACAGCCTGCGATCTTTCTCGTGGTAAACAGCTCTCCTAAAACCAGGACGCCCAGAATCACACTTGTGATCGGCTCCAGGGTAGAGAGGATCGCTGCCGCCACGGCACCCGTATACCGGATTCCCAGCTGGAATAAGCTGATCGCGCCCACAGAGGTACAGAGGGACACCAGAAAGGCGAAGAACCAGGCCTGGCCGGTCAGATGGAGCGGCAGCTGTCCTGTCACTCCTCCATAGATTCCCGACAGGACAGCGCCGAACAGGCAGAGATAGAAGGACAGCTTAAAGTAGTACATGTTCTTGATCCCGGATTTATCCATGACAATCATATGAACACTGTAGAACAGGCCGGACAGAAGTGCCAGAAAGATTCCTGCGCCGCTTCCCGAGCCCGCAGAAAAATTTTCCAGAAACAACAGGGTGCCGGCGGCTCCGCAGAGCAGAGCCAGCACCTTTTTTACCGTGATCCCTTCCTTAAAAATCAGGACGCAGCCCACAGTCACCAGCACAGGATACACGAAATGGAGCGTAGTCGCCATTCCCACAGGTATGTATGAATAGGACATATAAAGCGTCACCGTAGTTGCAAAAGCCCCGAACACGCCGCATACGGACACAGGCATTCTCCACGCCTTTTCCACCCTGAGCGGAATCCCTTTTATCTTCAGGATCAGGAACAGTACGGGCAGGGACAGGAAACAGCGCAGGAATGTCATCGTGATCCCGTTCGCTCCGCCGTCGTAGGAAATCCTTGCCAGAACAGGGGTAAATCCAAATATGACGGCTGATACGGCCGTGAATATGATTCCTTTATAAGTCTGATTTGCTTGTGTTAATTCCTTCATAACAATCACTCTTTTCATAGATATTATATGTTGCAGCTGCATCCGTCCCCGTATCTGCACCACACGGATCCGCAGCCCGGCTTCATCAGATGATGGAATGGAAGCATATGTTCAGGCATTCCGACTTAATATCCCCGCAGAACACATCATAGCTCTGCGATTTCAGAAAATGTTCCACCTTTTCCGGCGATGATGCCCAATTGGAGACGATGCGGCAGAGCAGGGACAAATTTTTGTCTCCATCCCGCTTTGTCTTGATCATCACCAGTACTTTTATGATATCCTGCTCCCACAGGATAGGTGTTTTTAAGATGCAGACGTAACAGCCGGCATTCTTAAGAATCCTTCCCAGGTCCTGAATATGGGCGATCCCATTGCCCACCTCATTGGCCCGGAATGCATTTTTCCAGTCCAGCTCCGTGGCAATCAGGCCGCGGGCGGCCAGACAGCGGTATAAGTTCTCCATGACCTCTTCCCGGCTTTTCCCCTCCAGACCGAATATGCCGAATTCCGGCTTTAAATACTGTTCTATCTGTACCTGCTCCAGCTTATATTCCGCAATTGCACTGCAGACCTCACTGGTGGAATCCCCGTCCTGTATCTCATAATACGGCAGCTCTGACGGAAGACGGTAGTCACTGACGTAGATCAGATACTGGAGCTGGTTTAAATAACCGGTATTGTGGTATCTGTCCAGCCACACCAGTTCATAGCCATCCCTGGGAAGACTCTCCGAAAGCTCATTATAGTAGATCAGAGCCTCCGAGAGCCCCAAGTCACCGCAGAATCCGATCTTAAACTTCTTCCGCTTCTCATGGGTACTGATGATCATGTTGAATGCAGGCACCAGATAGGCAAACTCATTATTGTCCATCTGAACGCCAAACAGCTTTTCTATGATTCCGCTGGCCGAGTGGGCCACCTTGGTGGCAAATAAATAACGGCGCAGATTCTCAAACAGAAGCGGATTTCTGACGATCAGATGCGTTCTGAGCCTTAAGACCATAGGTTCAATGCTGGAATATAAAAAATCGAGAAACACGGGATCATTGGTAAAATCCAGTTCAAAGTTATCCTTTACCTCCCGCATGATTTCCGTCACACACTGCTTTAACGTGGCGTGCTCTCCGGAACCCACAGGCCCGCTGTCCGGCATTTTCTTACTCAGTATATGGAGGGCAAAATACTCCCGCTCTTTCTCAGAAATCGATACGGAATAGAGTTTTTCCAGCTGATCCGCGACCTCCCCTGCCGCGTACCGCTCCCTCACATATTCCACTGTCATGGTATGGCCCGGCAGCTCCCCGATGCCGCAGCCTGCCTTCATGCGCAGCACACTGACATACATGTGACTGGCCAGATCCACGGCCAGAAACGGCGACAGCCGGATCTTATTGGCACGGCATGCCTCCCAGACGATACGGACAAGAGTGTCCCTCTGGGCATCCCAGTCATACTTCCCGCCGTCAGCCCGCCTCTGCACCATAACCTGCAGCTTATCATCGTACCGGAAGAAGTATTCTGCTATACAGAGGCGCTTATCCAGCTCATCACCGGTGACGCCGATTCCCCGGCGCAGGTTCACGTCAATTTCCAGGCGGAACTTTGCAAGAAGGGTCCGGGCGCGGTTTAAGTCCTGGGTGAGCGTCGAACGGCTGATGTAAAACGTATCCATCAGCTCCTCCGCCTTATAGTACGGCTTTCCGATCAGCAGCTTGTTGATGATATAGATCACCCTCTGAAAATTATAGCGGAACACCTCTCCCTTATGTTTCCGCAGATTGGCCCGAAGCGCCTTCGACAACCCCTCCATGTCGGAGCCGTCTTCCACCAGCAGGCGGTAGCCGTAAGAACGTTTCGATTCGATCTCCACGCCATACTCCTTTAAGAAGCTCTGAAGCTCCTTTAAGTCATACTTTACCGTGCGCACAGAAACCCCGGCTGCTTCTGCGAGAGCAGCCGAGGTCACGTACGTTTTCCTGCCTAACATTGTTTTTATCATGATAACATATCTGGTTCTTGCCTCAACCATGAATTTCTGACCTTTCCAAACCTGCCAGGATTAAAGGATGTGAAGAAGAGAACCGATCACACCTACTGCAATAGTAATTAATAAGATTGTAGTTGATTTGCAGCCTTTTTTCAAGAGGCCAAACATCGCCAGGGTGTACAAAAGCGGAAGCAGGAGCGGGAAAATCTGATCTAAGTATCCCTGCAGTTCAAATGCCGTCTCCCCGATGGTAAAGGTAAGCGGAGTCTTCATCGCAACCATGGAGGCACTCATGGCGCCGATTACCATAAGACCGACGATTGATGCGCCCTTGGAAATCATCTTTAAGATGCCTGCGCTCTTCGTGTTGCTCATTAAGCCCGCGCCGAACTGATAGCCCAGCACAGTGCCGTAGTAACGGATCAGCAGATGCGGAACGTTGAAAATAATTAAGAACAGAATCGCACCCAGAACGCTTCCCTGCTGTGCAAGGGATAAGCCGATGCCCGCGGCGATGATTCTCAGTGTGCCCCAGAAGAAGGAATCGCCGATTCCGGCTAACGGTCCCATGAGGCCGACCTTTACGTTATTGATGATATCCTTGTCAAAGTCCTTGTTCTCACTGGCTTCCTTTTCCATGGCTGCTGTAACGCCGCTGATGACGGATACCATATGAGGTGTGGTATTGAAGATCGCCATATGGCGTTTTAAGGCTTCCGCCTGTCCTTCTTTTGTTTTATAGAAACGCTTGATGGCCGGCCACATCCCCACGGAGAAGCCCAGGGCCTGCTGTCTTTCGTAGTTATAGGAGGCCTCCAGCAGGAATGAATTCCAGAACAGGCCATTGACCATTTTTTTGTCTTCAGCAGACATTTTTTGCTTACTCATCGAACAAATCCTCCTCTTCCTCTGAACTTACGGCTGCCGCCGCTGTCACATTTCCTCCCGCGCCTCTTTCATAGCAGATGACAAACGCCAGCACGACACCGATGATGGTAACCGCCATGATCGGCAGATTCAAATAGGAAATCAGAATAAATCCAAATACGAAGTAAATCGCATTGCGTTTCTCCATCATCGGAAGCAGAAGCAGTGCAAAACCGACTGCCGGAAGGAGTCCGCCCGCTACAGAGAGACCGTTTAAGATCACCTGCGGAATATTGTTTACAAATGCCTCAACCGCCGGTGAACCGAAGAGCAGAGCCACAAAGCCTACTACGAAATACATAAAGCACTGAAGCAGAAGTCCGCCGATATTTAAGGCGTGCATCTTCTTGATGTCCCCTGCCTCTGCCAGTTTCATGGCAAGATCCATAAACCAGCTTCGAATAATAAACACGATAACCTTCAATGACTGGGCCAGAATAGCGATTGGAAGCGCCAGTGCCAGAGCAATATCGGCGCCCTGTCCGGACTGGATTGCAAACGCCGTACCGAGTCCTGCGCCGACCAGTACGTCCGGCGGAACCGCGGCTCCGATCTGAATCGCGCCCATAAATACCAGTTCCAGAGTAGCCCCAACCATGACACCGGTCTGTAAATCTCCCAGCAGTGCGCCGATCACCGGCGACACCACGATCGGCCGGATCACCATAGGTGTACCGCCTAATTTTTCCAGGAACCACAATACTGCCATTGCGAGTCCAACTAAGATTGCTGCCTGCATAATTTCATTTCCCCCTTTTTAGAATTTCTTACGTAAGTCCGCATACTTTGCCATTGCCGTGGATGGCACTTCCTGAACCTCGATGGTATAGCCCGCGGCCGCGATCTCATCTAAGTTCCTTAAGTCCTCTTCATCCACATAGACGGCCTTGGAAAACAGCTTCTTACCGTCCGCCATCTGAATGCCTCCCAGATTAACTACCGGCTTCTCCTCCAGTTTCTTTAAAAGGCCGTTGGCATCGGCCGGACTACCACAGATTGCAAATACCTTCATATCCTTCAGTTTCGGGTTATTGATCAGTTTCGCCGCCTCTTCCACGCTTCTGGTGGCCAGCTTCACGCCTTCCGGGCAGCACATCTTGATCACGCCCTTTCGAAACTCATCTGCCGCAGCCGCGTCGCTGGCGATTACGATGGCGTTATAGCTGAGCGCCGATTTCCAGCTGTAAGCTACCTGGCCGTGCAGAAGTCTGTCATCAATTCTTAATTTTACTATCATATCGATATCTCCCTTATCTTAGAAATCAAAGTCATCTGAGGAATCGACGGCGTCTTCCATTTCCACAACCATAAGCTGTTCTCTGGCCAGAGCCACTGTGTTCTTCAGCTGATCCGCTGTGATCGGGGCGTCCCCATCCAGCAAAGTGACGAGTTCCAGCACCAGAGGCAGATTGGCCCCGGTGACGATCAGGCTGTTTTTCAGCCGTTTTCCCATGATTTTCTGGTTCACACTACCGAAAAATGCATCCGTGATCACCAGAACCTGGTCTTCCTCTCCAAGAGATGCCGCATAGTCGTCTATCTGTGTTTCCAGAGGTGTTTCCGTGACAAATGCGTTAATACAGGTGATGTCTTCCCGCTTTCCCATAATCAGGGACAGCGCGCTTTCCAGGCCATCCGCAAATCTTGCGTGGGCCGCGATGAGCATTCGTTTCATTTTATTTCCTCCTTTACTGCTCTGCCGTTATGTTTTTACCATTTTTCACTCTGTTTTACAATGTTTTTGTGATGTACTTGCTGACTACCGCGTTGACGCCTCTGTGTAAATCTCTTCCGCGGTCATCCGCCATTCGGTATGCCAGAACCTGGAACACGGTCACGTATTCCAGACCGAAGAAGTAACGGCTGGCCGGACTGATGAATAGATCCCGCTCCTCCAGCGGTTCCTCGCCTACCAGGGCACAGAAGCCGATCTGTTCCTTGATGAAGCGGGCAATCGCCTTCGCCTTCTCATCATCCTCTCCCTTGTGATGTAAAATAAGGAAGAGTGTAGCATCGTCAAAAGAGTTCTGAGGGCCGTGAATAAATTCTTCCAGCTCAAAGCTCCTGGTCATCATGGGAACCATCTCCATAATCTTAATATCCCCTTCATTTACGATTGGATACAGATCTCCGGTTCCGGCCATCATCATTTTGCTTCTTCTTAACAGTGAAAATTTGTGAGCCTGATACCAGCTCTCCGTTGCCGCTTCCACGGCGGGAAGATTCTGAATCATGGCGTCAAAATCTCTTTGATATTCTGCCTCCTCTTTGGCGGTAACCGTTCCGTTATAGACACCTGCGGCAAGTCCCAGCATCATACAGACGGCCGCCGATGTGGAAAACCCGATGGTACGGTACATGAATTCTTCCTGCCCGCATCCCATGTCCAGGTGGATATCCGCCATCTTTGCAATGGAAGCCTCCTCATCTGCAGTGATCGCCATACAGGGTCTGCCTGCATTCCGGATCTTCTCCAGAGCCTGATAAACAAGCCTGGTCTCGCCTCCCTGGGAAATCACCACATATACCGTCGATTCCAGATCCTTTGCCTCACGGCTCAGTTCCGTATCGGCTTCATAATGAACGAAAATATTGGGATACTTAAATTCCGTCTCGATCCCGCACTGATTTTTAATAAACAGCTTCGCCGTATGGGCGCTGTTGTAAGAAGAACCGCTGGCAATAAAAACAAGCCGTCCAACTTTCTTTATTCCTCTCCCTGACAGATAATCCGCAATATTCTTCGTGCGCTCCGGATAACTGTCTCTGATTCCTTTCAGACTTTTAGGAATCCTTTCAATACAATCTAATACGGTTATCATATTCTGCACCTCCCTGACAAATCACAGTATAGTCTTTTAGATAAAAGTATTCAAATTGTATTTTTGCACTATACAAAGTGCAAAAACAGGTATTGATAAAATTTAATGACAGACCGGGAAATGATCTGATAATAAAATTACAGGAATAAATACTGCCGGGCTGAACGTCCGGCAGCAAAAATCATCTGTGTTTTTCTGTCTCTTTCCCGTTGTACTCAAGCATATTATGCTCTTTTTCCTGCTTTTTCAGAAGCGTCTGGCGGATTTCGTAAATACTTCTGCTGTAATTCATAAAGTCGATATTCTGCTGCAGATTCGCCTGCTGCAGATTCGCCTGCTGCGGATCTGCAGGCTGCTGATCCGGCTGCGGCGGCATTCCGTTTACCTCTATTACTATGTGAAGCAAATTCCCCCTCCTTATCTGACGTATTTCTCGTCCATCGTGTTACATAATCGATATTATGTGATAAGGAATCGGGCCGCCTGCAGATGGACCGGACTGATATATGGCTCATAACCCAATCATAATATAAAAAAGCACACCAAAACAGAGAGAGTCTGGGTCGTCAAACAATTCCATTGGATCCGGATTCATTTTTGTGTTTTAATATGGAAGCTTCCATACAACTTGTTATTGCAAAACGCGTTCTTTTGGTTCATAATGGATTATGTAGCAGCCTGTCAGGTATGCCTGTTATCACATAATATCGATTATGTGATATTTTTTTGCGCGTTACAGGAGCAGCTTCATCCGGGACAGGGAACGGAGACATTCTTCTTCTGTCGTGGAGGTATAAATCCTGGTTGTCTCAATATTGGCATGCCCCAGAATATCCGCAAGCCTGACGATATCTTTTTCAAGCCTGTAATACGTCAGCGCAAACAGATGGCGCAGATTATGGGGAAACACTTTCTGCGGTTCAATTCCGGCATTTTTGCACAGCGCCTTCATCTCAGCCCAGATATTGCATCGGTTCAGCGGCTTTCCGCTCTTTGTGATAAAAACGGGGCCTGTCGTTATTTTTTTCTCCTTACAGTAATATTTCAGCTGCTTCTGCAGTTTTTTCGGCAGAAAGACCGCCCGTTCTTTTCCTTTACCGTCAATACAGATACTTCCGCTGCGAAGTGCCTCTACGGTTATACAGCGGTGTTCACTGACCCGGATTCCGGTACTGCAAAGAGTCTGAATCAACAGGCTGAGCCTCTCGTCCTTCTTCTCCCTGGCCGCCCGGACCAGCCGCTTATATTCCTCCACACTCATCTCCCTGCTTCGTTCCCGAAATGAGACACGCTGGACCTTTAACAGCCTGACCTGGAGATCGCGCCTTCCGCAGAAGCCGAAAAAACGGTTTAATGCCACCAGCATGCTGTTCGCACTGGTTGATTTATACTGTGCCGCCAGCTTTCTCTTATATTCAAGAACCATCTCCTTTGATACCTCGGTTTTCTCCGGCAGCCAGGTGAAAAACGCCTGTACATCTCTCCTGTATTTTTCAATGGTAGCCGCTGCACGTTCCTCATCGATCAGGAACTGTTTAAATTTTTCCAATTGGATTTCCGTATCCGTCATCATGTCTGCATAGACCGTCCTTTCTCTTTTTTAATATTATAACCAGCATTGGGGGGATTCATTTTCAAAAGCATGGTTATTGATCGGAGAACGGAAGTTTTTTGATGTCATTTGCAAGGCCGCAAAAAAGCGGCCTGACCATTGAAGTCACACCGCTTTCATACGCTTATTGCAGTTATTTTATTTTTCATCTCTGTATCTTCCTTATCACAAGCTTTATCATTCTGTTCGTTACGGTTCTTTACGGTTTTATCCTGGGATTTCTGCTGCTTTAAAGCTTCTTTCCGTTTCTCCCGAATTTCTTCTTACGGTTAAAAAACGGTATCTTCGAGGCTGCAGCCTCGGCACGCCCTTTGTTATCTTTCTGATACGACCGGAGAAGCTCGTCCAGCTGTTTGAACCGCTCTTCTTCCTTTTCATCCTTCACCCGCATCAAATATTCCAGTTCTTTTACGACCTTGTCATTTACAATACTGCTGACGTCCTGGCTCAGCTGTTCATTGTTGACCTCCAGGGCTCGTCCAATGATATGGTTCATAATTTCCTGGAACTGCTCCATTTTCTCCTGTGCGATCATTACCTGCGCCGTGTTCTGTACTTCAGCAAGTCCCGTCTCTCCGTCTCCGCTGTCCGTGACCACCGCACTCTCTTTTAAGGCCCGTGTCACTGATTCCTCCAGAAGCTCGTCCGGTATCACCGGATCTTTTCCGTCTTCCATGATTTTATCAAGCGCTGTTTTGATGGCTTTTAACTGGTATCCTTTTTCCTTCAGTTCCTTGATCTGCTGGAATAAACGGATGTGTGCTTCGGTGTAATACCGGTGTCCCATCTCATTTCTTGGAATCGCAAGCTCAAGCTCGTCCTCCCAGTAGCGAAGTACGTGGGACTCTACATCCACCTTTTTAGATGCGTCCGATATTAAGTAATGTATCTCAGCCATAGCTATATCCTCTCCTTTGGTTCGTATAGTTTCATAACTTACTATTTATATCTTATGCGGAGAGGAGAAGGATTATGATTCATTCTGAAAAATATTTTTGAAGAGCTTCATAATCTTTCTCTGCTGCATACTACATTTCTTCCCGGAGAAGCTGCAGGGCAATGGCTTCATTTGACTGGCCTTCATCTGCTGCAATCATATTCATAACCTTTCTTACATAGTCAATTTCCAGTTCCAGCGCTTCGGCTGCCTGCTCCGGAGTGTTTTGCTTTTGATATTTCCTGCGGATTAGTGCAATTACTTCGGCTTTGCCTTCCGCTTTTCCTTCCGCCCTCTCCCGGTCAATAATATCACACATAATATTGATTCCCTCCTTCTTTTCTTTGAAAAGTTTTACTCGCTTTACCAGATTGGGAAATGTATCTGTTTTGTAGTTGCTGTCTGAATTCACCATATAGGACAGCAGTTCTTGCTGCTCCGCGCTGTCGGTCTTTCCGGAAAAATTCACATACAATTCGTGAACTCCGTTGTCGATTCTTTTTCCGCTTCTTTTTACGATGCGCTCTACTTCATTAATACCTCTGTTTTCCCCGATAAAATCCCTTTCTGTGATGTAGATTAAATAGACTTCAGGTATGGTGTCATAACTCGTCCCTTTTTCTAAGAAACTCATATCAATGCTGCTTAAATGATAACGGACACGGCGGACGTGATCTTCATCTTCCTTAGGGTGCATTTCAATATTGACAATTCGCCCGGACTCATCTTCTGCCAGCACATCAAGGATGACGGAACGATTCTCCATGTTTCGTATGGAATATTGGGTTTTAACTTTTTTTACTGTTAACTTTTGTTCTGTCAGAATTTGTATTACCTCCTGACAGGCTTGAAGATCTTCCATTACTTTACTGAAAAATATATCACTGGTCAGATGAAAGAAACTAACCTTTTTTCGCTTTTCTTCGTAGTTGTCCAGTTTACTTTCTTTGTATATTTTGTTCTCCTGCATAAGTTTCCTCTCTTTCGTTTTCATTATGCAGGAACAGTGGTGCTCATATCCTGCATGGTTTTTAAATGGGATATTTGTAGCAAGATACGAGTGGGTGGGTGGTTAGATTGATGAATTAGAAATTACTGGGTGAGGTAGTATGATTTGATATGATTCTATTGTAGCATGGGGTGGGGGGAATTGCAATGGGAGGAGAGAAGGAGATTAAGGGAGGTTGGATAAGAATGGACGGGCTGGACGGGGCGTTCGCCCCATAGAAAAAGAGGTATGGCCCGCGCGGAAAACAAACTCATGGTGCGAGCTTGTTTTCCGCGCGGGCCATACCTCTTTTTCTATCCTGCTCATTGCTTGGCCATGTTTGCGAACTTCGTAAACTCCGGTCTCCATACCAGATTGACGGTTCCTATGGGACCGTTTCTCTGCTTGGCAATAATGACCTCAGCTATATTCGGCATATCTGTATCTTTATTATAATAATCGTCTCGATACAGGAACATAACAACGTCCGCATCCTGCTCAATCGCTCCTGACTCTCGTAAGTCTGACAACATCGGACGATGATCCTGCCTCGTCTCACACGCTCGGCTTAACTGCGATAACGCGATTACCGGCGCACTTAACTCCCTCGCCAGCGCTTTTAAGGATCTCGAGATCTCTGAGATCTCCTGCTGACGGTTGTCTCCGCCGCCTTTTCCGCTTCCGCTCATTAACTGTAAGTAGTCAATGATTACTACACTTAATCCATACTCTAATTTCATCTTACGGCACTTTGACCGCAGCTCCATAATCGAGATACCCGGCGTGTCATCTATGATCAGCTTTGAATTGCCAATGACTCCGATTCCTTCTACAACCGCATCCCAGTCGGAGTCGGACAGCGTTCCGGTTCGCAGCTTTTGTGAGTCTACGTTGGACTCCATCGCCAGCATACGGTTTACTAACTGCTCCTTCGACATCTCCAGACTGAATACCATGCACGGCAGCCCTTTTTTTACTGCAATATGATCGACCAGATTCAATACGAACGCCGTTTTTCCCATGGAAGGACGGGCGGCGATCAGAACAAAGTCGGAGGGCTGTAAACCCGATGTCTTGTAATCCAGATCGATAAAGCCGGTCGGGATTCCCGTTACCGTTCCCTGGTTTTTGGAGGCCTCTTCGATCTTTTCCAGAACGTTCATCGCTACCTGCCGGATGGGGACGAAATCGCCGGAATTCCGGCTCTGCAGTAAGTCGAATACCGTCTTCTCTGTCGTCGCCAGGATCGTTTCCAGCGGCTCTTTTCCTACGTAACACGTGTTGGCTATGTCCTCGTTGATCTTGATCAGTCTCCGTAAAACGGCTTTCTCCCGCACAATGTTTGCATATGATTTTACATTGGCCGATGTGGGAACTGTCGTGATGATGTCCCGCACGAAGTCGAGACTGCTGACCTCGGGCGGGACATCCTTTTCCTTTAACCGGTTCTGGAGCGTAATTAAATCCACCGGCCTGTTCTCATTGAAAAGCTCTACCATGGATTCAAACATCACACCATATTGGTGCTGGTAGAAATCATCTGCCGTTATGATCTCGGAAGCCGATATAATTGCTTCCCTGTCCATCAGCATGGAACCGATTACCGACTGCTCCGCCTCCACACTGTGAGGAAGTACCCGTTTGATCAGGGCATCATCCATGTCTTAAGCCTCCTAGCTCTCTACTACCTTGACTGCAAGCTTCCCGGTTACTTCCTTGTGAAGCTTGATCGGGACCTTATGTACTCCAAACGTCTTAAGCGGCTCCGGAAGAACCAGCTTCTTCTTGTCGATATCCAGGGAAAGCTGGCTCGCGATCGCTGATGCAATCTCCTTTGAAGAGACGGAACCAAACGCTTTTCCGCCCTCTCCCGCTTTGATGGAAACCGTGATGGAAGACTTTTCAAGCTGAGCTGCAAGCTCCTTTGCCGCAGCCAGCTGCTCTGCTGCCAGCCTGGCCTCATTTGCCTTCTGAAGCTTTAAATCATTTAAGTTCTTCGAAGTTGCTTCGATTCCCAGTTTTTTCGGGAGAATAAAATTTCTCGCGTATCCGTCATTCACCTTGACAATCTGACCTTTTTTTCCAAGTGTTTTTACATCCTCTAATAATACTACTTCCATTATGATATATCTCCCTTCTCTAACATGTCTTTGATAACTTCCTTCACGCGGTCTCTCGCTTCCTCAAGACTCATGTCCTTCAGCTGCGCTCCCGCAATGGTCCGATGGCCTCCGCCTCCCAGCTTCTCCATCATGACCTGAACATTCACCTCGTCAATGGAACGGGCGCTTAAGTAAATCGTGTTGTTGTAAAACGTCATAACAACGGATGCCTTAATTCCGGCAATATCAAGCAGCTCATTCGCCGCCTGGGCCCCAACGACTGTAGGACTTTCAATGCCCTCGGACGGACATGTGCTGATTGCAAAACAGCCCTCAAAGATCTCCGCCTCCCTGACCGCCTCCGCCTTGGCCTTGTAATCGTCAAGATCGTCGCGGAACAGCTTGCGGACACGCACGACATCGGCGCCGTTTCTCCGCAGGAATGCGGCGGCCTCGAAGGTGCGGACACCCGTCTGGTTTGTAAAATTATTGGTGTCTATGACGATACCGGCATACATCGCGTCGGCCTCCGCCGATTTGATACGGATTCCATCGGCAATGTACTGCAGAACCTCTGCAACCATCTCACACGCCGAAGACGCATACGGCTCTACATAGGAAAGCACCGCATTGTCAATGATCTCACTGCTCTGACGGTGATGATCGAGCACCACGATGGTCTTCACAAGTCTCAGAAGCTCCGGTGCATCGGTGATACTGGGGCGGTTTACATCCACCACCACCAGGATGGTGTTATTGTCCACTAATTCGGCAGCCCTGGCCCCGGTCATAAAAATGTCGTCCGGATAATCACTGTTGCCGGTAAAGCGGTCCATCATCGGCTTCACCGAGGAAGTCACTTCATTAATAATAATATTAGCCTTCTTATTCATGGCTGTGGCGATCCGGTAGATACCGACCGCTGCGCCAAAGGAGTCCACATCCGTCAGACGGTGCCCCATGATCAGAAGACGGTCCTTCGTCTCCATCAGTTCCCGGAGAGCATGAGCCTTCACACGGGCTTTCACACGGGTAGTCTTCTCCACCTGCTGCGCCTTGCCGCCAAAATACTGAATCCGCTCCCCATCCTTCACCACGGCCTGGTCGCCGCCGCGGCCCAGAGCCATATCGATGGCGATACGGGCATAGTCATAGCTCTGGCTGTAGCTCTCCCCGTTCATGCCGAGACCGATACTTAAGGTTACCGCCATCTCATTGCCGATATTCACCGTCTTCACATCTTCCAGGATCGAAAAACGGTTATCCTTTAACTCCTGAATATAACACTGCTTAATCGCAATAAAATACTTATCCTTTTCCAGTTTCTTCACAATACCGTTCATCGCGGTGATGTACTTGGTGATCTTCCGGTCGATCAATGCGGTCAAAAGAGAACGGCGTACCTCCTCCACGCTCTCCAGCGCCTCGTCGTAGTTATCGAGATAGATGAGGCCGGCCACCATCTTCTGGTCGTTGACCATCTGCTTATAAGTAAGAATCTCCGTCTCATCAAACAGATAGACCGCGATCAGCTTCTGACCCGCGTCCTCCGTACCGATGGCATCTGCTATGTCCTCGATGGAATCCTTCATATAAACGGCCTTCAACTGGACCTGGTACTTACGGTCGTCACATGTGCAGTGGAGTATCACGGAGTCTTCTTCCAAATCCAGGATTTCCCTTGTGATCTCCGGAAAAATCGATGACAGGTTTTTCCTGGTGTTTTTAAATGGTTTTTCCTCACCCAGCACTTCTGCCAGCGCAGTATTCCCCCATAACACCCGTCCGCTCTCATCTGCAATCCCGTAAGGGAGCTCCAGGTCGGTAAGCAGCTGCTTCTGCATCCAGGAATATTCCGCAGAAAACTCCACCAGGCCGTTTAAAAGCCGCTTTTTTCTGTAGGTATAGATCCACAGAGCGATCCCGATATACAGCAGCGTAAACACAGCCATAATAATCCCGGCTGTCACGCTGACCGCTCCGATTATCGCATTTGTGATAATCAGCATCGCCGACAAATACAGCGGCCACTGCATATAAGCCCTCAGCTGCCCCTTTACTTTTATTTTTTCTTTCATATCTGTCTCCTTAGAATATAGGTTCCGCAGGAAAAAGGGTTCTTTTTTCGCTATTTTAATATTATAACATAGCCACTCTGGTTCGTCTATGAGAAAGGGGCAAAAAATCAGGGACTGCCCCGCCTGACTCCTGCCTGCAATCAGTAAGAATCCGGTGCGTCAGCCCCATATTTTCTGCTGTATCCATCAATAATTACTCAAAATTGAGGCGACCTCATCCGGCTTTACACAGCCGTAAGAATCACTGTCCACCATCAGATTCGGAGCGGTCTTGCACTGCTTTAAGCATTCCTTCATCACGATTTTAAAAGCACCGGACTCTCTCGCCTCCACAGCTTTCAGAACCGCCTCAAAAACTTCCGCGGAACCCTTGTCACCACAGCGCGCCCCCGTGCAGACCGTAATACAGTGACCGTAAGGCGCCTTCTTAAAACTGGGATACAGCTTGATCAGCTGAAGGAGAAGCGTCTGTTTTACGCCTGTTGCCTCAGCCATGGCTCTGGTCTTCTCCGACGGGATATAGCCGTACAGTTCCTGTACCTCCCGCAGCATTTCCACGATATTTTCCTGGCTCCCGGCATCCCTCTGGCTGCTATAGTAGTCCACGATTTCCCGCCACTGACGCTCCTTCTTTTCTTCTTCCTCCATCTGAATTCTGAATTTATTACTGTCCATTTCATTCACCAGCCCTTTCCCGCCTGTCCGGCATTACGCTCTTATCATACCAGATTTCGTTCTATCTTTCTATCCTTTCCTGTTTCCGCCTGTCTATTCCCGGCAGACAGGTTACAGTTCACATCCTGTCCGGTGTCCCGCAGAAAGAAAGCCCGAAAACAAAACCGCCTGTAAAGAGTCCGGTAAACGCAAAAAAAACGGCTGCAGAGGCTTCCTGTCTCCTCTGCAGCCGCGTATCCTGTTGATTGTAATTCATTCACAAAGCCGCGAATCTCTCACCACGGTCAAACTTCCGTCAGTTCCATCTGTACAGCCGGATAATCGCCCATCATCATCGGAATGGAAATCCCCGCGTTCATCAGGGCGCTGCCGCTGTAAATACGGCCATTTTCCTCCAGACGGTAGCATTTCTCCGGGGCGAGGCCGCGAAGCTTAAACCAGAGATCAGGAGCGTTGGCCCTCACATGGGTGATCACCACATGAACCAGGGTCTTCGCCTTATCACCGGATACAAACTGCCACGCGGTGAAATCAGAATCTCCCTGCGGACTGACGAGCCGGTAGTAATCTCCATTGTGAATGAGGTCATAATACTTCTTATAATCTTCCACCTGCTCCTTCACCACCTCTTTTTCGTCCGGTGATAAAAGATTTAAATCCATCTCATAACCGAAGCTGCCGGCCATGGCCACCACTCCTCGCGTCTTAAGAGGAGTTTTCCGCCCCGTCTGATGGTTGGGTATGGCTGAAACGTGGGATCCGACAGCCGAAATCGGATAGAAGAAGGATGTTCCGTACTGAATCTCCAGGCGCTCAATGCCATCCGTGTCATCGCTGCACCAGATCTGCGGCGAATAATACAGGATCGCCGGATCAAAACGGCCCCCGCCTCCGCTGCAGCCCTCGAACAGAATATCCGGAAATGTCGATGTGAAGCGCTCCATCAGATCATAGACTCCCAGCACATAGCGGTGGTAAACTTCTCCCTGGCGCTCCTTCGGAAGAGCGGCGCTGTAGATATCACAGATACTGCGGTTCATATCCCATTTTACATACTCTACATTGGCGCTCTTTAAGACCGCGGAAATCGAATCAAAAATATAGTCTCTCACATCACTTCTGGACATATCGAGTACCAGCTGGTTCCTGCTTCTGCACGGCTTTCTGCCCGGAATCGTCAGGGCCCAGTCCGGATGCTCCCGGTAGAGACAGCTGTCCTCATTGACCATCTCCGGCTCGATCCAAATGCCGAATTTCATGCCAAGGCCGTTGATTCCGCGAACCAGGTCAGCCAGTCCTCCCTTCAGCTTATCTGTATTGACAAACCAGTCGCCCAGCCCCGCGTCATCGCTGTCGCGGCTGCCAAACCAGCCGTCATCCAGTACCAGCATCTCAATCCCCAGTTCCGAGGCCTGTCTGGCAATCGAAAGGATCTTTTCTTCATTAAAATCAAAATAGGTGGCCTCCCAGTTGTTGATGAGGATGGGCCTCCTGGCAAACCGGTATTTTCCTCTGCATAAATTGTGACGGATAATGGAATGGAAATTCGCCGACATGCGGCCCAGTCCGCTTCCACTGTAGGTCATCATGAGCTGGGGCGTATCAAAAGCTTCTCCCGGCTCCAGCAGATACTCAAAAGATTCCGGATTAATTCCGCAGACGAACCGGACCGAATTCATCTGATCCTGCTCGATCTCCGCCGTAAAATTGCCGCTGTAAATCAGGGACATGCCGTAGCAGTCTCCGTACTCCTCTGTCGTATCAGGGGAACATATAATCACACCCGGATTATGCTGATGACTGGAGGTTCCTCTCCGGCTTCCCACCTCCATCGTTCCATGCATGAGCGGAAGGCGTTCCAGCCTGCGTTCCATCGCGTGGCGCCCGTGGAAATGAATCACCTCCCATGCTCCGTTCGGCAGCTCCAGGCAGGCCGACATCATCTTCTCCAGCCTGACCGCGCCGTTTCCTCCGTTGGTAATTCTGGCGGAACGGGCAATGATGTCGCGTTCTGCAAACACAACGTAGTGCAGCTCCAGTTTCAGGGAAGACGCTGTATCCTCCAGGAAAACCACCAGAGTTTCTCCCTTCTCGTCCTCGTCAAACAGACAGGGCAGCCCCGGAATTTTGTGTGCTCCGTCCCGAATCTCACAGGAGACATACCGGAAATCGGCAGCCCGTGTCCCATCCGCCTGGCACACACCCACGCAAGTGTTCCGGTAATCCCCTACTCCATAAGAAGGAAACTCCTGCGGCAGCGTATCCAGCGAAAAGGTTCTGTCTTCCCCCGCATCGTAGGGATTTCCGGAAAATCCAACATCTTTTTTGTGAAGCAGGTAATCCATCGTACAGTCTTCCACCCTGGCGCCGTAATAGAGATGAAGCAGAACTCCGTAATCCCCCACTTTCATCTGATAAGTGGACCGTTTCGTCTGCAGTGTAATTACCTGCTCCGCCTGATTCATAATGATAGCCATAACCTGATCTCCTTGAATTATATTATTGTTGTCCTTTACTGTCCACTCTCCGGCTGAAGAGTGTCCGAAGCGCTTGAGCCTGCATCAGCCGTCTTAAGGTGCGGCTGAAACAGCCTCAAGTAAAACCATGCATTGCCGTAAGCCGTCAGTGAAAACCCGCACATGAGCCAGATCAGAAGATAGACCGGGAAAAGCTTCGCATCCATCATGGTAAAATACATGGGAAGGCATGTAATGGCCGCCGTGGCGATTAAGTATCCCGGCTTATGAAAAGCAAAATAAAACGCATGGCCGGCCAGCTTTCCCAGGGTATTGGAAAATGCAGCGATGACCGGAAATATATAAAGCAGCAGCACTCCCACGATCAGCCCGATACCAATCAGGCCGTAGGAAAGGAACATGGAGGAACTGCTGCCCGACAGGAGAAGCCATCTTCCTTCTATGAAAAGAAGGGCTCCCACTGCGGCCAGCACAGCCCAGATGGCTGTCGCCTGAATGAAGTTCTGCTTAAAGCTGTGAAGAAATGATTTCCAGACCGTGACATCCTCATCCTTATGCAGCTTAAGCGCCGTGTAATACATGGCCGTGGTCGAGGCCCCGATTGTCACTATGGGAAGACTCGTCACGATCCAGAGAATATTTAACGCGATCATCTTTCCCAGGAATCCGAATACCTGACCGAAAATACTGTCTTCACTCAATCCATTCATCGTTTCACACATTCCTTTCTCTCAGCCGTTATCCTGCAGTTTTCTATCCTACAGCTTTCCGCCGGAAGTTGCAATTCCCTCAATAAACTGTTTCTGGAATATCAAATAGATCACAATCATCGGCACACAGGCCAGCAGGGAGGCCGCCATCAGCTGCGGATAATTGTTTGTATACTGCCCCTGCATCTTCGCCAGCGCGGCGGACAGCGGCATCACCGTCTTGTTGCAGATCATGGGCCACATTAAGTCCTTATAGGCAAATACCGCGGTAAAGATACCGAGTGCCACCATACCGGATCGTGTCAGGGGCGCCATAATGTACAAAAAGGTCTGGCCGATATTACAGCCGTCCAGGCGCGCCGCCTCTTCCAAATCCTTGGGAAGCCCCAGATACGCCTGCCTCAGCAAAAACGTTCCGAACGCCGTCACAAGTCCCGGGAAAATCAGCGCAAATACGGTATCCAGAAGCCCCATCTTACTCACCATCAGGTACTGCGGAATGATGAAAATCTGTCCCGGCACCATCATCTGGAACAATACCAGGGAGAACATGACGTTCTTTCCCTTAAATTCCAGCCTTGCAAACGCATACGCCGCCATCGTCGCCGTGAGAACCGCGGCCGCGACACGGCCAACGATCAGCAGGATGGTGTTGACATACAGCTGCAGAAAATTCATATTATCAATAACCGTCTTAAAATTATCCGTCTGCCACACGGCCGGGAAGATGACGAACGGATTGACAGAAGTTGCTTCTGTTGATGTCTTAAATGCGGTGAGCGCCATCCAGATAAACGGCACAAGCATTGTAATGCTTACCAGGATCAAAACAACGTGAATCGATATGGCTGCCGCTTTTTTCTTTTTTTCCATGTTTCGTCTCCCCCTCTCTAATTATAATAAACCCATTTTTTCTGTGCCTTCATCTGGAATACTGTGATCACCATTATGATTGCCAGCAGTACTACAACGATGGTGGAACCGAGGCCCTTGTTATTCTGAACAAAGGAATACTGATAGAATAAGTAGACCAGGGACTGCGTCTTGGAGAGCGCCGGATTGTTTCTGTCCATTACCATGAAGATTAAGTCAAACACCTGCAGCGCGCCGATCACTCTGGTCACTGTCACGAAGAAAATGGTGGGTGACAGAAGCGGAACGGTGATATGGAAAAACTGGTAGATACCGCTTGCGCCGTCGATATTGGACGCCTCATAGTAATCCTTCGGAATCTCCTGAAGTCCCGATAAAAACAGCACCATGTTGTAGCCGATGATGGACCACACACCGATGACGCCGATCGAATAGACGGCGATATTCGGGTTGGAGATCCAGTTTATACTGGTACCGAACACATTATTTAAAAGGCCGAACTCCGAGTTAAAGAGCCATCTCCACACCATGGCGATCGCCGCGGGGGCCGCAACCATGGGGAGGAAGAAGATCGTACGGTAAGCGGCCCGCCCCTTCATCTTCCGGTTCAGCAGCACGGCCAGAACCAGTGCGATGATGATGGAAAACGGTACTTCCACGATGGCGTATTTGAAGGTATTAAGCAGCGACTGCCATACCTCCGGGTCTGTTAAGACCCTTTGGTAATTGGCCAGGCCGATGAAAATGTTGCCTTTTCCAAAATCGCCTGTCTTGAAGAAGCTCTCATAGATCGTCTTGATAATCGGATAGATGTTCAGTACAATCAGCCCGATCATCGTCGGCAGGCTAAACGCCCACCCCCATAAAAACTCGTTCTTTTCCCGGCTCGTAATCTTTCTTTTTATTTTTAACTCTGTTTCCTTCGCCACAGAAATCCCTCCTTCTCGTATGGGGCTTTACTCGTCTGCCAGCATCTGATCCATTTTTTCCGCAATCGTATTACATACCGTATCCATCTCCTGATTGCCTGACCATGCCTCTTTTAACTCGGTTGTCATCATGTTCCACCATACCAGAGTGCTTCTGGAATGCGGACGGAATACGATATCGCTGTTCATCATATCCAGATACGGCTGTAAATTGAATTTATCCGTGTTTTTTACCCAGTCATCTGAAACACCTTCGTAGGCCGCCATGGTAACGCCGAGCTGTGCCTGCTTTAACTGCATATCCTTCGTTCCCAGGAATTCGATCAGCTTCCACGCCGCTTCCGGATTCTTCGTGTTGGCGCTTGCCGCCCATCCCAGACCGTTGTATAAAGAAACACGTTTTCCCGTCTGGGCATCCTTAGGGAGAACTGCCACATCACAGTGCTGGGATATGTATTCGTTGTCCTTAAATGCAGCCACCATCCAGGAGCCCTGGGACAGCATGGCAATCTTGCCGGACCCCAGCAGTACATCAGTGCCCGTCTCTGACATAACGGCGGCCGGCGGCATTGCATTTTTTACCAGCTTATCGACGTATTCCATCGCCTTGATGGTGTTCGGGTCATCGAAACCGGATTTCTTCAGGTCTTCAGAGATAACATTTCCGCCCATGGAGTAGATCACGTTCATCCAGCCATCCTGCTCGTTGGAAGGGTTCATGGCGATTCCGTATTGGCTTCCGTCGTCCTTTGTCAGCTTCACCGCCGCGTCGTATAAATCATCCCAGGTCCAGGTATCATCCGGGTAGGCGATTCCGGCCTCATCAAACATATCCTTGTTGTACCATAAGGCAATGGTGTCGATATCCTTCGGTACCGCATAGGTCTTTCCGTCGTACTGGTACATTTCCTTAATGTCAGACGGGAACTTATCCATCTCCAGCTTTTCGCTGGCCGCCACCTTATCCGTGAGATCCAGAAGAATATCGTTGGACATATACTTGGTCGCCTCGTTGGAATGCATCCAGAATACGTCAGGCATGTCGCCGCCTGAGGCTCCCGCCTCTAACAGGGTCCAGTAGCTGTCCCACGTAATAACCTGTAAATCGGCCTCTATTCCGGTCTCCTTCGTGAAATCGGCAAGAATCTGATCCAGCCCCGGTTTCTGGCCATTATCCCAAATTGCTACATTTAATTTTCCGCCTGCATCGGCAGCCTGGGTATCTCCTGCTTCCTTATTTCCGCCTGATGAAGAATTTCCGCCGCCGCACGCCGTTAAAGATACTGCCATCGTCGCTGCCATGGTAACTGCTATACCTTTTTTCCACAATCTGCTCACTTTAATTTCCTCCTTGCAATCCTGAATCATTCTGAGTTTTCGTTATTATTACCATCTTATCTTCTTCATCGGCCAATGAATTTTTCTTTTATTTGTGCACATTATGTAGTTATGTCTTCGTTTCTGTAACTATATATTAGCACATTGCTATTCTTACCGTAAATGGAAATACCCTGATACAAATATACCAAAATGCCTCCTTGTGCGAAATATCTTGAAGTCACCTCGCATTTTGGTATATAATGTTTATAATTAATTCCCAGAATTTTCTGGAGAGGAGGTGCTTTTTTGTCTAATTTTTCGTTTGCTCTGTTCACCGATAAAAATTTCGTCGATTGTACCCTGTTTCAGTACGGTTGGGAGAAATGCGATCCGCACCACTCCTTCGGACCGGCGGCGCGCAACCATTATCTGTTTCACTATATCATTTCCGGAAAGGGGCTCTTAATTTCCACCGACAGCAGCAAAAAAGATACCGAATACCATCTTCACGCCGGCCAGGGCTTCTTAATTTCGCCCGGCCAGACCAATACGTACATCGCGGATTCCCTGGATCCATGGGAGTACGCGTGGGTGGAATTCGACGGCTTAAAGGCGCCGGAGATCATCGCTCTGTCCGGCCTGTCCTTTGATCTTCCGGTCTACAACAGCAATAATCCGGCTATGGAGCAGGTCTTAAAAGACGAGATGATCTATATCGCCGGCCATACGACGGAGTCATCCTTCCATTTGATCGGCCACCTCTATCTGGCTCTCGATGCGCTGATTAAGTCCTCCAACCGCCGTATGACAGCGGTCGGCGGTCAGTTAAAAGATTTTTATGCCAGAGAAGCCGTTTCATTTGTGGAACACAACTACCAGAATGACATCACCGTAGAGGACATCGCTGCCTTCTGCAACTTAAACCGGAGCTATTTCGGCAAAATCTTCAAGGATGTTCTTTCCGTAACGCCTCAGGAATTCCTGATCCGTTTCCGGATGGCTAAAGCATGCGAATACATGGAGACGACCAATCTTCCCATCGGGGAAATCAGTGCACGTGTGGGTTATCCCAGCCAGCTGCATTTTTCCAGGGCCTTTAAAAAAACGTATGGCCAGTCTCCACGGGAATGGAGATTGGCCAATCAACATAAGTAATGCCTGTTCTATTATAATTTCGTTTTACCTGCTTCTTTTGTTAAAATTTCTCCGGTTCTGGCCCCGGCCTCTTCTCCTACCAGATTATACGCCTCCTGCTTATAATGGAAGGAGTCCTTCATCAGCCCCCGATCGCGGAATGTTCGGAACAGCCTGGAAGTCATAATCACGTCTTCCATCTCCTCCGCGATCTCTTCCTGGGCCTCCTGCATGGGAACATAACGGTCAGGGAATTCTCTGTGGTTTCCAATCTGAATCAGGAAGATCTTATCGACTCCCAGTGACTTGACCGCCTGAAAAAATGCCTTTGTCTTTTCTTTATACTCAGCCTTTGCCATTCCATCGTCCGCATTCGTACAGCCCTGGCACCAGACCATTCCGGTCGAATGAACGGCGATCTGCCTGGACTGTACAAAGCTTAAGCATGCCTGGTACCTTGCGGCTGCATCTTTAAAGTAGGGAGTCTCCGGCTGCCATTCCTGGATTCTCGATCCCCCTTTGGAACACGATACCGCGATAATCGGACGCCCTGTTTTCCGGTAACACGCATTTACAAACGCGGCTGCCATGGAGCCGGTCTTCATCCCGGGTTCAAAGACTCCGCCCTCCCGGTTCTCATTCACACCAAAGGGTTCTGTAAGCGGCACCAGCGTATCCGGTTCCGTCACCGCCCTGTATTCGTAAGCCGCTCCCGGCAGTACCTCCGGTGCCAGTCTGTAATCACCGCGTCCGGCCATGTTGCTCTGCCCCATAAATAACAGAATATCTGCTTCCATTGCAAGTCTTCTCCTCTCGTCGTTTATGAAAGAACCTTTTCCGCGGCTTTCTCGCAGCGGTACCGGTTCAGCATATCCACAATCTGCCCTCTCGTATACGGCTTAATAATAAATCCGAATGCACGGATCTTCCATGCCTCCAGGGAAAATCCCGGTATTCCTGACAGCAGCACGACCTCCGGCGGATCCGGAAGCTGATAGATCTTGGCTGCCAGCGTGATGCCGCTGATATCCGGCATCACCACATCGGAAAACACAATGTCCACCGGATTCTCTTTCACATATTGAATCGCCGCAATTGCTTCGCCAAAGCTGCCGCAAAACTCGACGTCATCCATCTCCTTTAAGATTCTGGTAATTTTCTCCAGAAGTTCCTCTGAATTGTCCACTGCTATTACCCTGATGCTCATAACCCCTCCTGCTTTTCATCTAAAAAGAAGCCCCGAAATATCGCTATTTCAACAGCCTCCGGTAATCAAATGTATTCGCTCGTTCAAAAATACGATACCACAAAACGGCAAAGAAGTCTATCTGTATCATAAATTATCTGTTCAGTACCAATAATAAGAGGAAAATAGTTTTTATAAATGGTAAAATAAAAAGACAACCAGAAAGACGGGGAGCTCTCAAAATGGAATGGAATGAGAAATTAAAAAAAATCATCGATTATGTGGAAGATCATTTACAGCGGCGGGAAGAACCCATAGACGAAAACGTGGTGGCGGAAATCGCGGGCTGTTCCTTTGGATTCTTCCAGAAGGTATTTTCCTATATGAATGGGATCAGTTTTTCCGAGTATATCCGTTCAAGAAAACTGACCCTGGCCGGGTATGACTTAAAGAGCACGGATTTGAAGGTGGTTGATATCAGCTATAAGTATGGCTACGCCTCGCCTACCTCATTTACAAAAGCCTTTCAGCAATTCCATGGCGTCACACCCAAGGAGGCGCGGGACAAAGAAACAGAATTAAAAATTGCGCCGAAAATGCAGACGTCAAACAGACAGCAGTATTCCTGGCATATCGAACAGAGAGAGGCCTTCCGGCTTGTCGGAAAAAGCAGGACTTTTTCCTGCAGAAACGGCGAACATTACGCACAGATACCGGCCTTTTGGAATGAATGTCAAAGAGACGGTGCTCTGGCGGCACTGTCTTCGCTGGATCGCGGAAAAAATAAAGGAATCTTCGGGCTGTTTACTCATTTTGACGAACAATTAAACGAGACCACCTATTCTATTATGGTGGAATGCGATCAGGAAGCGCCTCCGGGCTTTGAAGAAACCGCGATCCGGAAAGCTTCATGGGCCGTCTTTGACTGCCGGGGAAGCATACCGCAGTCCATCCACAATGGCTGGAACTATCTTAACGAAGAATGGCTGATAAAATATCCCTTTAAGCACGCGCCCTGTCCTGAATTAGAATGGTACAGTGACGGTGATCAGACCAGCGATACTTATAAAGCACAGATATGGATACCGATTATAGAGGAACGATAAGAGCACAGAAAGGAACTGGATCATGGGTGAAACCTGTACGTATGATGACTTTTTAGTCACTGTCGAGAAAGACAATCAGGAATTAGTGAGGGAACTGCATGAGGAATTGACAAAGCTCGGCTGCAGGGCTGAGATCAGACAGGCCAAAAGCGGCTTTGTCGTTTCCTATCTTAAGAACAAAAAGACCATACTCAATTACGTATTCCGTAAAAAAGGGCTGATGGCCCGCATCTATCCCAACCACATGGCGGACTATATGGAGGTTTTCGACGATATCCCGGAGGGAGTGGCAAAGGCCATTCAGGATGCGCCTGTATGCAAGCGGATGCTGGATCCTGCCGCCTGCAATTCCCGGTGTCCCATGGGCTACGACTTTGTCTTAAAAGGGCAGCGCCTGCAAAAATGCCGCAGCAGCGCCTTCCTGTTTTTACTCAGCGAAGAAAACAGGGCATTCGTAAAAACGCTGCTGCTGAATGAGGCAAACATAACTGCTTAAATTTTAACAATAGCTTATTGGAAGGAAAGGAACTGCAATTATGAAAAATACAGAACCGCCGTTTCGAATCGAGAAAAAAGGCAGCTTCCGCGTTGTCGGCTATGGAGTGCGGACGTCCAATCAAAGAGGCCAGGGGAGAACAGTGATCCCCCGCCACTGGTCCAGCTTCAAAGCGGACGGGTATGAAAAAGCCTTATGGCCGCGCGCCAATAAAGAGCCCCATGGACTGTTTGGCATTAATATTTACAATACCGATACCACCGATCCGAGGATATTTGATTATCTGATAGCGGTCTCGAGCGATACTGAGGCGGATGGTGAATTTACGTCCTATGAAGTGCCGGCCAGAACCTGGGCGGTCTTCCCCTGCACGCTCGAAACAATTGGAAAAACGGAAGCTCAGGCAATCACAAAGTGGCTGCCGAAATTTCAATACAAACCGCTGAACAGGGGATATATCACCGGCCGAATGAAATCAAACGCGCCAGATATTGAATATTATGGAGAAAATGGCCTTGTAGAAGTCTGGATCGCCGTAGAGAAGAAATAGCTGCGTTTTCCGTTATCAGGCAACTACATTTCCGGCCGTCTTCTTTGACCCTGAAGCCTCTTCGTTCTCTGCTGTCTCATCCTTTCCGATCAGCTTCTTAATCCCTTCAAAGGCTACAATCACGCCCAGAATCAGGAGAAGCACCGCAAATACCAGCTGCAGCGCATTGCCGAAGACAAACTGACCGGAGAGCGCGGTTACCAGTTCCGTGATCTTTAAAGCCAGGGCTGTAAATGTAACGCCAAGCATGATCACCATCGGCCCCCAGAGCATGGCACCCTGGCGTTTCGTCTTCTTTAAGAATACGGCGCATGCGATCAGGGCCAGCGCGGAAAGAAGCTGGTTCGCGGAACCGAACAGCGGCCAGATACTGGCGTAACCGGCACGGGAAAGTGCATAGCAGAGCACCAGCGTCAGGATCGTGGCAAAGTATTTATTGGTCAGGATCTTATTGAGCATGGTCTGATTTTCCGGTGCAACACTGTCATCCGTAAAGAATTCCTGGAACGCGATGCGTCCCACACGGGCCACAGAATCGAGGCTTGTCAGCGCAAATGCGGAAATAGCCAGGGTAATCAGCGTATAGCAAACGGATTCCGGAAGTCCAATGCTTGTCAAAAAGATGGAAATGGCCTGTGCAAACAGCTGCGGCGGTGTTCCCGCCGGAAGCCCTTCCTGTGTGGCCACAAACCCGGCCGCAATCAGTGCCGTAATAGCCAGAAGACTCTCTAGCAGCATCGCCCCAAAGGATACCGGAAGCATATTTTTTTCATTCTTAATCTGTTTGGAAGCCGTTCCCGAGGCTACCAGGGAATGAAAGCCGGATACAGCGCCGCAGGCAATGGTAACGAACAGTGCCGGGAATAAATATGAGACGCTTCCGTTTGCCGCAGTCAGCTTGAAGGCTGTAAAGGACGGCAGATTCATGGATGGATTATACACGCAGATGCCCAGAACCGATCCCACAATCATGGCAATCAGCAGATAACTGTTTAAGTAATCCCGCGGCTGCAGGAGGGCCCAGACCGGAGTCACACAGGCAATAATCACATAGATAAATACGAAAATCAGCCAGGCGCTCTGCGGAACATAGACAGGAAATGCCAGACCCAGGCCAACGGCCAGAACGAGAAGCGCAATCGCAAACAGCGTATTAAGCATCTTGGGAAATTTCGTATACTTTAAGTAGAAGCCCAGTCCCACTGCAAATGCAATGAACAGAAGCGAGGTCGTTGCGACCGCTCCGTTGGCTGATACAGTGGCGTCATTGGCGTCAAAGCCGTTGAAGGTGCCCGCTACAATGTCAGCAAACGCCGCTACAACCAGAATGGAAAACAGCCAGGTAAACAGCAGAAACAGCCGCTTGCCGAGTTTTCCAATATAGAGTTCGATAATATAGCCGATGGAACGGCCCTTATTTTTCACAGATGCATACATGGACGCAAAATCCTGTACCGCGCCAAAGAACACGCCGCCCAGCAAAATCCAGAGCATGACCGGAAGCCAGCCGAACATCGCCGCCTGAATCGGTCCGTTGATGGGTCCCGCGCCGGCAATCGACGCAAACTGGTGACCGAATACCACGTTAGTATCAGCCGGAACGTAATCCACACCGTCCTCCATCTCATAAGCGGGCGTCCTGGAATCCGGATTGATGCCCCATTTCTTTGCAAGATATCTCCCGTAGATCAGGTACGCACCGCCCAGCACTGCAACGGCAAGTATCATCATTGTTAAACCATTCATACTCTGTCTCTCCTTTTTCATCAACCAGACAGATTCTTCTGTGTCTGGTCAGAAGCTCCGGAAAAAAATCTTTACTTTTTTCATCCAAACTTCCGATGAAATGGAGTTTATCACTTTACTGTATGAAAATCAACAAAAAGTTTATACTTTGTTTATATTTAATTTATATATCTTTTATAACTTCCGGTTATACAAAATAAAAGGGAGGCCATTGACCAGCCTCCCTTCACAATACACGCCAGTTTCTCAGTTAATCTAAAAACTGATCGCCATATCCATAATGTTCAACCACATAGTCGATATCCTTATCGCCTCTGCCGCTTAAACATACGAGAATCGATCCCTGTCTCATCTCCTTCGCCCGGCGCATCGCATAGGCAACCGCATGAGAGCTCTCGATTGCCGGAATAATCCCCTCATACCGGGACAGCTTGAAGAATGCCTCCATAGCCTGCTCGTCGCTGACGGTTTCGTATTTCACACGGCCCAGGTCATGTAAAAATGCGTGCTCCGGCCCTACCGACGGGTAATCCAGACCGCTGGCAATGGAATAAACCGGAGCCGGTTCCCCGTTTTCATCCTTCAGCATAATACTCTCAAATCCATGCATGACGCCCTTTTCCCCAAACTTCATGGAAGCCGCATGATCGCCTAACTTTTCCCCTCTGCCTAACGGCTCCACGCCAGTGATATCCACCGGGGCATCCAGGAACGGAATAAACATGCCGATGGAGTTGCTTCCGCCGCCGACGCAGGCGCAGACCTCATCGGGGAACATGCCCGTCATCTCATAAAACTGGTCTCTCGCCTCGTATCCCACGACAGACTGGAAATCACGCACCATCAGCGGGAAGGGATGAGGCCCCAGAGCAGAACCGATACAGTAGATGGAGTCCTTATAATTCTTCGCATACGACTCGAAGGCGGAATCCACCGCTTCCTTTAAGGTCTTAAGACCGTGTGTCACAGGCACCACCTTAGCACCCAGAATCTTCATTCTCGTTACATTGGGAGCCTGCTTCGCAATATCGACCTCGCCCATATGAATCTCACATTCCAGTCCAAAGAAAGCCGCCGCCGTAGCCAGAGCCACTCCGTGCTGTCCCGCTCCGGTCTCTGCAATCAGACGTTTCTTTCCCATGAACTTTGCCAGAAGCCCTTCCCCCATACAGTGGTTTAACTTGTGGGCCCCCGTGTGATTTAAATCCTCTCTCTTTAAATAAATCTGGCAGTTGCCAATACTCTTGGAGAGACGTTCACAGTGATAGACCGGCGTCGGTCTTCCCTGAAACTCCTTCCTGATTCTGCGCAGTTCGTTGATAAACTGGGAAGAATGGCAGATCGTCTGGTACGCGTCCGCAATCTCCTCAAAAGCCGGAATCAGTTCATCCGTTAAATAAGCGCCGCCATAAGGGCCAAACCGGCCGTCTTTGTCCGGGTAGTTCTTCAAATATGTCCTGTAATCCATATCCTTCTCCTCCATATCATTCCGCATTTTTACCATGTTCTTTTTAACATTCTGAAACTCAGAATATCTTTGAAAGGCACAACCGTATAACTGCAATCAATTATATCACAGACTTCCAGTTCATAAAAGACCTTATATCCCCACCTTTCTCCTGTTTTCCTGCAAGTTTTCTTTGGTTTAAGGCTGTGTCACTTTTTCTTATCCAGATTCAATTTGGCAAACGCATCCGCAAATGCCGAGTTAATCGGCGCTTCCGCCTCTTTCTTCTGCTGGTTCAAATATCTCGTCACGTCCTTTTTCGACACGCCTGCGCCCTCTTTGGCCCGGCGCTCCTTGAAAGACGACAATTTTTCCTTATAACCGCATTTGCATACAAATATCTGGCTGTCCCCTTTTCCCCTCAGTTCCATCTTCTTATGGCAGACGGGGCAGCGCGCATTGCTGGTCCTGGCTATGGTTTCCCTGTGCCCGCACTCCCTGTCCTGACACACCAGCATCTCGCTGTTCTTGCCCTTAACGAGAAGCATCCGCTTACCACAGACGGGGCATTTGGTGTTCGTTAAATTGTCGTGGCGGAACTGGCCATCTCCGCTTTTAATCTGGGAGATCAATTCATTGGAATAGGCACGGATATCCTTCATGAAAGCGGCACGTTTCAGCTTTCCATCCGCAATTTTCGACAGCCGCATCTCCCAGTCGGCAGTCAGCTCCGGTTTTCTCAAATCCTCCGGCACCAGGGTGAGAAGCTGTTTCGCCTTGGAAGTCAGGAAGATGTCTTTCCCCCGTTTTTCCAGTAAAAAGCTGGAGAATAATTTCTCGATAATATCCGCTCTGGTGGCGACGGTTCCCAGGCCGCCGGTCTCCCCCAGCGTCTTCGCCATGGCTTTATCCTTTGATTCCATATAGGCAGTGGGATTTTCCATGGCGGAAAGCAGCGTCGCCTCATTAAACGGAGCCGGCGGCTTCGTCTTTCCCTCCGTCATCGTGACGGAAAGCTTTGGAATCCTGTCACCCCGTTTTAAATCCGGGAGCTTCTGAGCACGTATATCCAGCCGCTCAGCCGCCTCCTCGTCATCCTCGTCATCGTCCTGTCCGTCATAGACCTCCCGCCATCCGGCGTTCTTAACGATCTTGCCTTTCGCAGCAAAATTTTCACCTGCCAGTTCTACCGTGAGTTCCGTCTGCTCATACTCGAAAGGCGGATAGAGTACGGCAATGAATCTCCGGACTACAAGGTCATAGATTTTGCGTTCCTCCACTGTCATGTGATCCAGCTGCACAAACTGCTCCGTCGGTATGATGGCATGATGGTCTGAGACCTTCTTATCATCCACAAAAGACGGCTTTGCCGCAATCTTCTGATTCATCAGACGTCCCGCCAGCTTCCGGTACGGACCCACGCCGCAGGCCTCCAGACGTTCCTTGATTGACGGCACAATATCCGAGCTTAAATACCTGGAATCGGTTCTCGGATACGTCAGAACCTTATGGTTCTCATAAAGCCTCTGCATGATATTCAGCGTTTCCTTCGCCGAGTAATTAAACTTGCGGTTTGCTTCCCGCTGTAGTTCTGTCAGATCATAGAGCTGCGGCGCGTACGTCTTCTTGGGAATGCGCTTCACCTCGGTGACAAGCCCCTGGCCACTGCCGGCCTCGATCTTCTTCATAATCCCTTCCACCCGTTCTTTATCAAAGGAACGGAAGCTCTTTGATTTTTCGTCGCGCCACGTCAGGGTGAGCGGCGGTGTCTGGCTCTTAGCCGCGATTCCGTAATAGGGCTTCGGCACAAAATTCCTGATCTCCTCCTCACGGCTGGCTATGATTGCCAGAGTCGGAGTCTGGACACGGCCGCAGGACAGCTGGGCATTGTACTTGCATGTCAGCGCTCTGGTGGCGTTGATTCCCACCAGCCAGTCCGCCTCGGCCCGGCACATGGCGGCGTCATAGAGATTGTCGTATTCATGCCCGTTTTTCAGCTTCGCAAATCCATCCTTTATCGCCTTGTCAGTGACAGAGGAAATCCAGAGACGCTTGATCGGTTTCCTGCAGCCAGCCTTCTCCAAAATCAACCGGGCCACCAGTTCTCCTTCCCGGCCTGCATCTGTGGCAATAATGATTTCGCCTGTATCTTTTCTTTGAAGCTGTGCTTTTACCGCACTGAACTGCTTTCCGGTCTGTTTAATCACTTCCAGCTTAAACTGATCCGGCATCATGGGAAGGTCTTCCATCCTCCACGTCTTATATTTCGGATCGTAATCCTCCGGATCCGCCAGTGTCACAAGATGTCCCAGCCCCCAGGTCACAATATATTGATCGCCCTCCAACGCGCCGTTTAAATTTTTTCCGCAGCGAAGGACCCGGGCAATATCGCGGGCCACCGACGGTTTTTCTGCTATTACTAAAGATTTCATTCTTATTTATTCCTCCTGACTGATTCCGGTGAACCTCTGTCCTCCTATTATAAGGAAATACGGCAAAAATTGCAATGTAAGGATGAAAAGTAACATTTCAGCCTTCATCTGACCACAATATAGTTTGATTTTTCTTTTTATAGCGCAATATCGGATAACATAAAATCTTTTATCCATGCTACAATGTGATCGTGATAAAAAGTGCGTAAACTCAAGGTTTCAAGACCTGTACACGAGCACTGCGCCTGTGCGGCATATTAAAATACGAAGGAGAAGTCTGTTATGAAAAGCATTAAAAAAACGCTCGGAATTGTCCTTACCGCTGCGGCAGTGGTAACAGCCGGAAGTATCTTTGTTTCCGTAGCCGGTAACCATTACAGCGATAAGATCCGAATCAAGATGGCTCATAACCAGTCCAAGGATTCAGAGATCGCGGACTGTATCGCCAAAGTGGCGGAATTTGCAGCGGAGGATCCTTCCATGAATATGGAAATTGACATCTACCCCAGCGGCGTACTGGGAACCGAACAGTCTGCCGTCGAGATGGTCAAGGCAGGAGTTTTGGACATGGCCAAGGTCAGCTCCAGCATGCTGGGACAGTTTAACGACTGTTACTCCATCTTTTCCCTTCCCTACCTCTTCACAAGCGAGGGGCATTATTACAACGCCATGGAGAAGAGTGAAAAGGTACGGGAGCTTTTCCGTATGAATGAGGACGAAGGATTTTTGGTCATTGGATACTATGCCAATGGCTCCAGAAACATTTATTTAAAAGAAGATATTAAGGCCGACAGCCCCGCCGTTTTAAAGGGGAAAAAGATCCGCTCCATGACCAGCAGCACATCCATGCGAATGCTGGAGCTGATGGGTGCCTCCCCCACTCCCATGGCTGCCAGCGAGACTTATACAGCGCTTCAGCAGGGTGTGGTGGATGGCGCGGAGAATACCGAGCTGGCTCTCACCGTAGACAAACACGGTGAGGTGGCAAAGTCTTATACCTACACGGAACACCAGTACACGCCTGATGTCTATATTATCAGCACAAAAACCTGGAACAGGCTGACTGAAGAGCAGCAGAATTATCTGGTGGAATGCTTAAACAGAAGCAACGAAAACTTCAAGAACAAATACCGTCAGATGATGGAAGAAGCCATCGAAGAGGCAAAAGGGATGGGGATGACCATCTATTATGATATTGACAAGACCGCCTTTATCGAAGCCGTACAGCCCCTTCATGAGGAATATAAGGCTAAAGGCGCTTTCTATCAGGAACTTTACGACGATATTGAGCAGTATGCAGGGGAGGAGTAATCATGAAAACGTTAAATAAAATATTAGGTTATCTGATCGCCTTCCTGGTGGGTCTCATGGTCCTGGGATGCTGCTGGCAGGTCATCACCCGTTTTCTTTTAAATAACCCCAGTAAATACACAGAAGAATTCCTGCGGTATGCCCTGATCTGGATGACCATGCTGGGAGTTCCGTATGCTTACGGTCAGGAACGCCACATATCCATCAATATCATCACAAAAACATTTTCCCTGAAAGGATCTCTCTTCACGAAAATGGTAATCGAAATCATCGTTATGATTCTCTGTGTGACTGTATTCATCGCCGGCGGCATCATGGTAACCATGAACTCAGCAGGGCAGATTTCACCGGCACTTCAGCTCCCTATGCCGCTCTACTACGTGGGGCTTCCCATCTGCGGCGTACTCACCTTAATCTACAGCGCAGACCGTTTAATCCGGTTTGCCAGACAATTAAAGGAGGCAGCATAAATGGAACTTTCTGCAGCTTTAATGCTGGTCATCGTATTCTTTCTGATGCTGGCATATTCCGTACCCGTATCCTATAGTATCATCGCATCCGCGCTGATCACCATTATTGCATTCCTGACCCCCACCTTCGGAATGTTCGTATCCGCCCAGAAAATCGCAGGCGGCATGGACAGCTTTACACTGCTGGCCGTTCCGTTCTTCATTCTGGCAGGTCTCCTGATGAGCAGCGGCGGCATCGCCAGAAGGCTTATCAACCTGGCCATGCTGGTCTTGGGCAAGGTTCCGGGATCTCTGGCGCTTACCAACATCGCAGGCAACGCCATGTTCGGTTCCATCTCCGGCTCCGGTGTGGCTGCTGCTACGGCTATGGGCGGCGTGTTAAATCCTCTGGAAAAAGAAGAAGGCTATGACCCTGGATTTGCAGCAGCGGTTAACGTCGCCACCGCACCGGTGGGACAGCTGATTCCGCCCACCACCGCGTTCATTGTCTATTCGGCGGCCAGCGGCGGTACCAGCGTGGCAGTCCTCTTCATGGCAGGATGGATTCCCGGACTCTTATGGGCCGGCCTCTGTATGCTTGTTGCCTTCCTCTACGGCAAAAAACATCATTACGTGTATCAGACAGAAAAGCTCACCGGCAAAGTCGTATTAAAGACGGTCTGGGACGCGATCCCAAGCCTGTTCTTAATTGTCATCATCATCGGCGGCATTCTGTCCGGTTACTTCACTCCTACCGAGGCATCCGGCGTAGCAGTTGCTTACGCGTTTTTCTTATCGGTGGTACTGTATAAATCCATCAAACTGAAGGACATTCCGGGAATCCTCATGGAGACAGGCCTCATGACCACGATCGTCATGCTGATTATCGGAGCTTCCTCCGTGCTCTCCTTTGTCATGTCCTTCACCGGACTTCCGGAGGCCATCAGCCACATGGTGCTCGGCATCTCCAACAATAAGTATGTCATCCTTCTGATATTAAATATTTTCCTGCTGATCGTAGGAACCTTCATGGACATGGCTCCGGCCCTGCTCATTTTTACCCCGATCTTCCTTCCGATCGTAACGGCTCTGGGCATGACTCCGGTTCAGTTTGGCGTCATGATCGTTATGAACTTATCCGTAGGAACCATCACACCGCCGGTAGGCAACGTGCTGTTCATCGGGTGCAGTGTGGCAAAGCTGGAGGTGGAAGACGTGTTAAAACGACTGCTGCCGTTCTTCGCAGCAATCTTTGCAGCACTGCTGTTTATCACCTATGTGCCGGCATTCAGCCTTTGGCTGCCCAGCATACTTGGCCTGCTGGATTAATCCGTCCGTATCGGTTCATCGCCTGCATAAACAGCTCAACGGACCGGCATTTACGTTTCTTCCGCCGGTCCGTTGGTATATGTTACCGTATTCAATGTTTTTCGATACTTTAAGGGAGACATGGTCATATATGTTTTGAATACCTTCTCAAAATACGTGATGCTCTCATATCCAAGCTTATGAGCAATCTGCAGTACGCTCATATCGGTCTCCTCCAGCAGCCGCTTTGCCGCCCTGATGCGGTGAATATTCATATACTCACTGATGCCGTAACCTGTAATCTCCTTAAAGGTGCGGCTTAAATAATATTTACTGATAAAAAACCGGTCAGCCAGCTGATCCAGCGTAATCGCTTCATCAAAATGTACCGAGATATAATCCGCCACCGCGTAGATATTCCGGTATTTGGCGGGAGCATTTACATCGGTATCTTCCATGGCCGGCGTATGATTTTCACGCATAAAACGTATGAAATACTGGATAATATCCGTTTCAATCATTGCCCGGTAATTCCGCTTCCTGCTGTCAAATTCATCCTGAAGCCGGATATAGAGATCGATAAAATCCTTCTGCTGCTTTTCATTTAACGGAAATACCCCATAGTGCTGGTGAAAAAATCTGACAAGATTCAGGTTCGGAAACAGCTGGTCGAATTCCTTCATCTTGTCCCGCTCTATATAAAGGATAATGCGGTCATGGCCAAACTCCTGTTCACTGCCAGCCATGGTCATATGAATCGAGTTTTCATCCACCAGAATCAGAGACCCGCTCTTCACCAGATAAGAACGGTTGTCAAAGAAAAAACGCCGTTCCCCTTCCAGCAGATAGAAGATCTCATACTGGTTATGAAAATGCTTTACGTGCATATTGAAACGGCCCTTGCGTATCATGCGTTCCAGTTCGATACCATCAGTCCTGGCGTAATAGATAACGGCTTCCATACCTTGCACCTCCTGTCTGACTGCTGTTCACGCTTCGCCTGTATCATCTGGAAACATTATATAATAAAACCCATTATTTTTCTATAAGAAAGCTTCCTGTATACTTTAAATAGGTCAAGAGATTGACACAAAAAAATACCT